>WFLX010258043.1_pt1 | contig 13842 bp, 10 predicted proteins | sample 4967041 | NCBI WGS metagenome assembly WFLX01 (sample SAMN12857096, study PRJNA449069) | gut metagenome | isolation source: stool from male and female vole | host: Microtus ochrogaster | place: USA:Florida | collected 2017
GTGACTCATACAGGATTCAAACCTGTAACCTTCTGATCCGTAGTCAGATGCTCTATTCAGTTGAGCTAATGAGCCANNGTTGACAATAATCGTGTNTTTTGTGACTCATACAGGATTCAAACCTGTAACCTTCTGATCCGTAGTCAGATGCTCTATTCAGTTGAGCTAATGAGCCATGCAACTTTCGTATTGCGGTTGCAAAGGTATGGATTTTTTCTCGGCCTTGCAAATTTTCGGGCAACTTTTTTCGCCTAAAATTTAAAGGAACTCAATTCGCGGGCGGCTTTAATGGCGGCAATTTTAAGATTTTCAGCCGCTTGCGTGGCAGATAGATATTTCTGCGGCTTGTCGATAGTCGCGATGATTTTTAACCCTGGCCGTGCCGGGAGCGCCGAGTCGCATATCCCTCCGATCGCGAGCATCGGTATATGCCTTTTGGCACATAGCGAGTAAAGCGTGCCTACAACCTTCCCCTCAAATGATTGAGCGTCGATGCTCCCTTCCCCGGTGATGATTAGGTCGGGTTTGCGTCGGTCGGTTTCTGATATGATCCTCGCGCATAACGCCTCTGCCCCCGATACGATTTCTACCCCCATCGCGCCTAATGCCGAGGCCAGGCCGCCACCAGCTCCGCTTAGCTCCCCTTTGGGAAATAAAGCTGCATACCGCCGCAGCGCGACTTCGAGCGCAGCCATGTCGTTTACTCCTTTTTGCCGAGCGAACATCAGCGAGGAGGGTAGGCCGGGAGCTGCGATAAGAGGTACGTCCACGTCGACATACACTTTCAATTTTTCGCGCAGCGTCTCAATCGCTGCTTCGCCCCAGTCGCATTTTACGTCATGGTTGACGAGATCTGAGATAAGGATTATTTTGTCGCGCGCGTTGCCGTCAATAGTAAACTTTGCCCCTAAGGCCTCAATCATGCCTATGCCACAGTCGACTGTGGCTGTTCCGCCAACGCATAACCCCACTTTAGTGTATCGCTCGATTAATTGTTTAAGTAAAACGCCTAAGTAGTATGATGTCCTTTGTGTTGGATAGACGCTAAGGTTGCTTTTGCGCTTCATGCCTATTACTTCAGCGCTGTCTATATAAGCTGTATCGGTATCCGGGTCAACCCAAACGGCGGCGCGCAGCTTTTGGCCGACGCAGCCAGCCGCGTCGTAGAATATACGTTGACGCCGTTTCCCGGCCAGCAGCTTCGCTGAGCCCTCGCCGCCGTCGGCCATTTCCATTGTTTTAATGTCGGCGCTTATTTCGCATGAAAGGAGCGCTTTTTTGATGATTTTAGCGGCAGAAAATGAGGATAAAGTGCCCTTAAACTTGTCTGGAGCGATTAAAATGAGGCTTTTTTTCATCGTTTTAATAAAAAATCACGCGAATTTACATCCCTTTTTTGTATTTTTATTATTAAATTTGACACAAATTACCGAAGCGATGAAATTACGTCATATCATATTTGCCGCCGTTATCGCGGCTACAGGTTTCGGCTCTTTGTCGGCCGAGAAGTTAGTGTTGCTCCATACAAATGACACCCACAGTCAGATCGATCCCGCCAGCAACGGACTGGGAGGCGTATTGAGGCGAAAAGCCGTGATAGATAGCGTAAGGGGCGTCAATCCTAACGTTTTGCTTGTCGATGCCGGCGATGCCGTGCAAGGCACTCTCTATTTTTCGCTCTACGGCGGCGAAGTTGAGATGAAGGCCATGAACGCGCTCGGCTACGATCTCGCAATTCTCGGCAATCACGATTTCGACAACGGCATTAAGGCCCTCGCGAAAAATATCAGTAAAAGCGATGCCGCATGGATTACCTCCAACTATGACATTAAAGGCTCAGCGCTTGAAGGATTGCTTCAGCCCTATGTGGTTAAAGAGGTGGCAGGCAAGAAAGTGGCGTTCATGGGCATAAACCTTAATCCCGACGGGATGATTTCGGCGCGCAACTATCCCGGAGTGACATACAATGATGCGATAAAAGCCGCCAACGCTACGGCATGGACCCTTCGTCATCATCATTTCGCCGACGTCGTTGTTGCCATTACCCATATCGGATACGACGACCCGACTTATGTCGACGACGTGGAGCTTGCAAAAAACTCCGAGGATATCGATATAATAATCGGCGGCCACTCTCATACTACTGTCAATCCCGCTAATGGCACTGTCAGCCATTTGGTGCCCAATCTCAACGGCAAATTAGTGCTTGTGGCGCAAACAGGTAGCCGCGGGGTCAATATAGGCGAAATAACGATTGACCTTGACTCCATTCCCGGAGCCGGGGGGAGCAACCTGGCGGTAGAATATCGGCTAATACCGGTAGACTCGCGTCTCGACGATCGCTTGGATAAGCAGACCGCCGAAATGCTTGCTCCCTATAAATCGCGCGTAGATTCGCTCTTCTCTCTTAAAGTGGCTAAGTCGAAAGTGCCGTTGACGAAGCAGCGGTTGGCAAATCTTTTCGGCGACCTGGTGATGAAGCGCGGCCAGGAGCTTGTTGGCTCAAAGGAGCGCGTTGACCTCGGCCTGATCAATAACGGCGGCATACGCAACACAATGCCCGAGGGCGATATCTCGGAGGCCCACGTGATGATGACGTTGCCGTTTGACAACCGAGTCAGGGTAATTCGCGTGAAAGGCTCCGACCTTGAGAAAACCTTTAACAAGATGCTTGAGCGCGACATCAACGGCGTGAGCGGCAATGTGGAGATTATCACTGACCCCAGCGGCAAGAAGTGCGAGAAAATACTTATCGATGGCCGTCTCATTGACCACGACCGCGAATATTTGCTTTCAACAATCGACTATCTCGCCGACGGCGGTGACTATCTCGTTTGGCTCAAAAATGGAGAGACCGTAGCGAGCAGCCCTAATATTCTTTACGCCGACGTCAACCGATTGCTCCGCTCTTCACGCGGCAAACTCAATCCGTCGGCTGCTCCCCGCGTCCACCCGTAGGTGGGTCTCATAAATGCAGATACTCTTTGAGGGCGTCGACATACTCCTCAAATGCTTTTCGCCCGCGCTCGGTGACGTGGCCGACGGTCCTCGTTTTTTTCCCGACAAATCCCTTCTCGACCGTAATATATCCGGCCGCGGCAAGTTTGTCGAGCTGCACGCTGAGATTGCCAGCCGTGGCTTCGGTTTTCTCTTTGAGGTAAACGAAATCAGCCTCCTCGACATTCATCAGTATCGACATAATAGCGAGTCGCAGTTGGGAATGTAATAGCGGATCAAGCTCTTTCATTTCTCTCGGTTTTATTCTTGCGCGAAATATTTAAAGCAGGCACGATAAACATCAGAAAGAAGCAAAGAATGTAGAGCGGTATCACCCACGAGTAGAGTAAAGGAATATGGCAAAGAGTGCAGATAATTATGGCAAATCCAGCGAAGATTGAAATCATTCCGCCGAAAATATACGTTTTTTCGCGGAGGAGCAGGCCGTTCACTGTCGCGCCACATCCGACAATGATAAAAGCGTAATATAACATTGCGAGCCAAGCCTGCGGGTAGCCGCAGAGCTGGGCAATGAGGCAAGCGATAGTCAACTCGATAGCGATGTAGCCAATAGCCTTCCATAATCCCTCTCTCACCTTGTCAATGTAGGTTTTCGATGTGCGCGTCACTTCGTTTTTTGAAGCGAGATACAGTTGCGCGGGAACGCCTATCGCGGGAATGGCCAACCATACGAAGTTGAACAATGGATTGTGGGATGTCGCTATGAGAATCCATGCGCATGCCGCGGTGACGATAGTCAGCGTTGACCACATTACCGAAATTCTGAGGTCGGACGGCACTATGCGCTGCTTTGAGTTCTGAATCATGCGAGCTATCAGCTCCATGCTCTCTTGTGGTGTCATTTTGTTGTCTTTCATAATGCGGCAGTATAAATCAGTTTATAATGTAAACTATATTTCTCTTAATAAAGGCGGGTGTGCACCTCCGCCAGTTTTGTGGTTGCAAATATAATTCAGTTTATAATATAAACCAAATATTTTCGCATTTTTTTTCGAGATTATCCCATTTATTTTTCAATTATCCGAGGCATACTGGTTGAAATTGGCCCGATGTTGTTTTAAAAAACCCTCGGCCAGAGAGCAGAAAAGGGGGATACTCGATCGAGTATCCCCTTGACAATAAGTTGCTGAGTATAAATTTTATAACTGATTCTTATGGAGGTCGACGGTTTTGTTGTCGACAGTGGCTTTCATCATCGCGCCGTCAATTTTGATTGAGCTGAGATTGGAGATCTGCGGGAGATACGATTGCATCTCGGTGGTAAGTTCAGAATTAATCTTCTTAGCGTAGTCACGCGTGATGGTCACCATATCGGGCTGCTCGCCGGTCGACAGCTTATCGTATTCGACAGCTACTGCCGAAGGATCGACATTGACCGAAAGCGTGCTCATATTCGGAGATATACGTATCTCATCGTCGCTGACAACTTCGTATGTTCCCGAAACTGAAACCGTAGCCGATGCGTTTAGGCTTACCGGCGCCACGACGTCGTCGCTCGTCGGCATGGCTTTGTCTACCGAAACCATGGCGCTTATAATCGCCTCGCCGTCGGGTAGAAATTCGTAGGTGGTTATCGTGTTGGCCTCATATTGCCCCGCTACGCTGATTCGTTCGGGCGTGGCAGTCCACGACCCTGATATTTCGGAAAGGAGTTTGCTTTTCGAGCCGCAAGCGACCACTACAGCCGCCAGTGCGATTACTAAGAATGGAAGAATAATCTTTTTCATGCCAGTCAATTTTTTCTTTTATGATAGAACGCCTCGGCTGGCCGTATTGTTCTCGTATGCCTTAAAGCCTGTCCCATAAAATATGTTAATGCCGAGGCGACGGTAATTTCCATCGCCTGCGGAGCTTCTATGTGAACATGTTGAAACGATACGGCTTGCGGCAGCTAAATATGCTTGAGCAGCATCATCATAAAGGCCATTTTCGTCATCGCCGTCGCCGTGGTGAGCAGCTGCTCGTAGCCGCGGCTTAACCTGCGGAAACGATAGAGCCATGCGATGGTGCGATCGACCACCCAGCGGCCCTCCAAGGGAATGAATTCCGACGTTCCGTAATTCGATTTAACGCACTGTAAATCAATTAACTTAAGTAGAGAGTAACGTTTCACATATTATTATTGCGCTGAAGGAACGAATATTACCTCCGTCTCGCATCTCTTGGGCGCTTTCGAAGCCGCCGCTCGGTCACAATGCGACGGCATTGCTCCCTCCCGCCACCTCCAAAATCACTCTAAGATATGCGACCTCAGCCTTAACATATTTTATGGGTCAGGCTCTTATTTTTCCCCTATCATTTCGAGAAATTGATCCTCGTCGATTATAGGTATGCCGAGCGACGTGGCCTTCTCCAGTTTCGCCGGGCCCATATTTTGCCCTGCGAACACAAGGTCGGTTTTCTTGGAGATAGACCCCACGTTGCGCCCTCCGTGCAGTTCGATAAGCTTCTTGTACTCGTCGCGCGAATGTCGGGCGAACGTGCCTGAAATCACGATCGATTTGCCTTGCAGACGGTCGGTGTGTTCCACTCCTCCATCCTCTTCGACAGCGAATTGCAGCCCCGCTTGGCGCAATCGCTCGATCATCATAAGATTTCTTTTGTCGGCGAAATACTCTATGATTGCCCGGGCGATGTTGGGGCCGATATCGTCGATAGCCATAAGCTGCTCCTGATTCATTGTCATGAGCCTGTCAATATTGCGGGTAGCCCGCGCGATTTTCTTAGCTCCGGTTTCGCCGACGTAGGGAATCGAGAGCGCGTAAAGCACGCGCTCAAACGGCACACTCTTCGACTCCAGGATAGCTGCCACGGTTTTGGCTGCAATCTTGTCGCCCTTCTTGTAGAACGACGCTATCTGGCTCTCGGTCAAGTCGTAGAGGTCGGCGGGATTCTTCACGTATCCCGCCTCGAAGAGGTCGTGGATTATCTCCTCGCCAATGCCGTCAATGTTCATCATCCGTCGGCCCACGAAATGCTCGACCCTCCCTTCGTTTTGCGGCGGGCACCCATATTTGTTGGGGCACGTCCATGCCGCCTCGCCGGGCACTTTGACGAGCTTAGTTCCGCATGCCGGGCACTCCGTGACGAATTCTATCGGTTTTGCTCCCGGTTGCCGCTGGTCAAGGTCAGCGCCGGTGATTTTCGGAATGATCTCGCCCCCTTTCTCCACGTAGAGCATATCCCCGTCGTGGATATCGAGGGTGCGTATAATATCCTCGTTGTGGAGCGACGCGCGCTTTACCACCGTTCCCGACAGCAACNNCGGGTCNNGATNGGCCACAGGGGTGATTACCCCGGTGCGCCCAACTTCAAACGTNACGAACCTCNGCTGNGTCAGTGCGCGCTCGGCCTGAAACTTATATGCGATAGCCCATCGGGGCGACTTCGCCGTGTAGCCTAAATTCAGTTGCTGGCGTAGATTGTTTACCTTGAACACCAGCCCGTCGGTGGCCACCGGAAGCTCCTTCCTTGCCGTGTCCCAGTGGTTTATAAACTCGTCGACCTCTTTGAGCGACCGCAGCAGCGTCATCGCGTCAGACACCTTGAATCCCCAGCTCTTTGCCGCCATCATGTTGTCGTAATGATTGTCGGCAGGGAGATTGTCGCTCAGCAGATAGTAGAAATATGCGTCGAGCCCTCGCTTTCCCACTTCAGCCGAATTTTGCAGCTTCAGCGTGCCCGATGCCGCATTTCGCGGATTGGCAAACAACGGCTCCTCGTTGTAGGCGCGCTCCTCGTTAAGCCTGTCAAACGACTTCCATGGAAGCACGATTTCCCCGCGTATCTCAAACTTTTCGGGCCACCCGTCGCCCTTCAGCGTGAGCGGGATCGAGCNGATAGTCTTTACGTNCTCCGTCACCACGTCGCCCTTCTCGCCGTCGCCGCGCGTNACGGCCCTGACCAGGCGGCCGCCTTCGTATATAAGCGAAATCGACGTGCCGTCAAACTTCATTTCGCCCACTACCTCAAACGCTTCCCCCATAAGCCCCGACGATACTCGCCCGAACCATTCGTCGACTTCGCCGATCGAGTACGTGTTGGCCAGAGACAGCATTGGGTAGATATGCTTCGCCTGCGTGAACGCCCGGTTAATGTCGCTTCCGACTCTGTGGGTCGGCGACAGCGGGTCGTCGAGATCGGGGCGCTCCTTCTCGATCCTTTCCAGCTCCTTCATCAGCATATCGAAATCGTAGTCGCTGACTGTGGGCGCATTTAGCACGTAATACTGGTGGTNATATTCGTTGAGCAGGTCGCGGAGTTCGGCGGCGCGTCGCGCCTGAGGGTCGTTAGCGGTGAATAAGNCAAANATTTCGNGTAAGATTTTTATAANGGNGTCGCTTCNGAGAGTCGTTGCAAAGATAGCAAATTTCGCGAGCCGTACAAAAAAAGCTCCGCTATTGATAGCGAAGCTTTATGCGTAATTTCGGATTGTTCGTAATATTAGTCGATAACCCTGCGGGCTGAGAGGTAACGCTTAGCGTAGTAAGCCTCAGAGGTCTTCGATACGGTGATGCCGGTTGAGCAAGCGGCGTGGATGAAAGTGACTACGCCGGTCTCAGGGTCCATCGAGATAGCGATGCCCACGTGGCCTACACCTTTACCGGCGCGTCCTGAGAACACCAGGATGTCGCCCGGCTCCACTTCAGATTTGCTGACCGCTTTGCCCTGCACTGCCTGTCCGCGCGACGAGCGGTCGAGATTGTAACCGAACTGGCGGAATACGTAGCCCGTGAAGCCCGAGCAGTCAAATCCTTTAGGGGTGGTGCCGCCATAAACGTAGCGGATACCCTTGAAAGTGTGGGCGTATGAGAGGAGGTCCTGAATCATGTCGTCGCGATCTCGGTCGGCCTCAACGGCGCGGAGGTCGCGGGTTTCTATTTTGGGGAGGTGATTGTTGAAATCGGGCGCTTTTACGTCGGCTAAGTTCTTCGAGTCTACCGCTGCGGGCAGTTTAAGGCTCTGAGCGTTTGCCGAGCATACGATTACGATTGAAAATACGATAAAAGATACTAATTTTTTAAGCATTTGTCTGGTCTTTTCTGAGCCTGCGATCGCCTTAGGCGACGGTTCATCAAGGCTTGTTGTCGCGCAAAAAATCTTGCGTCTTTCGGAGAGGGTGGGGCGGGCAGGATTTGCACTTGGTTATGTTTAGATTCTCGGTTTTTTCGAGGTGTAATAATCGGTTGTTGATTGCCGCCCGTGATTGATTACGCTTACAAAGTTACGATTTTCATCCTTTCCCGCCAAGCAAACGAGCCTCGCGCACTGTTATCAATTGTTAAAATTAACAAACTTTTTAACTAACCGCGGCATATCAATTTTTGTTAACAAATTTTTACACCTCCCCTCCGCCCCCTTCCCCCTCCCACACACTTATCACTTCGTCACTCTGCCTTATCACCTCATAACTATGACTTAGAGCCTGTCCAATAATGTTAAAGCTGAGGTCGCATATCTTGGAGTGATTTTGGAGGCGGCGGGAGGGAGCAATGCCGTTGCATTGAGACCGAGCGGCGGCTTCGAAATCGCCCAAGAGATGCGATACGGAGGTAATATTCGCTCCTTCAGCGCGTTAATGATATGTGAAACGTTGCCATTCCATTGGAGGGCCGCTGGGTGGTCGAGCGCACCATCGCATGGCTCGATCGTTTCCGCGGGTTAAGCCGCAGCTACGAGCAGCTGCTCACTACGGCGACGGCGATGACGAAAATGGCCTTTATGATGATGCTGCTCAAGCATATTTAGCTGCCGCAAGCCGTATCGTTTCAACATGTTCATATAGAAGCTCCCCAGGCGATGCAAATTAACGTCGCCTCGGCCATCCATTGGCATATTCGTCCGTGTTCTTCGGTCGTGTACGTCAAGTACACTCCCTCATCACCCGAACAACTCTGCTCAATGGCTGACCGCCTCAGCGTTAACTGAATTTTATGGGACAGGCTCTTAGTACTTATTTTTTGTGTATTCCCGGAAATTTCGTACATTTGTGAAAATTTAACCAATGTCTTGCAATCGGGAATCACTCCCAGTTTTTACTACCTCACCTCTAAACCTTTGTCCATCAGTATTTTTTGATGCGCAAGGGGATTAAAGGCTTGCACCCGATTCATCCATTTCACTCGATGGAAGAGCGCACCCGCCGCATCGCGAAAAACACCGTTTACCTTTACATCCGCTCCCTGGTGACGATGGTCATAGGGCTCTATACAAGCCGCGTGCAGCTTGAGGCCCTCGGCATCGACAACTACGGCATCAACGCCGTAGTCGGTGGTATTATCGGCTTCGCCTCAATCATCTCCCTCGGCATGTCGTCAGGCACAAGCCGCTTCATCACCTTCGCCCTCGGCGAGGGCGACCTCAAGCGTATGCGCCTGGTCTTTTCGACGCTCATCAATGTCCAGATTATCATTGCCTTCGTCGCCGTTGTGTTTCTCGAAGTGGCCGGCGGCTGGTTTCTCAACTGTGCGGCTGACATCCCCGAAGGACGAATGTATGCCGCCAACTGGGTGCTTCAATGCGCTATCTTCACTGTCTTCGTGACAATGGCTTCCTCGCCCTTCGGCGCCACGATTGTCGCCCATGAGCGTATGTCGATCTACGCGTATATGTCGATAGTCGACGCCGTCGCCAAGCTCTCTATTTGCTTCGCTACCCTCTACTATGGCGGCGACCGCCTTATTCTTTTCTCCTCTCTTTGGCTCGTCGCCTCGGTGTGCACCACGCTCTTCTTCGCGCTATACTGCCGCTACCACTTCGACGAGGCCCGATATAAGCGAGAGGTCGACAAAGCCCTCCTTAAAGACATCTTCAATTTCTCCGGATGGTCAATTGTCGACAACGTCGTTTGGATTTTTAGTAATCAGGGCGTATCGATGCTCGTCAATGTCTTCTTTGGCGTTGCCTACAACGCGGCCCTCGCCGTTGCCATAGCTGTCAACAACAAGGCTTCAGAGTTGATCAACAGCTTCACCACAGCCTTCACCCCTCAGATAACCAAATCCTACGCCGCTAAAGACTACGACTACTGCTACAGCCTTGTAAATCGCACTTGTAAGGTATCATGGTTCCTAATGTATATCTTTATAGTTCCTGTCTGCGTCGAGGCCAACACTTTGCTCTCTATTTGGCTCGTGGAGGTGCCTCCCATGTCGGCTGTTTTTCTCCGCTTCGTCATGTTTCAGTCGCTTACGATTACAGCGAGCCAAAACCTCTTTCGTCTCATCCAGGCCCATGGCGTTCTGAAATCCTACACCATTAAATTCTCCGTTATAGCCGGGCTATGTTTCCCTCTTACTTGGCTCCTCTTTGCCCTCGGCGCTCCGATCTGGACCACGTTCGTGATCTTCATCTTCCTCTACATTGTGGTGCTCGGCCTTAGGCTCGCCACCCTCCGTCGGCTTACAACCTATCCTATCTCCTCTTACTTCTCCCAAGTGCTACGCCCTTGCCTCGTGGTTTCAGTCCTCTCCTTCGTTCTCCCGGTGGCTGTCACCCTCTTTTGGCCCCCCTCTCTCCTCCGCTTCTTTGTGCTGGCCCCCTTCAGCGTGATCAACACCTGCGCGGTCATCTACGCCTTCGGCCTAACAGTCAGCGAGCGGCTTAAAGTTAAGTCAAAGATACGTTCTGTCTTCCTTAGCCGCGTAAAGCCCATTTTCGTGAGATATTGATATGTCGCCCCTGGTTTCAGTCATAGTGCCGGTTTATCAGGCTGAGAGCTACCTCCCCCGCTGTCTTGATAGCTTATTGGCCCAGACCCTAACCGAGCTTGAAGTGATTCTTGTCGACGATGGATCGACCGACGCCACTCCAGCCGTTTGCGCCCGCTATGCCTCATCCGACCCCCGCGTCAAGGTTATTCAACAGCCCAATAGGGGAGTGGCCGCTGCGCGCAATGCAGGTTTCGATATCGCCCGAGGCGAATACGTCATTCATTGCGACGCCGACGATTGGGTCGACCCTCAGATGTATCAGCTTCTCTACAAGCGAGCCGCCGCTTCAAGGGCCGATCTTGTAAGTTGCGATTTCGTCCGCGAGTATGCTGACCGCTCCCTCCTCGACCCCCAGCTACCTGATCCATTGACCCCTGCTGGAATGCTCTTAGCCATTCTCGACGTCAAGGTCTACGGCTCTGTGTGGAACAAACTTATACGCCGCGATGCGATCCTCGCCTCCGGTGTGCGTTTCGATGAATCGCTCGCCGTATATGAGGACCAGTGTTTCCTCTGCCTCCTCCTTAAGCATCTCGCTAAGATCGATCATATTTCCCTCCCTCTCTACCACTACGATTGTCACTCCAATCCCCGCTCGCTTATCAGCGCGCCGAGTCCTGCTCATCTCTCCTCCGATTCTCGTCGCCTCGAAATCCTTATCTCCAACTTCTCTGATAGCGAGTATCCCGAAATAGCCTATCGCTACAAGCGCNTCGCGAAACTCAATATGTTTGTCGACGATGCCCGCTTCNCGGCCGCCGAGGTGCNCGACGCCTACCCCGAAATCNATCGGCGGCTCATAGATGAGGCCCCGGGCTTCCCTCACACCGAGTTTTTCCTTCGGCTTCTACTCTGCGGCTATCCTCGTCTTGGCCGGACCTTGATGAGAGCTAAGAAAATGATGCGACCGATCAAAGCTCGTTAAACCACACTCAATGAAAATCACATTCCTTATTCAAGACCTGTTTCAGCAAGGGGCGGAATACGTCACCGCGCTCTTGATGCGCGGATTTGTCGACGAGGGCTTCGATGTCGACCTTCTCGTTTCGCGCGTTCATTCCGACTTNCTTGCGGTTTCCGATATCGGCCCGTTCCCTATCCCGTCTAAAGTACGGGTCATTACCCTCCCTAACCGCCGGGCCCGAAACAACATATCTGCTCTCAGGCGTTACCTCCGATCCTCCGACACCGGGGCCGTAGTGGTGATGAGTGTGCACTATCTACCCGCCGTAGCCCTCGCTTCGCTTGGATTAAAACGTCGTTGTAAGATCGCCTACGTCGAGCATGACCTCATCAGTCAGTATAGGAGTCAGCGAGGTTATTTCTCTAATCCAATCCTTCGGTCTCTTATCCGCCGTCAAGTTAACTGTTTCATGAGCGTGTCGGAGGGTACGACACTTGAGCTTGAGCGTGCTTTGAAGCTCCCTGCGGGCTCTGCCCTCAATGTCGATAACCCCGTTGTCGACGCCGAGTATGAACGCAAACTCGCCAACAAGCCCCTCCATCCCTGGCTGGTCGACAAGACTCTGCCTACATTCGTCGCCGCGGGGGCACATTGCGACTTCAAGCGTTATCCCGATCTCCTTGACGCTATCCGTATCGCCAACCTCACCACCCCCGTGCGCCTTGTCCTCTTCGGCAAAGGCTACCTGTCAGATTCCCTGCGCAAGTGGGTTGAGAACAATCAGATGACCGATCGCATTGACCTTCCCGGATATTCCGAGAATCTCCCTGCAGAGTTTCGCGCCTCCGATGGTTTTATAGTCAGCTCCGAGCGCGAAAGCTTCTCCATTGTGCTTGTCGAAGCGATGGCCGCCGGTGTCCCGGTCATAGCAACTGATTGCCCCTATGGCCCTCCCTCAATACTCTGTCATGGAAGTTATGGTCGCCTCGTTCCTATAGGTGATCCCGATGCGCTTGCCCAAGCCATTCTTTCTCATCTTCGCTCTCCGCTCCCTCCCGCGCCACCCGAGGCTTGGCAGCGATTCACCCTCCCGCGCATCGTGAAAAACTATCGCGCTGCCCTCGATATGTAAGCTCACTGTGTCTTAGTCAACTCATGTCTTGGCAATTATGAAGATAGGATTTATAAGTTTTTTTGATCCTAAAGACCGCTTTGCTTCTTCAGGCACTNGCTATAAAATGGCCGAGCAGNTGTCTANGATTGGAGAGGTAGTGTGGATTCGCCGAGAGTTGACCGCGCNGGGTAGATGGTTGCAGAAGTTTCAACATTATTTCAATCGTCTTGTAAAGAATCATAAATTATTAGTNCANNTTACTAAACTTGGAGAGAATGTNTACTCGATTAAAAATGNNCTTCATCTCCTCGACGATGTTGATGTCATTGTGGGTTTTTTCTGCTCGGCTGAAATAGCGAAACTCGATGTTGACAAGCCGATTATATATTTTTCGGATGCGACTTTCGCTTCGATGATCGATTATTACCCCGATTTTTCAAATCTCTTCGATTTCAATATTCGTTACGGCTTAAAGTCAGAGAAGCGCATGCTGCAAAATTCCGATGTGGTGGTTTACTCCTCTGATTGGGCCGCAAAATCGGCGATTGAATCTCATGGGGTGCCTGCCGATAAAATAAAAGTGGTTGAGTTCGGCCCAAATATCGACGATGAGGATATACCACAATTTCAGGAAAGAGGCGAGAGTGATAGCTTGAATCTCTTGTTCTTAGGTGTAGATTGGGGGCGGAAAGGCGGGGATATAGCGGTTAAAGTCGTCGAGGCGCTTAATGGTAAAGGTGTTGAAGCTAATTTATATGTTGTCGGAATCCGCGATTTATCTTCTGATGTGGCTAATTTGCCCTTTGTGAGAAATATCGGTTTTTTAAATAAAAATTTACCTCACGATTATAATAGACTAATAGAAATCGTGAAAGAGTGTGATGCGCTGTTGCTTCCTACACTTAATGAATGTGCCGGAATCGCGTTCGTTGAGAGTTCGGCCTATGGCTTGCCTGTTTTTACCCACGATACAGGGGGAGTTGCCAATTATGTTATCAACGGAGTTAACGGATATAGATTACCTGTTGGCTCTGCGGCTGAAGCGTTTGCTGATGCGATTATCCAATCTAAAGAAAACGGAGAGTTGAAAGCTA
>WFLX010035424.1_pt1 | contig 13839 bp, 10 predicted proteins | sample 4967041 | NCBI WGS metagenome assembly WFLX01 (sample SAMN12857096, study PRJNA449069) | gut metagenome | isolation source: stool from male and female vole | host: Microtus ochrogaster | place: USA:Florida | collected 2017
GGCACAGAGTGTTCGAGGCGGAGTCGGTTATGAATATCATACAGGCGGTAGGCGTGCGTTTCGGCGTTGACGGCGAGGACTCTAAGGAGGCTAATATTGACAAGCTGCGTTATGATAAGATTATAATCATGACCGATGCCGATGTCGATGGCTCACATATCGACACGCTTATCATGACATTGTTCTATCGCTTTATGCCGAAAGTGATACAGGAAGGCCATCTGTATATAGCCACACCGCCGCTATATCAGTGCTCATATAAGAACAAGGTGAAGGAGTATTGCTATACGGAGCAGCAACGGCAGAACTTTATAGACAAGTATGCCGACGGCAATCCGGAGGCGATACACACACAGCGCTATAAAGGTCTTGGTGAGATGAACCCTGAGCAGTTGTGGGATACCACCATGAATCCGGAGACACGCCTGCTGAAGCAGGTGACAATACAGAACGCCGCAGATGCGGACGAGATATTCTCTATGCTTATGGGCGATGACGTTGAGCCGAGGCGCGTGTTTATTGAGGAGAATGCGACATACGCAAACATTGATGCGTAAACGTTAGATGATGGCACACTGGCTGGTATCAGTGTGCCATCATGTCTGAATGGGGGCGCTTGTTTGTTTTGCTTATAATGATAATGTGCTAATATCTACGTGTAATGAGAATAAAAGATATAAAGCCCGTTACAATGGAGAAGTTGGTAAACCACTACAAACTTCCTCATATAGCACAGGAGGTGGTGCTTGTGGACACGCTGAAGCAGTTGCCGAGGATAGCGGAGGCCAGGCGTATGTCTCTGTGTATGTTTATGGGAGTGTGTACGGATGGGGCTGCTTCTGTCGTAGTTAACGAGAAGAAACGCATGGTAAGTCGTGACAATGTTGTGCTGATAACCAACGAATCGGTGGTGAACAGCATAAATTATAGTTCTGACTTCGATGGAATGGGCTTCTTTATCTCGTATAGGATGTTGCAGGAGATACTGAAGGACATACCTAATATGAGCGACCTTTTTCTGCTGACACATAACCATCCTATGTTTGAGGTGGACGCGGAAGAGCTGGAAGTTATACGGATATATATGACTTTGATGCGCAAACGTGTGGCGGAGGTATCGCATCGTTACCGCCTTGAAGTGGTGAGGCACCTTATCCTGACCATGATTTTCGATATGCGCAATGCCTTTGAGAGGGTGGCGAGNNTGNCGGAGACGGAGGATAAGCAGTCGANNNCTNNGAGNNTATTTGTNCAATACATACAGCTTGTGGAGCGTTANTTCNNTGANCAAAGNNANGTGCAGTGGTATGCCGCGCGTATGGAGCTGTCGCCGAAATATCTTTGCGAGACAATATCGTCGGTAAGCAGGCGCTCGCCTAATGAGTGGATAGATAAATTTGTGGTGACCGAGATAAAGAATCTGTTGCGCCATACAAATAAGCGTATCAGTGAGATAGCGGCGGAGATGAACTTTCCTACACAGTCTTTTTTCGGGAAATATTTCAAGGACAATGCGGGAGTAAGCCCGTCAGATTATCGTAACGGCATAGAATGATAAAAAACGGAAAGGGTCTGCAATGATAATAGAGATAGAAGACAAGTTGGTGTCGGTGGATATTATCACCGAGTGCTTCTGCTGTGACCTTAACCGCTGCAAGGGCAGGTGCTGTGTGGAGGGAGATGCCGGTGCCCCTGTAACGCTCGATGAAATCGGTGAAATGGAGAATAACCTTGATGCAGTGTGGGAAGACCTCTCGGCATCTGCACAAAGTGTCATAGATACTCAAGGGGTGGCATACACTGATCAGGAAGGGGATGTGGTGACATCAATAGTAAATGGCAAGGATTGTGTTTTTACATGCTATGAAGACCTTGATACTCCCGATGGAATCGTGGAAAATTGTTGTCTTTGTGCATACGAGAAGGCATTTAGAAATGGTAAGACAAACTGGTGTAAGCCGATATCATGTGCATTGTATCCTATACGTGTGAAGACTTTGAAGAATGGCCTTACGGCTCTGACGTATAACCGTTGGGATGTATGTAAGGAAGCGGTGGACAAGGGACGTGAGTTGAACATGCCGATATACCGTTTTTTGCGTGTGCCTCTTATAGAATGTTTTGGCGAACAATGGTATAGCACCTTGTGTGAAGTGGCTGATGAAGTTAGGCGGCAGGGAATGGTGTAGTCGCATATTCTCGTCAGAATATCTTTTGTTTATTGTTAGATAAACGTATATTAAATTATTGTAATAATATAATATATTCCGTCTTTGTAATTGTTTTCCAATAATATTATAGCAAGCATTCACTGTTATTGGGCGTTTTTTTGTTGGGCTTGTGCACCTTTTTTGGGGGCATTTTGAGGTCATTGCCTTTTCAGTTTGGGAAGTTAATAAAAAGATTTTCATTGTTATTATATGTTAATTGGTTATTTNTAATAGTTAATTAACGTTATAAANGACTCTTTTGAATGTGTTTTANTTGTTTTTTAGTGTTAATATAAACTTTTATTTGTATTTTTGCAGCATTAAGATGTATTAAAATAAATTAGAGAAGTAAAATCATTAAAAAACAAGAACAATGAAACTGACCTACAAAACATTATTTATGTCTGCTGTAGCAGGTTTGGCCTTGGCCTCTTGTTCCAATGTGGATGAAGAGACACAAATATTGCCACAGCAGCAATTGTCTTTCAATCTAAAGAAAGCTCCTGAAATGAAATGTTCATCTAATGATATCGAACTTGGCGCTAAAGCTGGTTGGTGGTATTATAAGGAACAGCATGAAATTGAAGGTATGTTCCCACATTTTGCAGAGAATATGCCTGAAGCCATCACTGAGGATGAGCAAGCTTTTGTATTGCAGTATCTGGCTGAGCATCCTAACGAGGGTAGCACAGAGTTTAATCATTACAATTACTTTATCCAGTATTTGGGAGGTAGTAATCAGGTGTATGATACTACTACCCCTGATTGGAATGGTGTAGACTACAAGGTAACTGGTAGTAAGCAAATGGACTATATCAGATTAGTTGACCAGAATAACGATGTAAAGCATGTTAATGATTATAACGTTAACGGAGGACCTGTTGCTCTTATATTGAATCTTAAGATTACTGAGGCTATCTATCATGACAGTTGGGGTGACAAGAACCAGGAGCATANCAACTATCTTTTCTANACANTAGAGTATAACNGCANGAAAAATATGNATCTCTGCNNTGANTATACTNTGNANANGAACGATCAAAGCTCTGTTGCTCCGGACGGTGTTTNCAACNATTATGTTATAAAGATTACTCCGGCTTGCGGTGAAGTGGAAACACCGAATGTTGACCCTGATGATCCTACACCTGGTGTTGATCCGGAAGATCCTGCTGTGGTAGTGAAAGAAGGTGAAGTAGAGGTTAACCTTGCTGTTCAGGATCATAAGGATGAGAACTCTTCCAAGTTGTCTGTACATGTTCGTGATACCGTTAACTTCAAGGTGTTCATCCCTGTATCTGACCAGTACTACTGCAATGAGGATGATATGTATATCGTAGAGAAGCACTATGAGAACATGACATACAATGTTAATAATGCTACTGTTGAGCGTGAGATTGCAGGACAGAAAGTGGTATTGAACATAACTTATGCTGCTGAAGGTATATATATTGAGTCTGAGGGTATCAATGCCAAGGTTCTTGAGTACTGCCGCGAGGTATATGGCGACGGTATAACCTTTGAGGTTTGGAACTACTATAACAGCGCTATAAGCCGTGATGAGTTGATAACACTGTTGAATCAGGCTACTATAGAGTTCACTGATAACGAGCCTCAGAACTATATCTGTGCTAAGCCTCTTGATGAGAATGGCGACTATAAGAACAGAGATGAAGAGGGCCGTCTGCTTGACTGTACTGTTGAAAAGAAATAAATATCTTTGAGAAATACAATCAGTATTATTGATTGCTATTGAATAATATGACTATAACGTCGCATCTGTGCTATTGCAGCTCTGGATGCGACGTTATAGTGTTTCTTGTTGCAATATAATGTCTTTGGTTTTGTTTTTTTAACACAGAAAACGCTTGCCTAAATCATTTTTTGTATTACCTTTGTATCGCTTAGTGTGATTTATCTTCCACTCTGTTGAACTGATGTTGTGATAGAATTACGTTGTGGCTGTTTCGGGGGGGTAAAATATGCCTTATGTTGTATCTACTATAATTACTAATATATATGGACTGCTGACCGCTTTTCATGCGGAGGAAAAATTTGGTGAGGTTGAATATAGTGACTGGGGATTGGTGCAATACTACCTCTACATTATACAAGACTATTTTGCTGATTATCCATGGCAGATTGTTACTTCGTATTCTATTGCCATTATATGTGTGATTGTGCAGGTAGTGTTGCTGTCAATGTTCTTCGTACAGGTGATGNTACAACAGCGCAGGGNAAGGAAAGAAAGGANACTGTATCAATANTTCTCTGAAAAGTTTCACTATATATTGGGTAGTGCCGAGATGTTTACTCAGACCCAAATGCTTGAGATACTCGGCAAGACAAGTGAGGAGATAATGGAGAACGACGCGTACTACTATTCCAATATGCTGGAGGAAGTGCGCGTGGATATGTATGAGATCGTGTGTCTGCCGAATATGCAGATGCTTGCCCAGGTGCTTGGCGTGTGTGACCGATTTGAACTGCAGTTGCTGAAGCATGTGGATGTGTTCCGTACATTACAGATGTTGCTGATGTTGCAGATAACGGTGAACGAAGGCTTGTTGGCAAACTTTGTGAACCATACGAACCCGGAGATAAGGATGATGGCAAGGTTGAACTATATCACTTGCTCAAGAGACGACCCTTATCGTTATCTGCTTGATGAGCTGAATATTGACCAACCGCCGTATATGTCAATGATATTGAACTATATCTTCGGTTGGATGATGTTTCAGGATAGGCTGATGCCTAACTTCCTGAACCTTGCAAACCGTGTCAAGAATGAGACCTCGGCAGCTTATCTTGTGCATGAGGTGGCTTACTGGGGTAAGGATAATGAGAAAGAGGAGATAAAGAAGTATTTCCTTGACGACAGGCTGAAGGTACGCTCGGCTGCCATTGAGGTGGTGGCGACATTGGGAGACTTGTCGGCGGAGGATGAACTTATTGACTCTTATTTCCACCAACCTGAGCATATAAGACGGGAGGTGTTGAAGGCCGTGCAGACTTTGAACTCGGGCAAGCAGACGGAGTTCTTTAAAAGGGCTTACGAGATAAGCGCGTCGAGGGAAACTCATGCTACGGCACTCCTCTGTATGTATAAGTATGGTAACTCCGGTCGCAGATTGTTTGAGATAATGCGTAACGAGGCTGATGAGAAATCAAGGAGCTTGATTGACCAAGTTGACGCTGCGGTGTTGTTGGAGCAGTTGCAGATATTATAAAGAGATAAAATAACAATATAGTACACTATACGTTATGTGGCAGTTCATTTGCACATTCTACGGTTACATAGTATTTTTCTACTCTCTGTTGTTGATATGCAGTTATATCTTCCTGATGATAATGGCATACAGCTACACATGGCATTATAAGCGGTGGACGTTGGACTATGTGCAGCAGATGGTGGAGACAAGTGCATTTACGCCTGGTGTTTCTATTGTCGCTCCGGCTTATAACGAAGGAGTGAACATAGTGGAGAATGTAAACTCGCTGTTAAAACAGAAATATCCTAAGTTTGAGGTTATAATAGTAAACGACGGCTCTAAGGATGATACGTTGGAAAAACTGATAGAAAACTTCAATCTGATAGAGGTGCCTTATGACTATGTGTATCATATAAACTGCAGACCTTTCAAACGGCTGTTCAGATCGGCTGACTATCATTACAAGAACCTTACGGTGGTGGATAAAACCAATGGAGGTACTAAAGCCGATGCCGTGAACGGAGGATTGAACGTGGCGCAGTACCCATACTTTATTAATACAGACTCTGATTGTATCTTGTCCAGTGATGCTATATATCAGTGTATTTTCCCGGTGCTGCTGAACCCTAATATAATAGCGGTGTCGGGAACCATGAGTATGAGTAACGGCTTTGAGTTGAAAAATAATGAGATTGTTGAGTTCAAGACATCAAACAACCCTTTGGCTGTGTTCCAAGATTTGGAATATAAACGCTCGTTCCTTATAGGTAAGATGGGATGGTCTAATATAAATGCCATGCCTAATGTGTCGGGTGGTTACGGATTGTTCAATACCGAGGTAGTGAGGGCGGCCGGTGGTTATGGCTTTGACTCGTTTGCCGAGGATATGGATATGTTGTTCCGTATGATAAGGTACTGCTGTGACTTTAACAAGCCATATAAGGTGGTACAGATACCGCATACATGTTGTTGGACTGAGGGACCGTCTACATTACGAGTATTATATAGACAGAGAACAAGATGGGGACGTGGACTGATACAGTTACTTCATCAACATTCGCAGATGTTGCTGAATCCCAAATACAGAAAGCTGGGAATGGTGACGTTGCCGTATATCGCTATGTTTGAGTTTTTGGCGCCAATAATAGAACTCATAGGTTCATTTATGTTCATATACCTTATATTTACGGGAGGTGTGAACTGGGATACGTTCTGGGTCGTATTTGCCATGCTTTATCTCTTTGCCGTAATGCTATCATCGTTCGTTGTGTTTTATGACTATATATTGGGTAGCTCATATACGAAGGCGAGAAGTTACTGGCGACTGCTGGTGGCGGCAATGGTTGAACCGTTTACTTATCATCCTATCATAACGTTTTGTTCGTTGAGGGGATACCTTAACTATATACTCGGTACCAAAGCTACGTGGGGTACGATGACGCGTAAACGTTATAATACGAGCAAGTAATAATATTCAATATACGATTAATGAGGCAAAGGTTTCTATACATATTATTAATAATGTCATTGCTGCTCTGTATGAGTACGGAGTCGTATGCAATATTTACCAAGAAATATAAGACACCGGATTATTATGAGTCTAACGCTCGGGAGCATTTCAAATATAAACGTTGGGCGGAAGGAAAGAAGTTGTTGGACGAGGCATGGCCGGCTTATGGTGACTTGTCGGTCATGAACGAACTGATGGGTAGATATTACTATCATTACAAACAGTATGACAAGGCGCGTTTTTATCTTGTCAGAGCACTGAGGGATGATAATACCAATACGCAGGCAAGGGAGATTATAGTGAATGTGGAGGAGGAAACACACAACTACTCCAGCGCTATATGTTATATTAATGAATTGTTGGAACGCAATCCATATAGCCGTGGATGGTGGCGCAGAAAGATTAATCTTTACAGAAAGACGGGAAACAATGAGGAGGCAAACAGATTGCTGATCCGTCTGCGTCAGATTTATCCTAACGATGAGGTGGTAAACAGGGATGTAATATTCCAAAACGAACAGAGACTGATAAAGCAGAAGCGAGACGGAGACGTGACAGGGCAGCTGGAGTCGTTGCAAAACCTTGTGCAGGCGTATCCTAACTCTACTGAATATTATTTGCCATTGTGTAATATGCTGTTGCAAATGGGACGCATAGGTGAGGCGGCAGAAGTTGCGGGACGTGGTGCCCGCATAACAGGTAGCGTGGAACTGATGCGGAAACGTGCCGGAATACTTGCCGACCAAGGTCTGTATACCGAGGCAATCAATTATCTGAAGGAGTGCATGAAGACACATCCGTCAGCACAACTGGTCAAGGATATAAACGATATAGAAGTGGTTGCCGCACAGAATGCACAGCTCAATGACCCTTATACATCCATGGCCAAAGTGTATGCCAAGCAACATAATGCCGAGGCACTGCAGTTCTTGCTTAATACCTCGTTGTCAAGAGGATATTATGATGATGCGCTGATGTATATACAGGAAGCCAAGAAGTCGCGCGGAGAAACTGACGATTTGTTGTATAAGGAGTTTATTGTGAACAGGAGGCTTGGCAATACCAATGCCGAGATGGCTATACTTAACAAGCTTTTTGCCCGAAACCCAAAGAATGAGGAAGTCTGTGACTATCTGTCTGAGAGAAGGTACGACACAGCCAAGGAATTGATGCTCAACGGACTTTATGCGGAGGCGATAGAGGACTTACGGTTTGTGACAGAAAATGCCATAGACAATGAGGTGAAGAAGGGTGCGATGTTACGTCTGTTTAACTGCTATTATGAGACAAAACGTTATGGTGACGGTTACACCCTGTTGGAGGAGNTGAAGGANAAATATAACNACGATAACTNTGTCTTGCNGAAAGCTGCGTTACTTAAAGCCGAAGGGAAGGTGGAAGCAGCGTTAACACTGCTTGGAACAGCGTATGAAAAGGCCGAAGGTACGCAGGCTCAGCTGATAGCTTACCAATATGAGGAATATGTTCTGCCTTATATCAAGGACTTGATACAGATTGGCATGATACGTAATGCTCACAAGGCCGTGAAAAGTGCTTTGCTGGTGTGTCCTACATCCAACAATCNTTTGCATCANGNCATAACGACTTCTGATCTCCTTGGCATGAAGAATGACTATAAAGAAATGGTGATGGCAGGACGGGAAAAGTATCCTGATGATCCGTTCTTTATAGTAAAGGAAGCCGGACTGATGGTTGCGGATGGCGATAATGTCGGTGCCGTGAAGCTTTTAAGACCGGAATTGGATATATACATAGGCGACTCAGCATTGGTGAAAGCCTTTGCGGAATGTAGTAGAAATCTGGCTATGGAGCAAGCCAAGGCTAAGGCCTACAACTCTGCAATCGCTACGCTTGACACCGCTTTGATGTTCCACCATGGAGACAGGGAACTGCTATATACAAAAGGTCTTGTGTATGAGACAATGCACGAATATGACTCCGCATATTACTATCAGAAGTATTACAAACCTACACTGATGGACTTTAGGGAGCATAGCCGTCATTTGGAGGAGTTACAGGGGCGTAGCTTCAATAATGAGGTGACCATTATGTACCAGCAGGCAAGACCGGGCAGTGAAGATGTTATATCTGCCAATGCCTTTGCCACATATCAGTATAAAGGTCTACGGAATAACTATTCGTTCGGTATGGCGTATGCTGGCCGGGACGGCTCTGTCAGATCAAACCTTACGAAAGAGGAGGTTGAGTCGGGTGGAACGGGTGTTATGTTAAGTTTTGATTGGCAACATCTTTTTGAAGACTCACCATGGAATTTCACTGTTGGTGCTTCGTGGGGTAGTAAATATTTCCCGCAGATTGGTATTAGGGGTACTATAGAAAGAGAATTTGGACAGAACTGGTTAGTAAACTTACATGGCAGTTATCGTAGTATAAGTGCCTATACAAGAAAATATGCGTGGATAGAGAACACAGAGAAGACACAGCCAACAGATCCTGATTATGTACTCTCGTTCCAAAGCTGGAATCAGCATTTCCTTGATTTGGTGCAGGTAGGACTGACAGGACAACGTACTATGGAGCAGTTTGTAGTGTCCGGAAGCATTGACGGTTTCTGTATGAACCGCAAATTCTATGTAAACGGACAGCTAAAAGGGCAGTTCTTCCCTATAGAAGGCAGCAGAACACATGTCTTTGCAATGGGTGGTGCCGGTAATGCCCCGCAAAGCGAATTGCTCGATTTCTCCATGCCGGCCGGTTTCAGTAAGCTTAATACCTTTGTCGGAGGCGGTCTGACATGGTTCTTGAATAAGCACATAGCCGCTTCTATTACCGGAACATGGTACACCATGTATAATTCCTCAGAGGTACAGACAGGTATGTATGGTGCGGATCTGTTGATAATAGACCAGGTTTCCAACACTAAATACAAAAATATGTTCTACATACAGGGAGCCATAATGGCAACATTCTGATGATGTCTCATGTCTGTGCCATAATTACATTAAAGTACTAATAATATGAATATGCGTACGATATATGTATTATCTGTAGCGTTGCTGTTGCTCGCATCGTGCGGCAAAGCCGCCAAACCAATGGCAAAGCCTTTTGAGTTCAGGGCATTGTGCACCCCTACAAACGCCAATCCCAAAGCCTACGGATTGGACAGCACGCACAATGTGGACAACGATTGGTCGTTATGGGGACATAATCTCTGGAAAGTAGTGGGCGATAAAGCACCTGAGGAGGTGTATGCCCTGATAGACGGTAAGCGTGATAAGAAGCAATTCTGTTTCTCATCGCAAAAGCTTTATAGCATAATAGACGGGTGGATCATGGATCAATGGGGGCCAAGAGACGGACGTTTTTCTGTTATGCCGGCCGATAACAAGAAGGTCTGTCAGTGTGATGACTGTAAGAAAGCCGGTAACACACCGCAGACAGCCACACCGGCTGTGGCAAATATGCTTACCAAACTGGCAAAGAAATATCCGGCCCATCAGTTTTTTATGGCCGCATATCATACCACAAAAGAACCGCCCAAGACAGTGTTGCCCAAGAATACCGGTGTCATGCTCTCAACAATGGATATACCTATGCGCTACTCTTTCAGAGAGAGCGGGGGCTATAGGCGGTTTGATGCCATGGTGAAGTCATGGAGAAAGGTAACACCTCTGTTGTATGTGTGGGAGTATGACCGCAATTTTGATGATTATCTTACGCCATATCCTTGTCTGTTGATAATGCAGCAGCGGCTGGAATATTATCAGGAAGTGGGTATAACAGGCGTTTTTATTAACGGTAGTGGCGATGATTACTCCACTTTTGACGATGTTCAGTCTTATGTCCTCTCCCATTTATTGCTCGATGTCAATGCCGATGTGGAGTCCCTTGTAAGGCAATTCTATAAGAAATATTATCCTGAGTGCGGCAAGATGATAGGTGACTATTATCTCTCCTTGGAGGAGAAACTGAAGCGTACCAACCGTATTATGCCATATTACGGTACTATGGAGGAGACCATCGATGCTTATCTCGACCCTAAAGAGTTTGTTGCGTTCTGGATAGAGCTTGACAAAAAGAGCAAGAACGTGCATGGAGAAGAACGCCAACGCATTAACCGTATGCTTACGGCCATGGCGTATACACGTCTTCAGTTGAAGCCTTCAGAGGATGACAGGGAAGAGTTACTAATCATTCTGAAAGACTATAAGAGTGTTCCCGGACTGCTTAACTATAAGGAAACAGGCGGTTCACTGGAAAAATACCTTGAGGGTAAATAAACTTATCCTACACAAGACAAGACGATATGTACAGATTACTGGGAGTGATATTGACACTTTTGTTATGTGTTGCCGCACTGTTCACGCAGACATCGTGCAGCAAGCGTTTGCCAATGACAACAATATTGATACAGGATTCCATCCGTCACTATTATCCTTTGGTGCAAGGAACAGACCTGACGCTGGTGGTGCGTGTAGCCAATGTGGGCATCACGCCGTTGGTAATAAATGACATACAGCCATCATGCGGTTGCGTTGCCGTTGCCGCTGATGAGAATAATGTCATTCCGCCTAACAAAGACAAACTGTTTACATTCACCTTTCGGAGCGAGAAATACTCCGGATATGTAAGGCATACCATACGTTTCTTTGGAAATATTGTACCAAAAGGTTTTGCGGATATGGTTTTTGACACCAATGTCGTTACTCCGGCTCTCGGTAGTCCTGATTACGAGGAACAGCACAAGGAACGTACAGAGTTTGATATAGCGGCCGGTATCAAGACTCTTGTTGACGGTAATGAGGCGCAACGTGGCTATTGGACTGATGAAAGTGAGTACTCACGCGGTTATAATAAATACTATTGGCGTAAGGGCAGGAAGTAGTATAATGTTTATTTAAGTGAGTTCTACATAATCAAGATATTCTAAAAATGGGCTGCACCGCAAATAACGGTGCAGCCCATTTGTTGTATAATCATAAAATCATTTCACTATCACTTTCTTGCCGTTAATAATGTTCAGACCCTTTATCGGGGCGTTAAGTCTGCGGCCACTCATATCATAATAAACCCTGTCCGCATCATTGCCCGTGGCATTCACGTTTGTAACTTCGGTTACGTCTATTCCTTCTATGAAACTGAAGTTTTTCCATACATCTGCTGTTCTATATGCTTCCACTGCCTCTTGTGGTACATAAAGCATTGCAAATGCATGATAGTTAATGTCAAAACAATATCTATTATCAACCATCGGCGGCGTTGGGTTCAAAGAATAGATCATCATTAGGTTAGCGCATTTATAGAATGCCTGATTTCCTATCTCTGTTACTGAAGCTGGAATGTTAATTTTTCTCAGGCTCCTGCAGTTATGGAATGTTCCATCCTCTATCTTCGTCACTGAATTTGGAATGTTAACTTTTTTCAGGTCACTGCAATTACTGAATGCCTCAGATCCTATCTTTGTTACAGAACTTGGTATGTCAACAGATGTCAGACCACTACAATTACTGAATGCCCTATTTCCTATCTCCGTTACTGAAGCTGGAATGTCAACAGATATCAGACCGTCGCAATCCCTGAATGTTCCATCCTCTATCTTCGTCACTGAATTTGGAATATTAACTTCTGTCAGGCCGGTGCAGCAGGTGAATGCCTCAGATCCTATCTTAGTTACTGAAGCTGGTATGTCAACTGATGTTAGGCCGCTGCAGTACTCGAACGCATAATCCCCTATAGCTGTTACGGATGAAGGAATTACAAGATTCGTTATCTCTTCTCCATTTAATTTTAGGGATTGCGCATAATGCATAGGATTTGAACTGGAAGTACCAAAATTAATATTGCACCATGCTGCAATATCATGAATGTTAACTTCTGTCAGACCTGTGCAGCCGTGGAAAGCCCAATCTCCTATCTTTGTTACAGAAGCTGGAATGTCAACAGATGTCAGGCTTTTGAAACCCATGAAAGCGCAATTCCCTATCTCCGTTACGGATGAAGGGATTACAAGATTTGTTATCTCTATCTCTTCTCCATTTAGTTTGAGGGNTTGCGCATNANNCATAGGATTTGANCNGGAAGTACCAAAATTAATATTGCACCATGCTGCAATATCATGAGTATTTACTTCTGTCAGACCTATGCAGCCGGTGAATGCCTCAGATCCTATTTTCGTTACAGAAGTGGGAATGTCAACTGATGTCAGTCCGCTGCAATTGTAGAACGCATAATCCCCTATGGCTGTTACGGATGAAGGAATTACAAGATTCGTTATCTCTTCTCCATTTANTTTNAGGGNTTGCGCATNANNCATAGGATTTGANCNGGNAGTNCCAAAATTAATATTGCACCATGCTGCAATATCATGAGTATTTACTTCTGTCAGACCTATGCAGTTACTGAATGCGGCATTTCCTATTTTCGTTACAGAAGTGGGAATGTCAACTGATGTCAGGCCTTTGCAATTGTAGAACGCATAATCCCCTATCTCCGTTACAGAAGAAGGAATGTTAACTTCTGTCATACCTGTGCATNCCNTCGAATGNGCTGTTTCCTATCTTCGTTACGGAAGCGGGAATGTCAACAGATGTCAGACCTTTGCATGTCTGAAAAGCAGCATCTCCTATAGCCGTTACAGAAGTTGGAATGTCAATTTCTGTCATACTTATGCAGCCTTCGAATGCGCTGTTTCCTATCTTCGTTACGGAAGNGGGAATGTCAACNGATNTCAGNCCNTTGCATGNCNNAAAAAGCATTGTCTCCTATAGCCGTTACAGTATATTCTGACTGCTCATATTGTACTTTTTCCGGTATGAACAGATCCCCCAGCCAATCAGGGTTCGCTGACACTTCGCATGTCTTAGCCTCCTTGTCAAGAATGTTGTAATTAAGTGTCCTGTTATCGAGCGATTCAAGCGGATGCAATAAG
>WFLX010093287.1_pt1 | contig 13829 bp, 13 predicted proteins | sample 4967041 | NCBI WGS metagenome assembly WFLX01 (sample SAMN12857096, study PRJNA449069) | gut metagenome | isolation source: stool from male and female vole | host: Microtus ochrogaster | place: USA:Florida | collected 2017
TGGGCTTTTTCGAACCTCTGTTGCCGCCTGCGGGAGCCGCGGGGATATCCGATTCGTATCCGCTGCCTTCGCCGTTGCCGCCGCGGGGAGTCAAAAACTCCACGTCCTGGGCAATTACGTCGACTGCCGTACGCTTATTACCCTGCGCGTCCTCGAAATTGCGCATTTCGATAGTGCCGGACACGGCAACCTTGTTGCCCTTTTTGGCGTAGCGGGCAACCGTTTCGCCGAGTCCGCGCCATGCGGTAACGTTGAAAAAGTCAGTCTTTCTTTCGCCGTCGGCGCCCGAATAGCTTCTGTTTACGGCAATTGCAAAGCGGCAGATGGATACGCCGCCTGCGGTTTCCGTCAGCTCGGGGTCGCGCGTGAGATTACCAATTAAAAAAACCTTGTTCATTTGTTATACCTTACTTCTTAGTAATCATTCTTCTCAAAACTTCCGTGGAAAGGCCTGCAACTCTGTCAAGCTCGTTAACCACTGCGCTTTCGGCTTCGAAGGTCATTAAAACGTAATAGCCGTCGGACTTATAGTTGATGGGATAAGCCAACTTCTTTACGCCCCACTTGTCGGTGGAGACCACTTTACCGCCGTTGCCCGACACGATGCTTTCGAACTTAGCAACGAAAGATTCCTTCGCTTCGTCCGAAATTGCCGCGTCCAACACGTAAAGCATTTCGTAAGTTTTCATAAAATTTCACCTCCCGGACTTAATCGGCGTATCAACTACGATACGCAAGGTAGTTTATATAATACAGTATAAAATTTTCTTTGTCAAACGATTTTGGGCGTTTAGGTTGCCATTGAAATTACGGCGTTTATCAGCTCCGAAAGCTTCATATCGCCAAGAACAACGCCGTTGAACGTCTTGTTAAGGTTTTCGTCGCTTGCGTTTATAACGCCCGCCTCCTTAAGCTCCCTAAGCGTTGCGCCGTTTACGTTGTTCGCGCATATGGTTACCATGTTGTTGAAGTTGTTTATGGTATAGCCCTTTTCGGTCTTGTTCTTGTAAAGCACCAGCTTCCACATTCCCTGCGGCAAGCCGTAGGAATAATAGACCTTGTCGCCCCTGCCTGCAAAATCCGCTTCCTCGAGCTTACCCATTTCGTCGTCNNTTAANGTGCCCGTCGCGCCCTCTTCCACGTCCTTTTCGGTCAGGACGTACTTNTTGTCTTCCGCGTCGTATTCGAAGAAAAGGAAACGCTCGTCAAAGACGATTTTCATTGCCGCGTCTTCGTTGCCCGCGTCCGCGCCGTAGGTNTAGTAAACCTTTTCGCCGCGCGCGTCGAATTCCGCCTGCGTAAGCTCNCCTTCGTTTGAAGCGCCCTCGTTTACGGGCACGAAGCGGAAAGCGTCCTTGCCGTCGTTATTATACTTTTCAAGCGTGTAATACNAATAGNCGGGGTCGAAATCAACCACTTCCATTATCTTGTCGCCGTCGGGCAGACGGTACACCTCGTCGGCGTAGACCATCTGAATGAGCAGTTCGTCCATCGCCGTGGCAAGCTGGGTAATCTTGGTGCTGCGCAGCTGACGGAGCATCGAGTTGTCCTCTATCTCCTTATCGTCGAAAAGCTCCTCGACGGTGAGCGTCTTTATCTTGTCGTTCAGCTTGCTTATGGGCGTATCCTTCAACGATTTCAACAGCTTGTTGTCGGTCGTCTTTACGTCCAGCACCTCGCCGAACGTCAGGTTCTGCGCGTAATCCTCGTCGACTATATCGCTGAGCGTGAGCGCGTCAATCTGCACCATTTCGTCCGCGTTGTTGCGGAAATAGTTCTTGCCGCACAGCGTGCGTATTTCCTGCTTTTCGGTAACCGAGCTGGTCTTTATTTCGTAATAGGTGCGCGCGTACGGCTGGTAGTAGGAATAGCCCGTAAAGCGCTCCGAATAATCGTCGGTAAAGCTTGCGTTGAGCGCGGAATATACCGCGTCGTAGTCTATGGAGAAGTCGCCGTCGGCGTCGCGCTTGACCACTATAAAGTCGGTGTCGGCGCCGTATTCCAGAATCTGTAGCCTGTACGTCTTTGCGCTTTCACCGCTGCCGTCGGTTACTTCTATTTCGCCCTTGATATATTCCGCTTCCTCTATACCCGTATCGGTGACGCGGCAGGGAACGTAATACAGCTTGTATTGCTTGTTGACGAATTCGCCGTCCTTCTGGTCTTCGGAAATGAGGTCGAGCCACTCGTAGTCGTTATCGAGATTGGCGGGATAATTGCTTACGCCGTTCAGCGCCGGTTCGCGCGAATAGCCTATGGCTTGGTCGTATGTGTAAATATCGTACATAACGGGAAGCCTGAAGGTCTTGGGTGTTTCGGAGGGTTCGCCCTCTTCCTCTCCTCCGACCTCGTCAGCCAGAGCCTCGGCGCCGCCGTAGGTGACGGTTGCGTACTCGGTTTCCGCGCCCATTAAAAGCGTTTTGACGAGCGCGCTTGCGTTCTCGCCCGTTACCGATTCGATGCCCAGCTTTTCCATAAGCCCCGCGGTGCGGATGCCCATTATGCTGCTTGAAAGCACCTGCGCAAGTCCGCTTAAAGGCGTGCTTTCGAATTCTTCCTTGTCAATTTCGATAAACTGGTCGACCGTGCCGTACACCAGACTCAAAATCATATCGGTTGCGGGAATGAGCTGTGAAAAGTCGTCGAAGCTCTTGCCGAGCGCGACCATCTCGCCGTTTTCGTATACCAGTCCCTGCACGCCCGAAAGAAGCTCCCTCAGGTTTTTAACGCCGCCGTTGTCGGGGTCGGTGTTGATATACTTCTTGTTTCCGTTTTCGTCGGTGTTATGAATGCCCACGGCGCTTAAAACCGATTCGAGGTCCTTGTTCATAACGAACCAGCCCACGCCGAAAATCGCGCCCACCTCAATGATGATTGCGAACAGAAATCCCAGCAGGAATGCAATTACAGCAGTTAAAAGTTTTGAACCGCCTTTCGACATATTTTACCTCCGCGGCAATCGAGCCGCCCGACGCGCTTTATACGCGCCCGATGATATTATACAAAATATATATTAAAAATGCAACTTAATTGAAGCAACCTTGAAATCAGCCCCGTATACGGCGCGCAAGAGCGAACCTTATAAGCGCTTCCTTTTGGTTGCGGACGTTGCCTATCGCGCACTCGCCCAGAAGAAAATCGAGCGTTTTTGCCGTTTGAACGGGGGATATTCCCGCGGCAATCAGATCGTCGCCGCGCACGGCGAGCATTTTTCTGGTGAGCGGCACGCCCTCTTCCACCATCTTAGCGTAAATTTTTTTCCACTTTATTACGCACGGCGCTTCGGACGTATCGTCCTTGCACGCCGAAAAATCAGCCTGCTTTAAGAGCAGAAGCTTATCTAAAACGCCGAGATGCGCGACTATGAATTTGCGCACTTTGTTTTCGGAAGCCTCGCCCGAAAGGTCGTACATATGCAGCTTGACGAGCGTGCAGGTCAAAGCCGTCTGCCGCGCCGAAACGCGTAGCCGCCTGCATATTTCTTCGGCAATTCTCGCGCCCTCGTCCTCGTGGCGGGCAAACTTGCCGAAGGTCAGTTTGCAATACGGCTTGCCAACGTCGTGCAACAGCGCGGCAAGGCGTATTTCTGGCGGTGCGTATTTAACGCAGCGCAGAGTGTGCTCCAGAACGTCGTGCGCGTGGAAATCCTTACGCTGCTCCATTCCGTCGCCAAGAGCAAGCTCGGGCAACACGCGCGCGAGCACGCCGATTTTTTTGAGAAGGCGCAACCCCTCGTATTGAGCTTGCGCAACCCCGTATTTTATATCCGCGTGAAGAATTGCGTTCAGCTCCTCCCACACCCTTTCGGCGGCGATATCGTCGATTAGACGGCAGTTGGCAGCCGCGCCCTTTATACATTCGTCCGTAGGGGTAAAGCCCGTCTGCGCGGCTATGCGGCACAGGCGCATCAGCCTAAGCCCGTCCTCGCCGAATACCTTGTTCGAGTCGGCAACCGTAGACATTACGCGGGTTTGAATTTCCGCAATACCGCCGAGCGGGTCGACGAATTTGCGGGCGCGTATATCGTAGTAAACCGCGTTGCATTTAAAGTCGCGGCGGCGCGCGTCCAGCGTTATATCACCCGTGAAAAACACCTCTACGGGAGAATGAACGCCGCGCACGTATCTGTCCGTGCGGAAGGTAGTAAACTCGTAGCTTTCCCCCTCGTAGGTAAGCCGCACCGTGCCCGTATTCTTATACACGGCGGTCACGGCAAAGCCCAGCTTTTCGGCAACGGCGGCAACCTCTCCCGCGCTTTCGGGCGAGCATATATCCCAGTCGCGCTTGCCCTGCGGTGTCAATCCCGCCAGAAAATCGCGGCATGCTCCGCCCACCGCTTACAGCTGTTTTTCAAGCGCGCTCGCACGCGATATTAACTTTTCGGGGAGTTCGTTTATCATAAAATACCGCAAACCGTATATTTTGCTAAAAATATTTTAGCTTAAACATTATAGCAAATTTATAAAACTATTGCAATCTTTGATTGAATAATGTATAATATTCTGAGAGTTATATACGTTACGCCCGCGCAAAGCCCGCCGCGGGTGCGAAAAAATTCACGGAGCAGCGCATGTATCACCTGATTATTAACGGTTGTCATATCGACGATAAAACTGAACAATACCTTGAAACCGTTAAGATGGTGTTCGGCGTTGCGGGCAAACAGCTTGCCGTGCATATGACCGAGCATGCGGGACACGCTAAAGAGATTGCGGGCGAGGTGACGAGGAACGGCGCGTTTGCGCACATTATCGCAATGGGCGGCGACGGAACCCTGCACGAGGTTTTAAACGGCATAGAGGACACCGAAAACTGCACCCTCGGGCTTATCCCTTTCGGGTCGGGCAACGACTTTGCCGAGTCCGCGGGTATCCCCATGGACGTAAAGACGGCGGCTGAAAACATTGCCTTCCGCGCGCCCAACTACATTGACTACATAGAGACCGACGACGGCTTGCGCAGCATAAACGCGATAGGCACGGGCATTGACGTGGACGTTCTGATGCGCGTGTATTCGGGCAAAAAGACGGGTAAGAAAAAATATTATTCGGCGTTTTTAAAGAGCCTGAGGCACTACAGGGGTGCTTCTTACAGGGTGAGCTGGGACGACGGCGAGGAGCGCACGTATACGGGGCTTATCGCCTGCCTTGGCAACGGCAGACAGATCGGCGGCGGCATAAAGCTTTTCCCCGACGCGGCTATAGACGACGGGTATATGGATTTGCTCGTCGTGGACTACCTGTCCCGTTTCAGGACGCTTATNGCCTTTCTTAAACTNAAGGCGGGCAAGGNCAACAAGGTAAAGGNAGTTACGCACGNCAAGTGCAAAACGGCGCGCATAGTGCCCGTCGAAGGCNACGTTCCCNTTCAGGCCGAGGGCGAAATTTACGAGGGCGTACAGCTGAACGCGCGCGTGGTAACGGGCAAACTCAAATTCTATCTTCCCAGACATGATTGAAAAGTATTACCGACGGATAATCGACGGGGTCCCCTCCGCGGTATTCGTCGCCGACCAAAATTTAAGAGCAGTATTCTGCAACTCCAAATTTGCCGCGCTGTTCGGGCGCGGCTTTAAGCGCGCCACTTTGGGCGCCGCCGTGGGTTGCGCGGGCGACTGCAAGCGGTGCGGCAGAAGCGAGTGCGCCAAGGGCTGCACCTTAGTTTCGGCTTTCGAGGACAGCTTTTATTCCTCCACCGAGGTTTCGCGCCGCGTATATATCAAGCTGGGCGGCGAGGAAAAGCGCGAGGTTTCCTTTTCGCTTACCGTAAAGCCCTTGGGCGGCGGTCTGTGCATGGGCGTTATAGACGACGCGCTGGAGCTTGAAATTGCAAGGGAGCTGGTTGCCGCAAAGTCCATTCAGCAGCGGCTGTTGCCCGCGGGCAAATGGGCGGGAAGCAAGCGGTATTCCTATTTATATATCCCCTGCCGCGAAATCGGCGGCGACCTGCCCGAGGTGTTTACGGTAGGCTCGTCGGCGTGCGGCGTCATTGCCGACGTTTCGGGCAAGGGTATCTCCGCGGGTATGCTTACGGCATTCGTCAAAGCCGCGTACGACAAACAGGCGTATTCCCCCGCCGAGGCGATATCCACGCTCGCAAACAAATTTTCCGAGCTGAATTTAGACGAGCGCAATTACATAACGGTTGCCGCCGTCAGGATAGACAAAGAGAGTATAACCTACTCTATGGCGGGGCATAACGTGCCCATACTGTTAAAGTCGGGCGGCGGTATTACGCGCATAGTGCTGAACTCCCCTCCCGTTGCAAACTGGTTCGACAACGCGGCGTATTTCGAGGACAGCATACCGTATAAGAGCGGAGATATCCTCGTTTTNCTTACCGACGGCGTGANCGAAAGCAAGAACAAATTCGGCGAGATNTTCGGCGTNGACGGCGCGATGAAAACGCTTTCCGTTTCGCGCACGGGCGAGGAATTCATTAAAAATCTTGAAAGCAATTTAAAGAGCTTTTGCGGCGAGCTGCACGACGACGTGACCGCGATAGCGTTTGACCTTTAAAACCGAAAAGCGCCCCGACACGGGGCGCTTTTTTATTTTGCTTTCTATTAAACTATTTCCTTGATTTTNGCGATAGCCGCGGTGCGGTTTTCCACGCCCAGCTTTAAATATATGGTGCTTATATAGTTGCGCGAGGTGCCGTCCGAAAGCTTTAAGGCGGAGGCAATCTGTCTGTTGGTAAAGCCTTCTAAAATCATCATTGCAATGCCCGCCTCCCTGTCCGAAAGACCGTAGGCGCGCTTCAGTTTAATCTCCCTGTCGCTGGAAACCATAAGCGCGGCGTCGGTAATCTTTTTGGCTATCTTGGAGGGCAGAATGGTATCGCCCGCGTACGCGTTGCGGATAGCGTCGATAAGCGCCGTGGAGCCTATATCCTTTAAAAGATATCCGCTTGCGCCGTTGTTGATTGCCGACAGGATATAGTCGCTGTCGTCGAAGGTCGTCAGGATTATAATCTTGCAGTCGGGCAACGTTTCCTTTATCTTTTTGGTTGCCGCAACGCCGTTCATATTGGGCATACGGATATCCATAAGCACGACGTCGGGTTTAAGACCTTCGGCAAGTGCAACCGCCTCTCCGCCGTCGCCCGCAACGCCCACGACCGTAATATCCCCGCTCGTTTCCAGCACGCTTTTAATTCCCTCCGCCAGAATAATCTGGTCGTCCACAAGCATTACTTTAATCACTCTTTATCTCCTTGATTTTCGTCCGTCCTGATTTTTACGTTTATCTCGCAGCCGTCGCCGCTCTCGCTTTCGAAAACTATTCCGCCGCCGAACTGCGCCGCCTTTTCCCTTATGCCGCGTATGCCGAAGCCTTCCTTGAAGTCCTGCGGAAGTCCGCAACCGTTATCCGAAACGGTAAGCGTTATAAAGCCGTCGCTTTGGGAAAGCTCGACGTAAAACGCCTTTGCGCCGCCGTGCCGCATACCGTTGGAAAGACATTCCTTTAAGCTGTTGGCAATAAACCTGCGCCTGCCCGGGGCAAGCTCAACCTCGCATATATCGTATCTTACGATGACGTCCGTGCCGTCCATAGTCTGGGCGATAATTTCTTCCAGCTCCTCTTTCAGGCTTACCGCCGCGTTGCGCCCCGCCAGAAGGTGAACGCTTTCCCTCATCTGTTCGAGCGCGTTTTTCGCCTGAATGTTGGCGGCTATAATTTTTGCCTTTGCGTCCTCGGGGTCGGTGTCTATCAAAAGCTTTGCCGCCTCGGTCTGCATTATTACCGCCGTCATGGAGTGCCCCGCGTTGTCGTGTATGTCGCGCGCAATGCGGTTGCGCTCCTTGAAAACCGCCGTTTCCTCCAGCTCGCCGTAAACCTCTTCAAGCTGCTTTTTGCTCTCGTCCGCCTCCTTTAACGCCTCCTTTAATCTGACGTTGGTGCGGTAGAAGCCGAAGCATATATTGGCGACCGCAAAGTGCACGGCAAGGGTGATAAGCCCGACCACGCACGCGGCGGTTATCTGTATAATTTCGCTGTAAGTCACGCCGCGCATATTCAGCCAGACCCAACCGACTACGCTCGTCACGATATACAGAATACAGCTCGATACGAACACTNTTATTTTGGTCTTCATGTCGACGACGTTCAGATAGAACAGCGACAGGAAAACGCAGTAAAGTCCCGCAAGATAGGTATTGCCCGTAATGGCGCATATGAACAGCAGGAACAAGAAGTCGAAACAATAGACGGTGATTCGCGCCTTCATATGCTTGACGTAAAAGTATTCGACGAAGAAAAGCACGTCCAGAACGACCGAACAGCCTGCAAGCGAACCGATTTTCCAGGCGTCGGGCATTGGCTCCAGATTGGCGTACTGCACGCATATTATTACCTCGAACACGAGTAAAATCACGCCTATGCACAGCCCGACTATCTGCGTGAACTTAGCGGTATTATTTAAAAGCTTGTTCTTATTCTCCATAATTACCACCCGCATAGTGCGCGCCGAATACGCATCTGTCCGCCGTCTTGTAGCTGTAAATTTCACCCGCCGCCGAAACAACGCAATAATCGAAAAACCGCACGCCGCACAGCTTTGCAATCTCGTATATTCTTGAAGTAAGCTTATCGTCGCTCCCGTCGGGCGTGCAGCCGCACCTTGCGCGCCTTGCGGCTACGAACAGCCCGTACGGCTTGTGAACGGAAAGCAGCTTTAAAATCTTGTTATCCGAAACGCCGCCGTCAAACGCGCACATCCGCCTTACCCTGCCGTCCTTGTCGACCATGCAAAGCTCTATGCAATCGTTTTCGGGNCGGGGTCNGAGCGATAGAAATTCCTTGAACTGCGCGGTGTTGTTGAGAACGGCAAAGCTGTTGCATCCGCCTATACGTTCGAACACTCTGCCCAGAACGGCGAGGTATTCCGCCATATTNCCNCCCACTCCNTCGACCGCNGTCAGGTCGTCAACCTCGGCGGAAAGCACTCCGCCGATACTCCCGAAACGCCGTATAAGCGCGTGCGCGGTTGCGTTNAAATCCCTGCGCGGACAGGCGTAAAANAGCGCAATTTCCAGAAGCTCGTGCTCGTAAATAACTCCGCCGCCAGTTACCTTTGCGGCAAGCCTGCTCCTGTGCCCTTCGTGCATTGCTCCTCTCCCGTAAAAATGCNCAGTTCCGCGCGCAAAAAAGTTTTTTTGCAAAACCCTNCGTTTTTATTTTACCATAAAAATAAAAAAGAGTATAATAAAATTCGAGGTTATTTATGAAAAACTATTTTGACGACGTTGTGAANAATCTTTCGCAACTTATCAAATTCGATTCGTCGCAGGCGCCCGCAACCGAGAGCAAGCCCTTCGGCGAAACCAACGCGCGTTGTCTGGACTTCTATCTCTCCCTCGCCTCCTTTTTGGGGTTCGACGTGAAGAATTACGACAACTACGTAGGCGAAGTGCGTTTCGGCTCGGGTGAGGACTTTGCGGTGCTTGCCCACCTTGACGTCGTGCCCGCGGGCGGCGGCTGGACGCACGACCCGTTCGGCGGCGAGGTCGACAGGGAAAACAAAAAAATTTGGGGCAGGGGCGCAATGGACGACAAGGGTCCCGCCATCATCGCCCTTTACGCGCTTAAAGCTTTAAAGGACGAGGGCTTTAAACCCAGAAAATGCATCAAGCTTATAGTCGGCTGTAACGAGGAATCGGGCTGGGCGTGCATCGACCATTACAACGAGGTTGCAAAGATGCCCGAAACGGGAATTTCGCCCGACGCGGACTTCCCCGTGATATACGCCGAAAAGGGCATACTGCACATAAAGATGCAGTTCGCCGCGCCCAACGCCAAGTTCAAGGGGCTTAAAGGCGGCGGCAGCGCGAATATGGTTTGCGACTATTGCGAGGCGTTCGCCGACGAAAACAGCGCGCTTTTGGAGCAGCTGGGGCTTGAATATACCGCGGGCAAGGTCGTTTCGCGCGGAAAGAGCGCGCACGGCTCCACTCCCGAAAAGGGCGTGAACGCAATAGAAAAGATACTCGACTATCTTGGACTCAGCGAAATAAAAAGGCTGCTATTCGTCGAAAAGCTCGGACTTGTCAACTTCGAGGATGAGACGGGTAAGCTGACTTTGTCGCCCGATATTATCGAGCAGATTGACGACAAGATTTTCGTGACCTGCGATATCCGCTATCCCGCCACTTACAAGCTCGAGGACGTTTTAAGCGTAATCGACGAGAGCGGCATTGCCTACGAAACGCTGCACGCACAGGCGCCCCTTTTCAACGACAAGAACGGCAAGCTCGTGACCACGCTTTTAAACGTTTACAACGAGGTGACGGGCAAGAACGCACAGCCCGTGGCAATAGGCGGCGGCACGTACGCGCGCGCACTCAAATGCGGTGCGGCGTTCGGTCCCGAGGAGGACGGCGAGGAATGCACCATTCACCAGCCCGACGAATACATAACCTTTGAAAAGATTGAAAAGTGCTTCAAAATTTACAAGCTCGCACTTGAAAGACTGTGTTCTTAAACGAAAAAGAAAGCCGCGGCAATTTGCCGCGGCGCTTTTTTTATTCTTCTTTGTTATCCGTCATATCCGTAAAAGGTTCTTCGGGCGGAATCTCAGCCGCCGCAGGAGTATCCACGTTCTGAGCGGGAACCTGCACGGGGGCTTGCGCCGCCCCTGCAACCGGTCTGCCCAAAAGCATACGAATCGTATTCAGTTCGTTTATCGGCAAGCCGTTCTTATCCACCGCAACCGCCGTTGCCTTGGTGTTGTATAAAAACAGGTAGTTTGCCGTTTCCTTAATCCTGAATATACGGTTATAATATATTTTCGAAGTGGTCGTAAGCTCGCCGTCGGTATATTCGTAAGCCATAAAGTGGTCGCGGAAAAATTCCGCCTCGTCCACCTTTTGGTGTTGAAGATTCTGGTTTTTCGCCGAACGGACGGCGGAAAGCACGACGATGCCGCACGCAAAACATATGATTCCGCATAACATCAGAACGCTTCCGTAAGCATCCTGCGCTTTGGAAAGTACGTAGACGAATATGCCCAACGCCAGCACGATTGCGCCCCCTACGATATAAAAAATTGAAAGCTTGAATACCCTTTTATTTAGCTCTTTATTTACCTGCTCGGTTATAGGCGTGCTGGTCTTTATCGTTCCCTTATCGGTTATCACGGCGGTTACCCCCTTAATATGCTTACATTAAGTGCTTTCTTATCGCCTTTATGGAAGTGTTTGCAATCAGGTTGCTACCCCTGAAGGTCGGGTGCACGCCGTCCTCCGAATAGTCGGTGTAAGGGTGGCTTTCGCACAGCCCGTTGAACATTTCGTCGTACGCCACGAACTCGTCGCACTTTTCAACGCATACGCGGTGAATAATGGCAAGCTCCTTTTCGAACACGGGGCGCATACGCTTTTTATCGGGCGCGGGCAAAAGGAAAGGCTCTAGGAATATGACGACTATCCCCGCCTCCTTCAACTCGTTGATAAGCGCAACCAAATCGTGCTCGAACTGTTTGAAGTTGAGCTCCTTACCGTACTTGAACTGGTGAATGGTGTTGTTGATGCCTATCATCATAACCACCGCGTCGGGCTTTAAATCGATAACGTCGCGCTGAACGCGGGCTAAAAGGTCGCACACCTCGTTGCCAGAAACGCCCTTATTGATAAGCTCGATATCCATATCGGGATAAATTGGACGGAGCTTGTCGGCAAGCACCTTTACGTAGCCGTTGCCAAGCGACTTTTCGTCGTTTCTGTCCCTGTCGCAATCGGTTATGGAATCACCGAAAAAGACTATCTTCATTATTTTTTTCTCCCTGTTGCCGCCCGTCTTTTGCGCGCGGAAAATTATCACTTTAAACTTATTTACAATTTTACCACACCTTATAAAATATTACAAGTAAAGCGCCTGAAATTTTGTCAGCCTTTATTTTCAAAACAGTACTTTAATGCTTTGACAAACGCATAAAATTATGATATATTGTCTTAGCGTTGAACGGCAGAATACCTTTTGCGCGCTCAACCGCTATAAACTTTATAAGGGTTCCCGCAAAGATTTTGCTTTGCCAAAAGATTTGTGGGAAAGAGGAGCCGCAACGGAACGCATTTGCGGTTTGCGAAAGACGTTAAGTCGCCGCAAACTGCTCAAAGTGTAGTTTGCGGCGACGAGCGGACGTACCCAAGTGGCTCAAGGGGCTCCCCTGCTAAGGGAGTAGGGCGGGAAACTGCCGCGCGAGTTCAAATCTCGCCATCCGCGCCAAAACAAGGAAGCAGATAATCTGCTTCCTTGTTTTGCTTTAAACGGGCGTAAGTTGCAAACCAACTTACGCCCGCTCTTTTTTATTCCAATGAAAAAATTTCATCATATTCAACGTTCAGAATTTTTTTTATAAGTACGATTTCGTCGGGATACAGATGCCTTTGCCCCACTTCGATTTTGGCGACGGCACTCCTCGTTATATCGCAACCGTCAAGCTGCAAGCGCGTTGCAAGATAGTCCTGCGTAATCCCCGCCCGCTCCCTCAATCTTCTAATATTTTGTCCTATTTTTTTCTCTGTTTCAATGTTCATCGTATAATCAAAGTTTTTATATTGTACTTATTTAAGTGCAAAAACTTGACATCATTATAACCTTATGATATTATTATTTTGCACCTATATAAGTGCAAAAATACCAATGAAAAAGGTAAATCATATGACGGAAGAAACAAACAACACTTATACAATCAAGAGACGTCCGTTGATAGTGAACCTAATCCTATCACTGATAACGTTTAATATTTATTCTTTTATATGGTTATACGCCGTATTGAAAGAAAGCAATCGCATTGCGGCAAAAAAGAGGGACAGTATGCCGATTTACCGTGCGCTGCTATTGTCATACATTGCACTCGTTACGTGTTGTTTTGTATGGAATGCAATTTTAATATTCGCAGCAATGCACTACGATACTAACGTCGGCTACCCTCTAATTGAAATCTCAAGCCCGATAATTGAAAACATTGTGCAGATGGCACTGACGGCTTTGGTGCTTATTTTGCTTATACAAATTTTGTTTTTAGCAATATGTATGGCAGTATGCTCTGTTATTTTAATGGCTGTATGCGCTATCATTATAACTGTTAATATTGCAAAAAATTTGAGCGCGCCCGTAAGCTATTACGTAGTTTTCGTTCTGTTCCTCGGCATAATAGCAATCAATTTGATTGCACAGGACGAGATAAACGCATACGCTGGAACGTACTTAGACGGCGAACGCCCGAAGTATCTCGCACAAACTGTATGCCGCCGCAAAGTACGAAAGCGCAAGGCATAAACCGCAATTATCCCTTTACAAAAGGCTGTAAAAGCGGTATAATTGGGATATGTACGAAGAGCTGAGCGACCAGATAATCGAAAAGATGACGGGCGAAAAACGCGGCGGAACCTTCCGCAAAATCGCCTTTGACGATTCGCGCGTTTTGCGGCGCGTAGACAATCCGCACGACAGGGGCACCGTATGGCGTCCGCCGTTCGTCAGGGACATTGACAAAATTATGAACTGCCCCTACTACAACCGCTACGCCGACAAGACGCAGGTCTTTTCCTTTTACAAAAACGACGACATAACGAGGCGCGGTCTGCACGTTCAACTGGTATCGAGAATTGCAAGGACGATAGGCGGCGCGCTGAACTTGAACCTCGACCTTATAGAGGCGATAGCGCTCGGGCACGACATAGGTCACACGCCTTTCGGACACGCGGGAGAGCGCCTTCTGGACGGGCTTTTGTCAGAGCACACTGGGCGGCATTTTGCCCATAATATACACTCCGTACGCGTGCTGGACGGCATTTACCCCTATAATATATCGCTGCAAACGCTTTC
>WFLX010368509.1_pt1 | contig 13824 bp, 11 predicted proteins | sample 4967041 | NCBI WGS metagenome assembly WFLX01 (sample SAMN12857096, study PRJNA449069) | gut metagenome | isolation source: stool from male and female vole | host: Microtus ochrogaster | place: USA:Florida | collected 2017
ACCGTTTTGCCGTCTAATTCAGGATATGCTTGTACAAAGAGATCCTTAACAGCAGCAGAAAAAACAATCATTTCATCTAAAGCTTCATTAAAGAAATTTCTCCACATCTGACGCCATTGCACAATATCATCACAAGATTTAAGTACTTTATTTTCATCATGATCTGAAGATAAAACGAGGTGCTTCAAAGAGCAGATGATTCCCTGGTCGTACGAATTTCTGACCTCGGAAAAATATCTGGGAATTCCGGTTGAGGATATTGCCGTAACCTGCTTCGCGGGCGATAAGGACTGCCCCAAGGACGAAGAGAGCGCGGCGCTCTGGCAAAAGTGCGGTATTCTTCCCGAAAATATTTACTATCTGCCCAAGTCGGGCAACTGGTGGGGTCCCGCCGGAACGACCGGTCCATGCGGTCCCGATACAGAAATGCACATTATCCGCGACCATAAAGAAGCGGACAAGCTGGGCGCATACGACTTCGACAACGCGAAGAGCGGCACCTTCCTTGAAATTTGGAACGACGTTTTTATGCAGTATAACAAAAACGCGGAGGGCGGCTACGAGCCGTTGAAGCAGAAAAACGTTGATACTGGCATGGGACTTGAACGCACGCTCTGCATACTGAACGGCAAAGCGAACGTCTACGAGACCGACCTTTTTGAAAACGCGATTGCAAAAATCGAAAGCCTTACGGGCTTGAAGTACGGTCAGAGCGAAGAGATAACCAAAGCTTTCCGCGTAGTTCTGGACCACGTGAGAACGGCAACATTTATGTTGGGCGATACGAAGGGAATAGTACCCTCGAACACCGACCAGGGATATATTTTGAGAAGGATAATCCGCCGCGCGGTACGCTTCGGAAGAAATCTGGGACTGGAACAGTCGCTTTCGAAGATTGCGGAAACCTTCGTCGACAAGTACAAAGAAATCTACCCCGAGCTTTTGCGTAACTCGCAGAAGATTTACGAGGAGCTGGACAAGGAGGAGGGCAAGTTCCTCCGTACCCTTCAGCAGGGACTCAAAGAGTTTGAAAAGGTTGCGGCTTCCTTAAATAAAGGCGACACGATTGACGGCGTGACCGCGTTCCACTTATACGACACCTACGGCTTCCCCGTGGAAATCACGGGCGAAATGGCCCGCGAAAAGGGACTTACCGTGGACGTTGCAGGATACGAAAAAGCGTATTCCGAGCATCAGGAAAAATCGCGCGCCGGCAGCGAGCAGAAATTTGCCTGCGGCCTTGCCGACCATAAAGAGGAGACGACCAACCTGCACACGGCAACCCACCTTTTGCACGCGGCGTTAAAGCAGGTATGCTCGCCCGACATTGCGCAAAAGGGCAGCAACATCACCGAAGAGAGACTGCGTTTCGACTTCAACTTTGCAAGAAAGCTGACCCCCGAAGAGGTGGCGGCAGTCGAAAATCTTGTTAATTCGAAAATTCAGGAAAAAATTCCTGTGGTTATGAAAGATCTTTCCCTGGAAGAGGCGAAGGCGCAGGGCTTTACCGGACTTTTCGAAAGCAAGTACGGCGAAAGGGTCAAGACCTACTCTATCGGCGAATTTTCCAAAGAGATCTGCGGCGGTCCGCACGCGGCTAATACCGGCGATTTGGGCGTATTTAAAATAGTCAAGCAGGAAAACGTTTCCGCAGGAGTTAAAAGAATTAAAGCTGTTTTGCAAAAATAAGCGCGATTTCACCCTTTTCGGACAAAAAACGACTTATTTTGCGCGAAAATAAAATAATTTAAAATTTTTTAAAAAACTTTAAAACGCAATACAAAACAGCTTGACAGAAATTTTATAAAATAATAAAATTAGTTTACGTTTTGAATGAAATAACTAATTTTATTATTCACGGCGAAAATTTACGCAGTAAATTTTTGTGAACTACTATAAGGAGCGAACAATGAAAACCTATATGGCAAAAGCCGAGACAGTTGAAAGAAAATGGTACGTTGTAGACGCCGCGGGCGTCCCTCTCGGCAGACTTGCGTCAAAGGTGGCAAGCATTTTGCGCGGCAAAAACAAGCCCACTTTTACCCCCAACGTTGACACGGGCGATTTCGTTATCGTTTTAAACAGCGATAAGGTCGTTTTGACGGGTAAAAAGCTTGACGACAAATTTTACAGATACCACACGGGCTATATCGGCGGTCTCAAAGAAATTTCTTACAAAAAGATGCTTGCCGAAAAAAGCGACCTCGCCGTTTACGAAGCGGTTAAAGGTATGCTGCCCAAAAACTCTCTCGGCAGGGATATGATAAAGAAGCTGCGCGTTTACAAGGGAGCTGAACACAATCATGCGGCGCAGAAGCCCGAAGAGCTTAAATTATTTTAAAAGGTAAGAGGAAAAATTATGGCAAAGGCTAATTTAAAGAAAAAACTTCAATTCTGGGGAACGGGAAGAAGAAAAAAGGCAATCGCCCGCGTTCGTCTCATTCCCGCAGGTTCCGGCGTAATTGAAATTAACGAAAGAGCTTTCGAAGATTATTTCCCCCAGTCGGTTTTGCAGTACGTTGTAAAACAGCCCCTTACCCTTTTGGGCGTAGAAGCTAAATACGACGTTCTCGTAAACGTCTACGGCGGCGGTTATACCGGTCAGGCAAACGCTATCCGCCTCGGCATTGCGCGTGCGTTATTGCAGGCAGAGGACGGTTGCCGTCCCGCTTTGAAGAAGGAAGGTTTCTTAACCCGCGACCCCAGAGTCAAGGAAAGAAAGAAGTACGGCTTGAAAAAGGCTCGCCGTGCGCCGCAGTTCTCAAAGAGATAATTTCAGAAAAATCAAAGGCGTCCAAACCGGACGCCTTTATTTTTTGCGTTTACTCGTCAGTATTCATGTATCCGTCGAATAAAATTAACAAAACGGCGGCTTGTCATATTTTTTTATGATAAAGTTGCGAAAACCGAGCCGATATGGTAATATTTAACCGATAAAAATTTTTCGGAGGATATTTATGAAAAAGAAATCAGGCTTGAACTTGAGTAAAATTATTACCTGCGTAAGCATAGCTTTGGCGCTGGTGGCGTTCTTTATGATGTTCGCTCCCGCGGCAGTGGCTGAAGCTTTGGGGCAGACAAAGAGTTATACCGGCGCAAATCTCGCTTTCGGTTATACCTATAAAACCGAAGGACTGCTCGGCACGGTAGAAACGAAAATCTTTTCGCCGTCCGCAAACATTCTGACTTACATACTTATAGTTATAGGTATTGCGTGCGCGGTCGTTTCGCTTTTCGGAAAGGGCGGCAAAATCGCGCCTTTAATCGCAGTTGCCGCTTTGGTTGCGGCAGGCGTTTTGTATTTCTGCTCCGTTCAGCTCTGCGCGCCTTATACGGGCGAGCTTGAAGGCGACGCGAAAGCCGACTATATCAAGAACGCGAAAGAACAGCTTGACCTCGGCGCAGGCGCAATAGTAGGAGGTATCTTCTCTATTCTCGCAGGCGCGGCGGCGCTCGTTCCCTCTTTCTTAAAATCAAAAAAATAATTTAAAACCGTAGCCGCCCGCGCAAAATGCGAGGGCGGCTATAATTTTAAGTTTGATTTGCGTTAAGCTGTATTACGGTATAATAATTAAGATACGCGACAGACATTGTCTGATTAAGCGGAACGCCCGATTGACGAGCGGATAAGTAAATCAAGCAGTAACGCAATTAAGATACGCCGCAAAGCCGAAGGCTTTTAGTCGAGGTCGTCGCGGATGGCGTAGTATTTTGCAAGACCGCCGGACGAGGTTTCGCGGTAGCTGTTAAGCAAATCTTTGCCTGTATTGTACATGGTCTTGACTATTACGTCAAAGCTGATTTTGCGCGAGTCTGTCAGAAAGTTTGCAAGCGACAGCGCGTTAATCGCGCGCATTGCCGCAACGGCGTTGCGCTCTATGCAAGGAATCTGCACAAGCCCCGCGATGGGGTCGCAGGTCAGTCCCAGATGATGCTCCATAGCGACTTCCGCGGCGTACTCAATCTGCCCCAAGCCCATTTCGAACAATTCCGCAAGCGCGGCGGCTGCCATCGAGCAAGCCGAACCGATTTCCGCCTGACAGCCGCATTCCGCGCCGCTTATGGACGCGTTCTTTTTTATGAGATTGCCGATAATTCCGCCTGCCGCAAGCGCCTGCACGATCTGCCTGTCGGAAAAGCCCTTGGTGTCCTGCATGTATTTAAGCACGGACGGAACTACTCCGCACGCGCCGCAGGTGGGCGCGGTTACGATAATTCCGCCGGCGGCGTTCTGCTCGCCGGTNGCAAACGCGTATGAGCAGACAAGCCTGTTTTCGCGCGTTTGCGCGGATTCGTCAATATGCCGTTGGTTGAAAAGCTTTTGCGCGCGCCTTTGCGTTTCAAGACAGCCGGGAAGAGTGCCGGAGGTGGTAAGTCCCTCGTGAATGGTCTGTTTCATTCTCTNCCAGATGCNTGCAAGATAGTCCAGTATCTGCNGACCNTCGCACTCGNCGGCGTACTGCCACNGCCTTATATTGTTACTTTTGCAGTAAGCTTTTATCTCTTTATAGGTGTTAAGGGGGTAAATGCTGTCGTCCGCGAACGGTACGTACTTTTCGGCAGGTTCGCCGTCAAAGACCACCGTGCCGCCGCCTACGCTGTAAACGCGGTGCCTGCAGATGTTTTTTTTGCCTTTAAAGCCCTCAATATCCATAGTATTGGGGTGGACGGGGCAGGGTGAAGTTTCGTCCCAAAGCACCTCGCATTTAACAGGTTCAAAGGTCTGAATAATAATTTCGTCAGTGCGGTGTCCCCTGCCCGTAAGCGCAAGCGAGCCGTACAGCGTGACCTTGAAAAAGTCTGCCTGCGGATACCTGCCTTTCATAACGTTTACCGCCCTCTCGGGACCCATGGTGTGCGAGCTTGAAGGACCGCGTCCTATTTTGTATAATTCACGCAGCGATTGCATAGATTTTCTCCTTAACAATATTTTAATGCGAAGGTAAAATTTTGTCAATATTATTGAAAATAATAAATAATGGTAGTATAATATTAAAGTAAAACCGATAAAAAGCGGGACAAATCGCATAGCGGTTTCGTTATTATTATAAAAGCAAAGGAGAAACGGATATGAAAAGTAAAAGTTTTAACCTTAAAATAGGCGCAATTATTCTCGCGCTGGCGTTGGTCGCAGGCGTTGCCGCTGTTCCGGCGTTGACCGCAAGCGCAAATTCGGCGCAGAAGGACTGGTACGGCAGCTCGGCTTCGGGTATGATGATAACCGACGAAAACTGCCCCGTAGTGGTGGAGAGCGAAACGCTGACATTCGATATTTACAGCTTTCCGCACGTTTACTATCACGACGAGGAAGAGTTTGCCGGCTACGATGCAAAAGTTACCGCGCTCTATAATTTTTATAACTCCGCAAACTACGATGTCGATATGACCCTCGTGTTCCCGTTCGGCGAGTTTCCCTCGTACGTCGGCGACCATCTGGACGACGGCAAAAAGTACTCGGTAACGGCGGGCGGCGAAAAAGTCGAAAGTTCGGTACGCCATACGTTCAGTCAGGGCGGTTTCAGCGCGAAAGAGGATATGGCTAAACTCCTTGACGACTTCAAAGAGCAGGATTATAACAAAGAAGAGGGTTTCTTCAAGCACGACACTCCCGTTAAATATTACACCTGCAAATTTTCTGGAATAGACGGCGAAAAACAGTTATATCTTAAATCGGACTACGACAAGACGAAGACCGCTATTTATTACAGCTCGCAGTACGCCGATTATAACGAAGCGCCTTACGCTATTTTTCCCTTTAACGGCAACGGCTATCCCGTTTCCAACGTTCAGGACGGCACGGTTTTGTATCTGTTCGTCGTAGGCGAGGGCTTTGAAAACGGACCGCAGTTTTCTTTCGGTCAGTCGTGGCCTCTGTTTGACGACAATACTTCTGTCGCCGCGGAAATTACCGAAAAGGATATAACCTACAAAGACCTTATGCTCGCCTACTACGACGCGGCTTACGGCGTTTCCGAAACCGACTGGTACAACGCGGCAGTCGATTACCTTGCATATTACGGCTATCTGCACTATTCTATGAATAACAGCCTTATGCGCTGGTATGAGTACCGCCTTACCGTACCCGCCGGCGGCAGACTTAAAAACGAGGTCACCGCGCCCCTCTATCCCGATATTAAAGAATATTATTCTCCGACCAAATATTTTTACGAGTATCTGTTATCACCGGCAAAGGGCTGGGCTTCCTTCGGAAGTCTTGATATAGTTGTAAACACGCAGTACTACCTTGCCGACAGCTCGGTAGGAAAATTTGAAAAGGTGGCGGACGGTTATACGCTGCATCTGGACGGTCTGCCCGACGGCGAGTTACGCTTTTCGCTTTGCGCGGATAGGCGTCCTGTCAGCGACACTGAAAATAATTTAAACGTCTTAAACGTTATCGGTACCGTATTCCTCGGCATCGAGCTGGGCTTGCAGTTGTTAGTTGCGGTTATCCTGATTATCGTATTTGCGGTGACCGGCAAATTCAGTACCAAACCCAAAAACAAAAAATTGTAATTATTTTCAAAAATAGTAAATTTCTATCATTTGACCGTTGCATTTTTTTGCAACCTGTATTATAATAAACTTACGTGGGGCGGCGTACTGCCGCCCTTACTAATAAAAGTAACAGGGAGAATAAAATGAAAAACGTAATCGTAGGACAATCGGGCGGACCCACTGCGGTCATAAATTCTTCCCTTCTCGGCGTTTACAAGACCGCGAAGGACAGGGGGGCGGACACCGTCTACGGAATGGTACACGGCATTAAAGGTCTTTTAGACGGCGACGTAGTAGACCTTTCCACCCGCATAAGGAGCGATCTGGATATGGACCTCTTAAAGAGAACGCCTTCGTCCTTCCTCGGTTCGTGCCGCTACAAGCTGCCCGACATAGAGGGTAACGAAAAAACTTACGATAAAATATTTGCAATATTGAAGAAACTCGATATTTACGCCTTCTTCTATATCGGCGGCAACGACTCGATGGATACCATTAAAAAGTTGTCCGATTACGGCGTAAAGGTAAAAAGTTCAATCCGCTTTATCGGCGTTCCCAAGACCATAGATAACGACCTTGCGATAACCGACCACACCCCCGGCTACGGCAGCGCGGCTAAATACATAGCGGCGACGACCAAGGAAATTATCCGCGACGGACTCGTTTACGACTATCCCGTCGTTTCGGTAATCGAGGTAATGGGACGAAACGCAGGCTGGCTTACGGCGGCGACCGCGCTTGCAAAGGGCGAGGACTGCGAGGGCGTAGACGAAATTTATCTGCCCGAAAGAGTATTCGATATCGATAAATTCCTTGAAAGAACAGGTAAGCTGTTAAAGGAGAACCGCTCGATAGTTATCGCGGTTTCGGAGGGAGTGAAGGTAGCCGACGGAAGATACGTCTGCGAGCTTTCCGACCACGTCGACTACGTTGACGCGTTCGGACACAAACAGCTTGCCGGCACCGCAAGATTTTTGGCGGGCAAGGTTGCTGAAAAGTACGGCGTAAAGACAAGGGCTATCGAGCTTTCGTCCCTGCAGCGCTGCGCTTCGCACATTATGGCGCGCGTGGATATGACCGAAGCGTTCAACGCCGGCGGCGCGGCAGTCAAGGCTGCGTTTGAAGGACTTACCGGTCAGGTTATAACTTTGAAGAGGGTTTCGGACGATCCGTATATGTGCATCACCGAGCCTGCCGACGTTCACTTTATCGCGAACGTTGAAAAGAAAGTGCCTCTCGAATGGATAACCGAGGACGGCGCAAACGTCAAGCCCGAGCTTGTCCACTATATCTATCCGCTCATTCAGGCGGAGATTGCGCCTCTCTGGATAAACGGTCTGCCCAGACATATCCGCCTGCACGCAAAATCAACCATAAAATAATACGCTTTATACGCCGCGTCACAAAAGGTGACGCGGCTTTTATTTTGCGTCGTTTTGCTTTAACCGGTTAGAAATTCTTTCGTGCCGTTCTAAAACCGCGACCATGGGGTTGGGCGCTTTGGGCATTTCGGGAGGAGGGGAGGCTTTTTCCTGTTCGGACGGCTTTTTTTCTTCCGCAGGTGCGGCGCTTTGGAATTTTGAAAGCCCCTCCAAAGCCTTTAATATATTTAAAAGAGCAAACTTTTCCGTAATAAATAATCTCCTTTTTTAAATTTCCGTTAAAATCAAGCGCAAATTTATTGCTTAAAATAACGGTTTGGTATATAATGATTAAGTTAATAATCGATAACTATCGAAAATTATCCTTTTCGGAGTAAAATATGCGTAAGTTTATTACTAAAATTATATGTTTCGCCGCCGCGGTAATTGTCGCGCTCGGCATTTTCCTTATCTCGGCTTGCGGACCCGATTACAGCGGTAAGCCTCTTTCGGGCAATACCGACGGACAAGTCGTATCAAACGGCGGCTTTGCCGTTGAAAAGGGAGATTATATCTATTTTATAAACGGCAGAGAGAGCTACACCGCCGACAACACCTTCGGAGAGGTGGTAAAGGGCGCTATAATGCGTATTTCCAAAAACGACTTTGCAAGCCGCAATTACTCGTCGGTTGATACGGTCGTTCCCCTTATAGCTTATTCGGGCAACGCGAAAGCGGGCATATTTATCTACGGCGATTACGTTTATTACACGACCCCTTCGACCGAAAAGAACAGCGACGGCGAAATTCAGAATTCATATCTGACTTTCCGCCGCACAAAGCTTGACGGCACGGGTACTTCTAAAANCTATTTTATGCAGCTTACCGACAATACGGTAGNCTACCGCTACGTNGAAGTTNACGGCGNCNTATANATTCTTTATGTCGCAACTAACGAAAAGCTGTACGATAAAAGCTGTACGAACCTTTACTCCTACAACACCGAAACGGGCGTAAAGACGCTGCTTGCCTACAACGTTGCAAGCTATCTTTTCGACAGCTCAAACGTGGAAAATCCCAGAGTTTTCTACACGATGACCGTCCCCAACTTAAAGGACGGCAACACGGCTTTTGAAAATTACAATCAGGTTTATACCGTAACCGCGGACAAAACGGAGCGCAACGAGTACGATTTTTCGGAAGTTGCAGATTACGACGCGGACAAGGACCCCGTATATATAAACTGCGGCGACCTCGTTCTGGACGGCTACGGCTTTATGGAAGACATTACGGGAATAGTTACCCAGTTCAACGGCAAACTTGACGACGAGAGCCTCCAAAGGGATTCGTACACGTACTCGCTTTCAAGCTACGAAAACGGCTATCTGTACTTCACCCGTTACAAGCACATTCCCGGCAGCAGCGACAGCGCGCAGGAGCTTTATTCGATAAGCGAAAAAGACATGACTTCCGCAAGCTGGAACAGCGTCACTTCGCAGGACAAGGACGGCCGCGGCGAGTATATCACCATAAAGGACGCGGGAAGCAGCAAGGTTTACCTCTATGATAATAGCGGCGCGCTTGAACAGGTTTTGATTCTTGCAAGCGACGGTATTCAGAAAGCTAAACTGGTCGACGGAAAAATTCCCGAAACGATAGACAACGTAAACAGATTCTACATTACCCCCGACGACAAGGCGCAGGCGACTCTGCTCTTTATAGAAGATAACTATATATATTATTCGGTTTCGGACGGCTCCGGCTACACCGTACACCGCGTATGCTACGACGGCGAGTACGCAGATTACAACGGACTTGCAACCGGCAACGAAAATTCGGAATATATTTCAACCCGGATTTTAGACGTCGACTCTTTGAGCGGCTGGTATATGCCCGAAATGTTCGGCAACCAGATTCTGTTCATAGCGCAGACCAAATACATGACTTCGTACGAGTACGTGATGGCTTGCGATCTGAACAACGCCGAAGGCAAGATGATGACCAACGCCGAAATTAAGGAACTCAACGAGCTTTACGAGGGCGTCTTCGAAGATATCGAAGAAGTGGACGAGGTTTACGAAAACCTGCAGGACGCGCTGGAATACGCATTCTACGCAAACGAAAGCGAGTACGGTTATATCCGCGAACTTTCGCAGGCTTACAAGGATATCAAAAATTACGACTACAACCACTACTGGTCGAAAGAGTCGTTTGCAAAGTACGACGACTTTATCGCGGCAAAGGGCGACTGGGAAGGATACTCCGAGACCAAGACCGTGAACGGCAAGGAAATAACCGCAAACAAGCGCGATTATTACTATACCGTNATGGGAAAAATGAGCGACAAGGACGNCNAAGGTTATAACGACNGCTNGAAGGCAATCNTCAGTATGTCCTACCCCGAAAAGGAGCTTGGATGGTTTGAAAGCCTTTCCACGGGCGAGAAAGCCGGCTTCATAATCGGCGTGGTTCTGGGCGGACTCATAGTTATCGCCGCGGCGGTACTCGTTCCTCTTTTGATTATCCGTCACAGGAAAAAGAAGATGCCGCAGTACAAAAAGGGCATCAAGGTCGACACGACAGACGACAAGGATATCGACGTTTACTCCGACGAACAATAAAAATTTACAACCCCCTTCGCATAAGCGTAAGGGGGTTGCGCATATTAACCGTTGTATAAAAATTATAAGCGCTTAAAAAAATTAAAAAATTTCAAAATCAGCGCAATTTTATTTATAAAAACAGTTTACAAACCTATTAATTATTAATATAATGTTACCGAAAAATCAAGCGGTTTATTTTTTAGCATATATTACCCCGAAACGCATACGCTGTATAAACGGGTAATACGGAGAACGATATGGTAAGATACGTTAAATGTCCCAGATGCGAATTGAATTATATAGACGAAGAAAAGCAGGAGTACTGCGACGTCTGCCTTGCCGAGCTTAAAGGCAAAAAGCTGCAGTTTGCGGATTTGGACGAGGAAGTTTACGAAGAAATCGAGGGCGGCGACCAGACCGAAATCTGCCCCGTGTGCGGCGTAAATTCTATGCGTTACGGTGAAAAAATGTGCGAAGCCTGCAAGAAAGAGAGCGAGTACGAAGCCGAGGAAGAAGTCGACATCGAAAAGGACGAGGAGTGGAAAAACTATCTTGACGAGGACAGCGACGCCGATTTGACGATTGACGACGAAACCTTGCAGGAAGAGCTTGACGCTGAACTCGAAGAAGAGGAAGAAGAGCAGTCCGCGGACGAATTTTTCGACGAGGACGTCGATTCCCTGTCCGATTTGGAGGACGAAGAGTTTGACGACGACGAAGACGACGAATTTGACGACGACGAAGACTTCTAATAAACGTTCCGTTTAATCACGTATCTTAATTTCTTTTATACTTGATTGACAGATACGCAAATCAAACTTTAACTTAATTTTAAAGGCGAGGACTTTTGGTCTTCGCCCTTTTTTTTACATTTGCTAGGGCGGTTAAGGTACGCCGCCAAGCCGAGGTTTGATTGGAGCAAAAGTAAATCAAGTATGCGGGCAGTTAAGGTACGCCGCCAAGCCGAAGGTTTGATTGGAGCAAAGTAAATCAAGTATGCGGGCGGTTAAGATACGCCGCCAAGCCGTAGGCTTGCATATTTTTGGTTTTTTTTGGCAAAAATATATGTATGATTAAAGTAAATACGACAATTAAAGCAATCAAAGAAATGGTAAACAGTCTGCATTTAAAGCCCGTTACCGTAAAGTTGAACCTCGGCAGAAACAAGTACGTTACCTTCCCCGCGGTATTGAGCGGAATTTATCCTTCGCTTTTCACGGTCAGCCCCGACGATAAAAACTTTCTGGGCAAAACCGCGTATTCCTATTCGGAAATACTCTGCGGCAGGGTAAAAATAGAGGAACGCGCCGCAAAATAACCAATTAAAAATATTTTAGAATATCTGCAAAGTTTAGGGCATATTATACCTTGTATACAAAATCGGCGGTGCCGAGGGAGGTTTTTATGTCTTTATCAACGCAGAGTTCAAACGGAACTTTCACACGGCGCGTCGCCGTAATAAAATCGCAGTCAATCGTAGAAATACGCTTTTCCGGTCAGGAAATAGGCGAGGCTGCCGCCGTCTATCCGCAGGTATCGCTGTCTAATTGCGAGGTGTCTTCCGGCAGAGTAAATTACGGCGGAAGACTTGTCTGCACGCTCGTCTACGCGGACGAAAGCGGCAAGCTGTGCCGCGTTCAGAAGGGCGCGGAGTTCACCCACTACGCGGACGACGACAATCTCGCGCCTGCAAACAGCGCAATCTGCTTGCTTTCCTGCGAGCGCGCCCAGATTAAACGCGACGGCTCGTCATATATGGTGGCGGTGGTCGTCGGCGCGGAAATTTCCATTTTTGCAACGGCTGAAAGAAACGTTCTCACTTCCGCGGATGGCGCGATAGTCAAGCGCGAAAACGCGAAGTTTTTCACCGCCGTGACCTTCTCCGGCGAAAGCGAGGTGGAGGACGACTTTGACTGCAACGCGGAGGACGTTTTAATCCCTTCTGCGGAAGTACTCGTACTCGACTGCGGCTGCCGCGCCGGTACGGTTGAAATAAGCGGCGAAATTTATTTATCTCTCCTTGCGGTGCGCGACTCCTCGCCCGTCAGCCTTGACAGAGTAATTCCTTTCAAAGCCGAAATAGCCTGCGACGACGCGTTCCTTGCAAGAAAGGCAACCTGCCGCGCGGAGATAAGAGATTTGAGCGTAAACGCGCGGGTTATAGAAGAGCGCGGAAAGTGCGACATCGAAGTGGTCGCCCAGCTCGGGTTCGCAGGACTTTTCTACGAGGAAGAGGAAACGCCCGTAATCGAGGACTGCTTTTCGGTAGACAACGAATTGAACCTTACCTTTGCGGAAGAGGTCGCGGCGCCCTGTACGGACGTAAAAGTGTATTCGGAAAGAGTGAGCGGACTTTGCGCGACAAAGGCGAAGCTTGACTACACCTGCTCGTTCCTTGCGGCGGCTCTTCCCAAAGTTGAGTTTGCGCGCAGCGAAAACGGAATTGAGGGCAGCGTTTCGGCAACCTTATTGTATTCGCAAAACGGCGAAATCCGCTCGACCGAAGTCAATATGCCTTTCACGGTAAATCTGAACGGACTCAACAGCCGTCAGGGAGATCTGACCGCGGCTGTGTGCGGACTGAATATAAGACAGCGCGCGGAGGGCGAGTGCGAGGCGGAAGCCGTTCTCAAAATTGCCGCGTGCGACTGCGAAGAAGTAAAGGTTAAATACGTTACCGAAATAACCGAAGGCGAGGCGAAAACGCACGGCGACAGCGCGGTCAGCGTTTACATACCTGCCGCAGGCGACACGTTATGGGATACGGCAAAACGGCTTTTGCAGAGTCCCGAAGAAATCGAAGCGACTAATCCCCAGTTGACCTTCCCCCTTTCGGGCAAGGAGAGAATACTGGTTTACAGACCTAAAAACGCCTGAATATGAACGCCGCCCTTTTAAAAAGGGCGGCGTATTTTAATTGTAAAGCGCGTCCGGATATGTTATAATCGTTTTATGGAAAGGGCGCGCTGCAAATCTTACGCAAAAATTAATCTCACTTTAAAAATCACCGGCGAAGAGGGCGGCTTTCATACCCTTGACAGCGTAGTCGCCTCTGTAGATTTGTACGACTTAATCGTTTTAAAAAAGCGCAGGGGTGGAGATTCTTGAGCCTTGTCTCACCCATGCTCTGCATAGCGGCGGCGGGAATCCTCGCACAGCGCAGAAGGCAGGAATGGAAAGCGACAGCCTGTGCCCTGCTGGTTCTGTGCAGTCTGGCTTTCATCCGGTGGGGAACGGCGTACACCACAGAGCTGACTCCCGTATTGAAGGTCGGAAGAGCTGTGGACACCTATGCCAGCGCAGGATTTGACAGTGAATACTATCCCTGGGGGACGGACCCGCAGCGGCTGACGCCGGGGCGC
>WFLX010097362.1_pt1 | contig 13823 bp, 11 predicted proteins | sample 4967041 | NCBI WGS metagenome assembly WFLX01 (sample SAMN12857096, study PRJNA449069) | gut metagenome | isolation source: stool from male and female vole | host: Microtus ochrogaster | place: USA:Florida | collected 2017
AAAAAGAGTACGACAACTTTACCGGCATGAGAACCTCCGGGCTCGACGAAAAAGAGCTCGCCATGATGAAGGAGCGAGCCAACGCCTCCCTCATGGAGGAGCTCGATAGCAACCCCATGTTCAAGACGCGTCTCGTCGAAGAGGCGCGCCGCAAGGCTCGACGCTATTTTGAGACCCTTTTCAAGCAAGCCGGCTACACGGCGAGCATCGATTTCCGTCAGTCTTGAACCCCATTAATCAGCATGATGCTATGGCTAAAATGAAATTTACGATAAAACTCCTCTTCTCTGTAGCGTTGTTGTGTACCGTCGCAGCGGCTGGCTGGATGGCGTTCTCCCGCTTCATTCAGCCGGAGAAAGATGTCATTTCAGTCGGAGCCGCCCGCATTGGCGATATAGAGACGCTCGCTCAGCTATGCACGGTCGACTTCTACAACGAGGTCCCCGTGTGCGACACCATCTATCCCAAAGTGTGCTTCGCCATCCAGAAACAGCGCGGAAGCATATCCTTCGATCTCGAAAAACTGGAGGTCGACACCTCGGGCGACACTATCAAGGTCACTCTTCCCCCTGAAATCGTGCAGCTCTTTGAAGCTACCGAAAAAGACTCCTGGCAAGTCATCGACTCCAAAGATTTGCGGTGGTACAACAAGTGGTCCGAAGCAACCCCCGAGGACTGGCGTAAAGTGAAAGCGCGGGCAAAAGCGCACTCCATCAAGAAGCTGTATCTCGACGGAGTAGTGCGACGCGCCCGCTCCGAAGCCGCAATTAATCTTCAGGACCTCCTCCAAAAAGTCTACCGCAAGCCCGTCCTGGTCTCCGACCCCACCCCCCGGGGAGCACACTTTCCAATGCATAATTCATAATTCATAATGCACAATTCACAATTCACAATGCATAATTCCCAAAGCGCGCTTATGCAAAGGTGAATGGATGTTGACAGGTTGGCAAGCCGGAAAGGCGAACCCTTGCGGGTTCATCCATCGGTAGCCGTGGGTGAAGCCCAGAGGGCGGAACCCACGGAAATGAAATTTCCACAAACCCGATTCTGAAAGAATCATCAATCCTATGCGCGTGCCGTTCCTACAGACTCCACAAATTAACCCCGTTCCGCAACCCGGGGTTGCGCATTCGCTCCACCCCGGGCTGATCTCTGACGGTCTTACAGACCTCCCGCCACATCACCCACGCCCCGTGCCCCAAAACGTAGGGACATCGCGTGCGATGTCACCCGACAAATATTGTTGTAAACAAGCGTATTGTTCCATAAGCATGGCACGCCATGCCGCTACATTGAATACCAACCCCAAAAGAGCACCACCCATACCCCCCGATCATAAAAAGAGTGCTTGAAATTACTTAAGAAAAGCAACTTCAAGCACTCAACGATTAAGATGCTGATATCAGTCTATTCTTGGAGTCAGTAGATATTTCCGGTTGGCAAGCCTGAAAGGCTTACCCCTATGGATAACCCTCCACTACGAGCGCTGCGAGGTGTGGAGGGGTGAGAGACTTCCACAATCCCGCACTCTGCAAAGAGTGCCCCCTGATTTGCTGATGTCAGAGAAAAACCTCAGTAGATACTGTACGGTTATTGATATTTACTGACCCGCTTAAGCTCCACGGGTTGCTGCTGCGGAAAAATTTGATTACTTTTGCAGAAATACGACGTGCTAAAATCTTTTACCATTATGAAACTGTCGGCTGCAATCACGCTTATTGCGATTTTTTCCGCTTTCCTGCCGGTGCGCGGAAACGACCTCGACACTCCCGAAGGCTGGGCGACCTGCGCCTCGATCTATTCGGCGGGCGACTACGACNTGACNGGCGGNAANGACGGCTCNNTGATCGTGCTGCGAAACGACGGCACCGATATGCGCGCCGCAATCCTTGATGCTGTCAACAACCACGACGTGATCGTCTTTGACGGCTCAAACGGCGATTTCGTGTTGCCGGCTCACCTCAGTTTTTATTCCCTCTCGGGACGCACTCTGGTAGGCGTGAACGGCGCGCGTCTCTGTACCGAGTTTCGTGTCACGCAGGAAATCCGTGACCTCCTCGACGAGCTGAAAGTCAATACCCTCAGTCAGAATGCCGCCGACAATCTCGGCGGAACGCTCTCCAACGGCGTGCAGGTTGCCGAGCAGCGCGAGCTGACCATCAGGCAGGCGATCATCGACCGTTACGGCGATCAAAAGGAGACTTATCGCTATGCCGGAGTGTTTCTTTTCAACGGATGCTCCAACATCATTCTGCGCAATCTCGATTTCTACGGTCCCGGTTCGCTTGATGTAGGCGGCGCCGACCTGCTCACGCTCTTCGGTTGTGACCACGTGTGGGTCGACCATTGCCGGTTCACCGACGGCTTGGACGGAAATCTCGACATCGTGAACAATTCCGACTTTGTTACCGTCAGCGACACCCATTTCCGCTACACCGACTTGTCGTATAACCATCCTTTGAGCAATCTCGTTTCGGGCACGGCGATGACCGACGGCTTTCCGCAAAAGTGCAACGTAAGCTGGATTCGTTGCTTCTGGGACGAAGGCTGTACGGGGCGAATGCCTTTCACGGCGTTCGGCATCCATCATGTGCTCAACTGCTATTGGGATTGCACGAAAGGAACCTGCATTGACGCTCACGACCTGTCGAAAATACTCATCGAAAACTCCTATTTCACCAACAAGGTTGGAAAGGCGCTTGCCGTGCGCCGGGACGACGTGACGTATGAATGGCGCGGAAGCGTGTGGCAAGGTCACGCCGCCCAGCAGAGCAATGCCGTTGTCAACGTGCCATATTCCTATACGGTGATGGAGACTATGGCAGTTCCGTCGGCAGTCAAAGCTTCGGCGGAGGTTACTCTTGCCGAGCCTTTCACGAAAGAACTGTCGGTCTACCCCTCGACGGTCGATTTCGGCGAAGTCTACCAACACAATCAGGTAGAAAGAAAAATCAATATCTCGGCTTTTGGCGCGGATATCCCGCAATATCTCTCCTTGACCGCGCCTGAGGGCGTTCTCCTCTCGGCTGCGCAGGACGGCGAATACTCCACCTCGCTCCGTCTTGATGCCGTAGATGAAAATCTGTTTCAGGCCGACGTTTATCTAAAGGTGTGTTTCAACCGCGCCGGGAAAGAGGAGATGTCGATAGATGCCGCAGCGCCGGGACGGTCATTTGCCATTCCGGTCAAGGCTGAGGTCGTGGGGCTGAACGGAAACCCGATGGATGCTACGCTTTCGTGGGCGCTTGACAATGGAGCTTCAAGCGCCACCCGTGCCGCGACTGCTCATCCCGAAGTGTTCAGCAACGCGTCATTCACTCTCGGCGACAAAGTCTACATTCGCCCGAGCAAAAGCTTAATCGACTCGAAGCCGTTTGCCTTGTTTAACCCTGCCGAGGCGATTGACAAGCTTGTGGATGATGACTGCTGCATCGTGTTCGACGTTGTAACCGCTCCGGGCTACATCTTCGTGCCGAAGAGGATGAAACTTAAAGCCTCGCGCATCGGCACTGATATGTGTTACGTCGACATCGAGTGTAGCCGCAAGCCGGATGAACCCCAACGGTTAATCAACTGTTTCCAGCCTGCTCGTTCGTCAAATTCGCCCGCTTGCTCTGAACTCGACCTGCCCCTCGGCGATATTGGCGTAGGCGACTCCTTGCGCGTCAAAATCTATCTTTACTATATTCTTGCCAACAAGCAGCTGGCGCTTAGCGATGTCATGATCGAGGGGGTTGCCTACTCGGCTGGCGACTCTTCGATAGAGTCCGTCGTCAGCAATGGGACGCAGGGGAGTGTCGGGTATTACGACCTTACGGGTCGGCGGGTGTTGCGTCCGCAATGCGGTCGGCTCTACGTGTTGCGCAGCGGCGACGGCAATGCCATGTTGACCCTCTATCCATCCCTCGTGCCGGAGTGAGCCGGGCTCTAAGAGCCTTAACAGATATTATGTGACAGGCTCTAAAACCTTATCACCATTTCAAGCACCACCTTGTCGCGCTCCCCTTGCGGAGCCTCGTCGTTGTGGTGATAAAAATATTTTTCATAGTTGGCTCGCACGTCGGCATGCACTTTCCCGGCTGAATAGGTGAGTGTCGAGCCGACGGTGATGCGGTTGCGCGCCGGGTCGTCGGCATGGCTGGTCATCCCGTCCCATCGCCCTTGAAACGACAGGAGGTTGAATATCCCCGCTTTGACCGGCATGGCATAGTTGGCAAAAAGATTGTAGGCGTTGCACGCTTTATAAGCCATCCCGCAGAAATGCTCGCGCATGTACTCCCCCTCCACCGTCCAGCGGTCGTGGCTCCAACCGGCTGCCGCGTCGATGAGATTGGCTCTCGTGCCGCATGTCATCACCGTCTCCCCGCCGGTGACAAATTTGAAATCGCCCGTTTTGAAAATCACCTGCCCGGCGGCGTTCACCTTCTTGTTCCATGTTTCATGGTCGCTTATCGTCGTGGGGTTGAACACTCCCGCCTCGATAGTGAAATGGGAGATGTCGACACCCGCTTTGGCGCCGACGGCTCGGAAATTGCACACCTGCTTGGCGATAAACGAGCGGTTGGCGAAAAAATATGTGTGAGGGGCACGGAACGGTTCCACTCCGAAAGGCATTCTGAACTGTCCCGCTTGAAACGAAGCGCCCCCTCCGAGTTCGAAGCGTCCCCAAGCATCAAGTATTTTCATCTTTCCCCTGTCGCATAGATCGGTGTTCAGAAAATAGCTGATTTGCGGAGCTATTTTTCCCGTCACCAACAGGCGCGCGTTTCTGACCTGAAAGCGGCTTTCCCCCTCCTGCGTTTCCATCTCCCAGCGCGAGCGTATCGTTCCGTTGATTTGCGGCGTGTAGTTTACCGCCGCCGATTCGTCGGCAAATGCTGTCATTGCCGAGACGATGCTCAATGACAGGGCGATGATACAGTTGTGGATACTCATAGACAGGCTGAAACGGTCAAAAAATCAGCGCAAAGATACAAAACCCCCCGCTAAGCCCCAAAAATTTACCCCAACAATACATATCCTTTGCGGCAACTGCCTTTATTCTAAAAGAGTTCTTTGATATTGCAAATTTATTTTAGCTTCACCAAATAAATGCGTTGATTATTTCAAAAAATGGCTAACTTTGCCTTGGAAACGTGGGAATGGAGCAAAACGATACTCCTTGGAAATGTGGTTTTGATGATGCTCCGAACCCCCTTGAATTTGTGCTATGCAGATGAAACGCAAGATTTACGATAAGATAAAACAGTGGAAAGATCAATGGGACGGACGAACCGCCCTGTTGGTGGATGGAGCCCGTCGTATCGGCAAAAGCTGGATTGTAGAGGAATTTGGAAAGAACGAATACAAGTCATATATCATTATCGACTTCAATAATGTTCAACCAAATATTCTGGAATTGTTTGATAATTATCTGACCGACCTTGATGTATTCTTCATGCGTCTTAGTCTGTATACTGGAGTAAGACTTTACCTGCGTGAATCATTGATTGTCTTTGATGAGGTTCAGATGTGTCCTAAAGCGAGGGCTGCAATCAAATATCTTGTAAAGGACGGTAGATATGACTACATTGAAACCGGCTCCTTGGTAAGCATCAATCACAATGTGAAAGATATTGTGATACCGAGTGAGGAGATAAGGATAGATATGTATCCTATGGATCTGGAGGAGTTCATGTGGGCTATCGGACAGGATATGCTGTTTGATTTTGTCAAAACCAAATTTGAGAATTTAGCACCGCTCGGTCAGGCACTCCATCGGCAGATGATGGAAGCTTTGAGAACATACCTTCTTGTTGGAGGTATGCCGCAAGCTGTGTTGAGTTATGTTGAGCGTAAGGATATGAGAGATGTTGATGCCATAAAGCGCAGCATACTCGCACTCTACCGTAACGACATAAGCAAATATGCCGGAAAGTCTGCACCAAATGTCACACGGATTTTTGACAACATCCCCGGTCTTTTACAGCAGCATGAGAAACGTTTTCGCCCTTCAAAAGTAAAGGAGGGAGCAAGAATGAAAGACTTTTCGGAGTCCATGTTTTGGCTTGATGAAAGCCGTGTGGTAAATTTCTGTTATGCCACGACAGAACCCTCGGTCGGGTTGGCGCTGAACCGTAACGATGCGAAAGTAAAACTGTATATGGCGGATACCGGGTTACTGGTATCGATGGCATTTGATACCGGAGATCTCGAACAAGGCGGTATATATGAGAAAATTCTATGCGGCAAGCTTGAGTTCAACAAGGGTATGCTAATAGAAAACCTTGTAGCACAGTTGTTACGCACAGCCGGACACCCTCTTTATTTTTACAGCCGCTATTCCAAAGAGAATGCCGATGACAGAATGGAAATTGATTTCCTAATCCGTAAGAAGGTAGTTACAACCAAACATAACATTTTGCCAATAGAGGTAAAATCTTCACCGCAATATAGTTTAACGTCACTTGAAAAGTTCGGGAAGAAATTTTCCAACTATTTGGGCAACTCATTTGTGCTTCACACCAAAGATTTGGAAATTAAAGACAATATAGTCTATCTTCCTCTCTATATGGCAGGACTTTTATAGTTTAAATAGTCCACCGCAAAAAATATTGCATAAATCTGATAATGATAAATTATATTTCAATCGAAATAGCTGAGAAACAGTCTCGCAGAGAATATAATTGCTTGAATGCAGTGCTTTTGGGAGGAAAAATTATATTTTTGTTTTCAAAATGCCATTTAAAATTTGGATATATCGGAAAAATGTTGCACCTTTGCGATGTTTTAATTACAAATTGATAATTATGGGACTGATAATACNANCGCGTTACAAGCNGAAANTACTGCCNNAGACAACTGANATCGCTATTAAAACCATCAAAGAGGGCTTCNAGACCGANCTTGCCTCAGCTCTTAACCNGCGTCGTGTCACCGCCCCGCTTTTCGTGCTGTCGGGAACAGGTATAAACGACGACCTCAACGGTGTGGAGCACGCCGTTAGTTTCACTATCGACGCTATGGGCGGGAAAAACGCCGAAGTCGTCCACTCGCTTGCGAAATGGAAACGAATGAAGCTCGGAGCCTACGGAATCGCTCCCGGATTCGGACTCTACACCGACATGAACGCAATCCGCACTTTTGAGGACCTCGACAACCTTCATTCACTCTATGTCGACCAGTGGGATTGGGAAAAATCCATCAATGAAAGCGACCGCAATCTCGGCTATCTCAAGGAGACGGTGACAAAAATCTATGACGTTGTCCGCGAGATCGAGCGGCGCATCTACAAGCAGTTCCCCCACATCACTCCCGTTTTGCCTGAAAAAATCACCTTCTTCCACTCCGAAGAGCTCCTTCAGCGCTATCCCGACCTCACTCCGAAAGAACGCGAGGCGAAAGTGGCTAAAGAATATGGCGCGGTGTTTATCATCGGCATCGGAAACGACCTCAGCAACGGCGAGCCTCATGACGGACGCGCTCCCGACTATGACGACTGGAGCACTGAAAACAGCGACGGTTATAAGGGTCTCAACGGCGACATCATCCTTTGGGACAACGTGCTCGATTGCCCGTTTGAGCTCTCGTCGATGGGTATCCGCGTGAGCCCCGAGTCGTTGAAGCGCCAGCTTGAACTTAGAGGATGTCCCGAGCGCGCCGATCTCAATTTCCACAAGGCTCTCCTTGAGGGCGAGCTCCCTTACTCTATCGGTGGCGGAATCGGACAGAGCCGTCTCTGCATGTTCCTTCTGCAGAAAGCCCACATCGGCGAGGTGCAGGCTTCCATCTGGCCTGAAGAGCAGATTGCCGCATGCAAGGAAGCCGGCATAACACTGCTTTGATTCTCGACGGCATGAAGCGAATCTTTATTTCATTAACGGCGGCGATGGCTATCCTGTCATCAGCCGCCGTCGATTTTGACTCGGCGTTCACCGACCGAGCGCTGCGGGTGGACTGCATATTCACCGGATTGCCTGATGCCGACACGATGAGGTGTGAAACCTCCATCGCCTCCATTTCGTCGCTTCCCGAGTGGGCGGGGCGCCGTCATCGGCTTGACTCCCTGCCGCTTGACGGCAACGGACGGTTGACGGTCACTTCGCTTGCCGGCGACACTCTCTACCGGGCATCGTTCTCGTCGCTTTTCAGCGAATGGCTGGCGCTCAACGAGCAGCGCCCCGTCTCGTTTGAACACACCCTGCTGATGCCGTATCCCAAGNACAGCGTCAACGTGGAGATTGTGCTTGGCGATCCGCGCCGGCGCGTCATTTCCCGATGCCGTTTCGCCGTCGACCCNGCCGACGAGCTGATAGCGGCAAAAGGACGGTCCCATATCGCTCCTCACCGCTACATCCACCGNGGCGACGATCCGTCGCGCGCCATCGATGTCGCTATTCTCGCCGAGGGCTATACCGTTCAGGAAATGGACTCTTTCTACCGCCATGCCGAAACGGCTGTCGAAGCGATCTTCTCCCATGAGCCGTTCAAGTCCATGAAAGACCGCTTCAACTTCGTTGCCGTCGGCGCTCCGTCGCTCGACAGCGGTGTCAGCGTTCCGCGTCTCGGCGACTGGAAATCTACCGCCGTCTCCTCCAATTTCAGCACATTCCATTCCGACCGCTATCTCACCACCGGCAATATTTTCGCCATGCACGACCTGCTTGCGGGCATTCCCTACGAGCACATCATCGTGCTTGCCAACACCGATGAGTATGGCGGGGGAGGCATTTACAATTCCTATACCCTGACGGCGGCGCGCCACAAACTTTTCCGTCCCGTGGTGGTCCACGAGTTCGGTCACAGTTTCGGCGGACTTGCCGACGAATATTTCTACGAGCAGGACGTGATGAGCGACACCTATCCGCTCGATGTAGAGCCGTGGGAGCCCAACATCACCACTCTCGTGGACTTCGACAGCAAGTGGAAGGCGCTTATCCCCGACGGCGCGCCGCTCCCCACCTCCCCTGAGGATGCNATGAAANATCCCGTGGGGCNCTATGAANGGGGAGGCTATTCGTTCAAANGGGNGTATNGTCCNGCCGACGAGTGCCGCATGCGCAACAACACCTATCCTGCGTTCTGCCCCGCATGCCGCAGTTCCCTCGCCGCCCTGATCGATTTCTACACCTCCCGCTGATTTCCCTAATCATCTTTTGCTCTTTGCAAAAGATTGATTACTTTTGTAAAAGTAATTATGATGACAACGAATTATGGGTAGCATAAAATTTCGCGCAATATCCGTTAAAGACTACAAGTGTTTCGACGACGTGGCTTTGGATTTTGAGCGGAAGGATAAATCGATTTACCAATGGACGATACTGTTGGGCAACAATAATACCGGGAAAACCAATCTGCTGAAAGCGATTGCCAATCTGCGACCGAAATTATTGTCGCTTGTCGACGGTAGGATGTGTTATGCTCCCGCCGGTTTGTTCTCTGACAACACTAAAGAGGGAACGAATGTAAGCGCCGTCACTACCGATGCGAAACTTGAAGAGTGGCGTTACTCAAAAGATTCCGGCACGATGTGGGACGATATCGATGAAAAGCCTCTGCGTATCTATTCATACGGAGTGACGCGCTATCCGTCCAACACAAGCCTGTCTGACAGCCAAGTAGGTTCTGCCGATACCCTTTTCTACACTGATAAACGTCTTGTCAATATCGAAGAGTGGCTGATGCAACTCGATTATGCCTCAAAAAACAATAAGCCCGATGCTGCCGATCGATTGACGAAAATAAAGGGACTTGTGTGTGGAACTCTTTTCCCTGAAATATGTGATTTTAAGTTTGAGAGTTCCGACGCTCTCCACAATTACGTCCTTTTTCAGACCGAGGACGGGTGGTTCCGCTACAATGAGCTTGGATTCGGCTATCAGTCATCCCTGTCATGGATAATTGATCTGTGCAAGCGCCTTTTCGAAGCTTATCCCGATTCCGATAATCCTCTTTTCGAGAGCGCCATTGTGCTTGTCGATGAGATCGATCTTCACCTTCATCCGCGTTGGCAGCGCGATATTATAGGTTATCTGTCAAAGGCATTTCCCAATATCCAGTTCATCGTGTCCACTCATAGTCCCATGGTGTTGCAGTCGATGCCGGATGTCAACCTGTATGTCCTAAACCGTAAAGACGGGAAGTTGGCTGTGAAGCGTTCTGCCATTACCGATTTCAACGGCTGGTCGGTGGAGGAAATTCTTCGCGACACTATGGAAATGGATAACGATATCTATTCCGACACCTATCAGGAGTACGTGCGCCTCTTTGACGAAGGGCTTGATGAAAACGACAGGGAGAAAGCCAGACATGCCTACTCTGAATTGCTGCGTATTCTGCATCCTGAAAATCCGTTGAGGAGAATGCTTGAAATTCAATATAAAGTCATGCGTAATGATTAAGCTTGACCTTCCGAAAAAGCCGACTGAGCTCACCGATGCAGAGGTTGAACGTCTTACCGCTGAATTTAAAAATGACACCAAAAAGACGGTGTGGAAGCAAGATTATATTGAAGAGGCGTTGATGAAGATGTCCAATGGCAAGTGCGCTTATTCCGAGCAAAGAATAGGGGAGGAGAGCGCATATATGGAGATTGAGCATTTCAGGCATAAGAATCTTTATAAGGACGATGTGGTCAAATGGGGCAATCTGTTGCCGGCATGTAAAAAGTGTAACACCTCTAAAGGGGAATGGGACGTTGTAAGCAAACCGATTGTGAATCCGCTTGTTGATACGCCTAAAACGCATCTCTTTGTGCGCGGGTTCCGGTTCTATGATCGCGACTCTAAGGGGAAAAATACCATTGAAGCGGTGGCATTGAACGATCGTCTTCATTTCGTGAATCCGAGGAGTAAAGTGGCTCTCAGGATAGTGGACGACATAGAGGCGGCATTTTTTCATCTTAAAGAGCTTAAACGGAAAAATTATCGTCATCAGCAGGCTCAGAGNATCAAGTCGCTTATGGAAGAGTGTGGTCCCAAGCATGAGTATTCGGCAGTGGTTTCAACCTATCTTCTGTATGAGTGGCACTATTTCCCTGAGATGGAGAAGGAACTCAGGGAAACAGGGCTGTGGGATGCGGAATTTGACGANATCGTGACTACTTTACGGNAGATTGCGATGCCGCTTTAGCAGGAGGAGCAGGGNGATGCCGAGGAGGGCGCCGACGGTGTAGCGCCCTATGGCGGCGAGGATCGACCCGCTCGGCGGTGTGGCTTTCTCGACTTCCACAATGGCGGTGACCGTGTCGGTGACGCACACCGTGACGGTGTCGCGCTCCACTCGGGAACGGTAGATGGTCTTGACTTTTGTTTCATGCACGGTGTCGCCCGCCGAACGGATTATCACGCTGTCTCTGACGATGAGCGTGTCGCCGCGGATGGCGTGTTCCGTTTTCGAGTCGCTGCGTGATGAGGTTGTCGCCGGTATCGCCCGGGAGCATGACGCCGCGCTGAGCACGAGCAGCAGGATGGGTAGTGTTTTCATGATATAAAGGTTTTGATAGCGTTGTCGCGTCTTGACGTGAACGATTCAAATGATTCAAAAATGTCGGCGAGGGCGGTGAGCGAGTTTTCCCGCTGGCTGTCGTAGTAGGATGCGGCTGTCGATGATGACGGTGCAGTCCCTTTCAGGGCTCCTCCCACTCCCGATATCTCCTCGATGAGCCTCAGTTGCTGCTCGACCATTCCGTTTATTCCGAGGTCGGCTGTCGACGACACCACTTGTTGCGGTCCCGGCAGTCCCGGAATGGCGCGGTAGATGACAACGCCGTCGGGCGCCGCCCAGTTCTGCGCGGTATCGTCGATCGACATGTGGGGCGATTTCTGATTGTCGGGGAATAGAAGCACCCCCTTGGCGGCGGTTGCCAGCACTCGGTCATTGAGGGTGAGCAGGCGGTTTATGTTTCGCTGATGCTCGATGATGTCCTCCACAAACGAGTGTATCTCTCCGTCTATGAGCGGGTAGAACTTGTAGATGTAGGGATGAGTGTCGGCGGTGTATTCGTCGATCACGTCGCCGGCGGGCGACATAAACCTGCAATGCCATTCGCCCGTCATCTCCCAGCGGGTGTTGATGGGAGCCTGGCGCGATTTCGCCCTGCGGCGGTTTTCGGCGTTTATCGCCTGGACTTCGTGCATTGCCACATGGTAGAACTCTCCCGAGCGGGTGTCGTGACATCTCAGGCGCTCGCGGGTTTCGAAGCTCCATATTTCGATGAGGCGGTGCCTTCCCTGAGGCGCGTCGAGAAACGACACCGAGTCATTGACCGACTCGCCGAGCATCGAGCATGGCGCATGGTCGATGCGGGAATTCAGCCCTTCGTAGATGCGTTTTATCATTGCCGCTTTCTGGCGGCTTCCGTGGCTGTGGCGCATCACTATCTGCTTCAGGGTCATGTCGTGGAGTTCGCCGAGAAATTCGGTTAGCCCGTCGTGGTCCATGTCGATGAAGAAGCGGGTGGGATTCACTTGCGACACTTTCACCGACTCGCCGCTGCCGTCGGCATGGCGCGACATGCGGTGAATGGCGCATCCCGATATGAGAAACTCTTCAAAGGTGCGTGCGTCGAGTTCGGCATATTCCGGGTTGCCGTTCTCCTTGGCTCTCATGCGGTAGCACCCCACGACAGTTTTCACCAGCTGGCGGATGATGTTGTTGGTGGCGGGATGATGGTTTATTTTTCTGAGCAGCTCCCGCTCCTGCATGGGGATGCCGTTGCTGTCGAGAACGATGTCGCCCCATTGGTCGCCGAAAGTGTAGCGTTTGAGCCTCATTCGCCGGCTTCTGAGCGCCGCTCCGAGCAGCCATGTGTTTTTAGCGTGATTAAGATGGTTCATAGCAGGTCAAAATTATTGAAATGGTTGAATGGTGGCGAAAGCCGCCGAGTCGAGTGCATACACGCCGGGGATGTCGACGATCGCTTTCACTGAAATGAGGTTTCCGGCAGGGGGATAGAGATCAACNCGCAAGCCGCTGACGACGGCTGCCGGAGCNCGGGCTGTGCCGCATGTGTAGGGGGATTGCTGCAAGCGCGCCGCTCGGGAACTGCCGTCGGCGGTGATGAGGGCGCNNCCCGTCCAGCCTTCCATTACGACTTCCGTGACCCGCAGGGTTCCTTCGGGGAGNGTGATTACTGCATGGCGGTCAGAGATTTTTTCCAGAGAGCACTCTTGGACTATTTCTACCGGATTAAGGAGCCGAGTGTCGGCATTGCGGAGGAGGTTGCGATACCAGTCCTCCATCAATGCCGTCATTATCTCGTCGGTGTCGATGCCGTCGATGCGTTCCAGGGTATAGTCGGCGGCTACGTTTTCGGGAAAGGACCGCAACCGCCACTCGTGTAGCAGTTGCGGTGCGGTCAGAGTAAGTTTCATTCTGATAGCTTATTTTAGCGTTACGGTTTATCCTTCTCCGCCTTCATCGTCGGTGTCGTCACCGCNGCCNGGATTCGAGGNGTCGGGAGCTCCGGTAGNNGCGCCGTCGGCGATGACTCGCAGNTGGGCTCCGGGATAGCGCAGCACCAGGCATGACGCTTCGGTGAGCACCACGGCTTCCGAGTTGCGCTGTCCCGACTTGAGCAGGTCGATGGGCATGGCTTTGAAAGGAATGTGGGTGTACTTCTGGAGATATTCGGGGTCGATGATCATCGCGTCGTCCTCATGTCCGCAGGCGTCGAAGATTTCGCTCAGCACCACGTAAAGCCGTCCGAACTTGGTGTGAATCTCCGTGAAGTCGATGCCCCAGCGGATCACGGTCTCCATGGCTCCCATCACTGTCACCCTGTCGAGATGGCCCAGCGCCTCGGTCAAACCCGAGCCGCCGAGGAGTATTTTTCTCGACGAGCC
>WFLX010239811.1_pt1 | contig 13823 bp, 8 predicted proteins | sample 4967041 | NCBI WGS metagenome assembly WFLX01 (sample SAMN12857096, study PRJNA449069) | gut metagenome | isolation source: stool from male and female vole | host: Microtus ochrogaster | place: USA:Florida | collected 2017
ACCTCTTCCCATTCCGAACAGAGAAGTTAAACCCCGCCGCGCCGATGGTACTGCGAAAGCGGGAGAGTAGGTAACCGCCACCCTACGGGGCCCCGGGCAACGCGCCCGGGGCCCCTTTTTTTATCCTCCCCCCGCCCCTTCGTTTTATCACCCCGGCCTCTTCGTTTTATCACCCCCGGGCCCGTTTGATCTTATCCCCCGGCCCGTTTCATTTTTACCTCCGACGCGATCCCCGGGGGGACGGGCGGTCGCTTTTTCGCAGAGGACAAAAGCGCGTTTTCGGGCAAAAAAGCGCGCGAAAAAGCGCGAAAACGTCCCCTTAACGCGCGTTTTAACGTCGAAAAGCGCGCAAAAACGCGCGAAATTGTGCCCAAAAACGCGCATAAATACGTCCAAAAACGCGCAAAAAATGATGCATTTTTAGCTTTTGGGATGATTTAGCTGGGGATATTTTGCGGGTAAGGGAGTTTTTTGTAAATTTGCGAATACCTTAGATTTATTGAGACGTAGTCACTACGTAATTAGCCTTAAATTTCAGACCATATATGAATCAATCAATTACGTTTCGCAACGCTGCCATAGCTCTCGTAGTGGGCTTAGGGTCAGTTGCTTACGCACACGGTGCAACCCAGGAAAAAATCGATAGATATTCGCTTGTCAATCGCAATAATCCTCATATTGAGGCTATTGACACGCTCGCGTCGCTTTCAGTCGGTAACGGCGAATTCGCCTTCACGCTCGACGTCACCGGCCTTCAGTCTTTCCCCGAAATGTACTCCAAGGGCGTGCCTCTCGGCACACAAAGCCAATGGGGTTGGCACAGCTTCGCGAATCCCGAAAATTACAAGTTTGAAGAGACTTTGAAGGATTACGATTTCGGACGCGGACGCCAGGAGCCTTATTCTGTGCAGTTTAACGAAGATGGCCGAAACAAAAGCGCCGCCAACTGGTATCGCGTCAATCCTCATCGCCTTCATCTTGGGGCTGTCGGTTTCGCCGATTTAGACGCGTCTAAGATTACAAATATTAATCAAACACTCGATTTGTGGAACGGAAAGATAGTTTCACAGTACGACTATGACGGCCAGCCGGTTAAGGTAGTCACGACAGTTCACCCTTCGCGTGATATGATGGCTGCTTCGATATCGTCGAAGAGCCACATGCCGGTTAACATTCGTATGCCGTATCCTACAGGCGGACACTGCGATGACGCCTGCAACTGGAACCGCGATAACGATCACTTAACTGAAATCGTTAAGCAAGAAGGCAATACAGCCGTTGTAAAGCATACACTCGACTCCACCGCATACTACGTAAAGATTACGTGGAATGGCGCGGAAGCTCCTCAGATGAACGGACGCAACGTCGTGACAATCACCCCGATCGCCGACGACTGGGATTTCACTGCGACATTCTCTTCGGAAATCCCCGCTGACGAGAATCCAACTTTTGCACAGACGGCGGAGGCATCGGCTAAATATTGGCAGGATTTCTGGAACAACGGCGCAGCCGTGGATNTCAGNAATTGCACAGATCCTCGNGCTAAAGAGCTTGAGCGNCGCGTANTACTCTCGCAGTATCTTTTAGCTATTCAGNCNGCANGGTCGACGCCTNCCCAGGAGACAGGTCTCACNTACAATTCATGGTTTGGCAAATTCCACATGGAGATGATATGGTGGCATCAGTCGTGGTTGCCGCTTTATGGACACGCCGACTTACTCAACCGCACACTCCCCTGGTATGAAACCTCGGCTCACGTGGCAAAGGATATAGCGTCACGTCAAGGCTTTAAGGGCCTCCGCTGGATGAAGATGACCGATCCCTCAGGCATTGAGGCTCCTTCAAAAGTGGGCTCTTTCCTGATCTGGCAGCAGCCCCACCTTATTTATCTCGCAGAGTTGCTGTATCGCTCAAACCCCAACGACGAGGTGATAAACAAATATTATGATCTCGTTCAGGGCACAGCAGAATTCATGGCTGATTTCGCCGATTATGACGCTGAAAACGACCGATATATACTTAAAGGTATTATCCCGGCTCAGGAAACCCTCCGCGCCTCAGAGACAGTCAATCCCCCGTTTGAGCTTTCATATTGGAATTATGCGCTCAACGTGGCTCAGAACTGGCGCGAGCGCAAAGGGGAGGCGCGTAACCCCGAATGGGACAACATTTTATCGAAACTTTCCACCCTCACCCATAAGGATGGCCTGTATCTCGCCGCCGAAACCGCGCCGCAGACTTACTCCGACGTGAGATTCACCTCTGACCACATGGCTGTGCTCGCCGCGCTTGGCGTTCTCCCGAAGACCAATCAGTATGAAGACTCGATAATGAACCAGACATTTGACTGGATCTACGATAACTGGAATTGGGATGAAACGTGGGGTTGGGATTACCCGACCACAGCGATGAACGCGACCCGCCTCGGCGAGCCGGAGAAAGCCGTCAACGCAATCATGATGGATAAACGCACCAACACGTATCTCCCCAACGGCCACAATTTCCAGGACAATCGTTTGCGCTGTTATCTTCCCGGAAATGGCGGTCTGCTCACAACAATAGCTTTGATGTGCGCGGGCTGGGACGGCTGCGAAGTCGAGAATCCAGGTTTCCCGAAAGATGGCACATGGGATGTGCGCTGGGAAGGCCTCAAACCTATGCCGTAAAGGAATCGAGCAGTGCCTCGCTACTTTTTTTACGGACCTAATATAGTGATATAAAGTGTTAGAAATGAAACGAATCAGAATACTATTCGCAAGCCTTGCGGCATTGGCGCTGAACGCCAATGCCGCTGGCTTGCATTACGAGCCTAATAATGGCGCAGTGACCGCAATAGACGGCGCGGCGCGATTCAACCGAGGACTTTACGGCGCGCACACCGGATTTCGCATCGACTGCTCCGACGTGCCAGAATTCGGCATTTATATGCCGCGAATGGGGGGGAATCTGCGCTTCGATCTCCCTTCAGGCCCTGTTAAAGCCACCTACATACCAGGCAAAATGGTTTATGACGGGGGCGGAGTAGAGGTAGAGGCTCAGGTAATGTGCAGCTTCAACGTCGCACTTTGGAAATTGACCAACAAGACCAAACACGCGGTGACAATCCCGGTAAGATTTGGCGGCGTCGCCGATAAAAAATTCTTCAGAGAGGGGGATTTAGGCGTCGATGCGCCCGATTGCTTTGATCTGAAGCCGGAATACTGTGCAGGAAACGTCTATAAGCTCAATGGCGACAGCATCAAAGTCGAGTACGGCTCGAAAGAGCGTAAGGCCGTCAACCTAATCATACCGGCTACCGACCCCAAGATTACCGACATGCCCTCTTATGAAGGCGTAATCACCATCCCGGCTCATGGAAGCCGCTACGTAGCGTATTTCCCCTCGGAGACGGCACCTGTCGACGCAGCCGAGCTTCCGGCGTATTTCGATCAGGCTGAAAACGAGCGTCAACAGCTCGCCACCACTTTTGATTTCAACACCCCCGACCCCTATCTCAACCCTATCTCGGGAGCGTTGAGCGTCGCGGCCGACGGAATATGGAGCGGCGACGCATGGCTCCACGGATCGATCGGCTGGCGCACTCCTCACTTAGGCTGGCGCGGGGCATACGCGGGCGACGCGATCGGATGGCACGACAGAGCTCTTCGCCACTTCCGCACATACGCCAAAAACCAAGTGACGGATATTCCCGCCGTAGTGTCTCACCCTGCGCAGGACTCGGCGCTCAACCTCGCCCGCGCCGACAAAAAATGGGGCACACCGATGTACTCCAACGGATATATATGCCGCAGACCGGGGAAAATGGAGGAGATGTCGCACTACGACATGAACCTCGTTTACATCGACGCGCTGCTTCGTCATTTCCGCCACACGGGCGACACCGCCGCCATGCGCGAATTTTATCCCGTCATCAAGCGGCATATCGAATGGGAGAAACTTAATTTCGACCCCGACGGCAACCACCTCTACGACGCGTATTGCTGCATTTGGGCCTCAGACGCATTGTATTATACCGGAGGCGACGTGACCCATTCGTCGGCCTACAACTATTTCGCCAACAAACTCATGGCTGAACTTTGCGATGCGATCGGAGAGGATTCCGCACCTTATAAAGCGGAAGCCGAGGCAATAAAAGCAGCTATCGGCGAAACACTTTGGCTCGACAAGCGCGGGCATTGGGCNGAGTATCGCGACCTGATGGGGCATANGCGCGTGCACCCCTNGGCTGCGGTNTGNACAANNTACCNTGCCATCGACTCGGAGCTGGCCGACGATTTCGAGNCATANAGCGCAACGGCTTATGTCGATCGCGAAATCCCTCATATCCCCGTAGGCGATACAGGCTACTCCGTGATTTCAACAACAAACTGGAAACCTTACAGCTGGNGTATCAACAATGTGGCAATCGCCGAGATAATGCACACGGCTCTCGNGTACTGGCAGGCCGGACGAAACGACGAAGCCTATAATCTGATGAAGGGCGTGGTGATGGACAACATGTATGAAGGCGCGTCGCCACTCAACTTCGGGCAGATAAGTAAATACGACGCCGCGCGCGGCGAATGTTACCGCGACTTCGCCGACCCGATCGGAGTATGGAGCCGCGCGCTTACAGAAGGCCTTTTCGGCATACGCCCCGATATGCTCTCGGCAGAGCGGAAGCTTACAATCAAGCCCGGGTTTCCGAGCGATTGGAAAAACGCGGAGATGAAGCTGCCAGATGTTGACTTCACGTTCGCGCTCAACGGCGACACGGCGATATACAAAATCAACAACCGCTATGCTGATTCGAAAACCAATCTCATCGTTCCGGCCAAAGGCACGGTCAAATATGTGATGGTCAATGACTCAATCGTTGAATGGCAACCATACGCCACCAGCATAAACACTCCTCTTATAGAGATCGTCACCCCGGAGGCTAACGCCGAGGTAAAAGTAGTGGTTAACAGCAAAATCACCGCATCGGCCCCCACGGGAACAAGCCACAAAGTAGGCCCGATCGAGTTCGCCGAGATGACCGACGGCAACAACCTGACATGGTGGGTAGCAACGCACAACTCTATCCCGCCAATCCAAAAACCGACAGCCAACGGCTTCGACAACATAGATGCCTCAAAATGCTCTACCGTCAATATCTCGAAAGCCTTCAACGCCTCGGTCAGCGACATATTCCATAACGAATATCTTTCGCCGCGCCCCGACGTCACCACCCTCCAATTGCCCAAGCAGGGGATAGGGGAGTGGTGTCACCCCAACGATACCGCTCACATCGACGATTCGGGCCTCCGCGCCATTGCGGCCGCCAACCGCGGCGTTATCACCACGGAGTTAGGGATACCATTCGCAGTACCGGCCAAGGGGGATAACGTAGTCTACACCTCGCTTTGGGATAACTACCCCGATAAGGCGGAAATCGCGCTCAAAGGAAAAGCCTCGCACGCCTACCTCCTAATGGCCGGGTCGACCAACCATATGCAGGCTTATATACCTAACGGAGTAATCACCGTAAACTACGCCGACGGCACCAGCGAGCGGGTTAAACTCATCAATCCGTATAACTGGGCTCCAATCGAGCAGGACTTCTTCACCGACGGCGGAGCGTTCGCGCTCCCCGAAGGCATGGAGCCGCCATATCGCATGACCTTGACGTCGGGGCACGTCAGCCGTCATCTCGACGCTGACGGTTTCCTCCCCTCACAGGGCGATGAAAAGGGACTGCTTTCGGCCGACGGCCGACGCGTTGACGGGGGCGCCGCCACATTGCTCGATGTGCCTCTCGATCCCAACAAGAAACTGAAGTCGCTTTCACTGGAGACGCTGTCAAACGACGTAGTGATCGGCATAATGGCCGTAACGCTCCAAAAATAAAACATTCAAAAAAAATGAGAAAAATACTTGCGGCTGCTGCAATCGCGTTAGTGTCGGCGTCGGCTACGGCTCAAACCAAAGTATCGGCTGAGACCACATCGTGGTATCCGATCACGACTGAGAATAAGCCATACGTCAGATGGTGGTGGCTCGGAAGCGCCGTAGACTCCATCGGGCTTACCTACAACCTTGAGCAGATGGCCTCAAAAGGGATCGGCGGCGTCGAGATAACCCCTATATACGGGGTTAAGGGCAATGAAGCCAACGACGTACCTTACCTTTCGGAGAAATGGATGGCTCTCTACGGTCACACGCTCGACGAGGGTAAGCGTCTCGGCGTGCAGATTGACATGAACAACGGCACCGGATGGCCTTTCGGCGGCCCGACCATCACTCCTGAATATTCGGCTCGCAAGCTCGTGGTCGAGGAGTGGGACGTCGCAAACGGAGAAGCCGTTGTGAAAAAGATAGAACCTGCCGACCCCAAGCAGCAAGCCGTAGCCACTCTTCAGCGCGTAATGACCGTCAACGGCCAAAAGCGTATCGACATAACGGATAAAGTCGGCGCGGACGNCGTGCTGAAATGGAATGTGCCCAAAAAAGNTAANTGGAAACTCTATGCCNTATTCTCAGNGCGNACGCTTCAGAAAGTAAAACGCGCCGCCCCCGGGGGNGNNGGGTATGTGGTGAACCACTACGACAGCACCGCTGTNNAACATTACCTCTCGCGCTTCGACGACGCCTTCGGAAAGTCGGGCAAACCTTATCCCGACAGTTTTTTCAACGATTCGTATGAAGTATACGGCTCGAATTGGGACGACCGCTTGCTCGATGAGTTTTACGCCGATCACGGCTACCGCCTGGAGGAGTATATACCGGAATTCAACGCTAAGGATGAAGGGCTCAGCAAGGAGCAGTCAGATTTCAGGGGTCGTCTATTCCGCGACTACCGATACACGCTTGCTCGGATGCTTACCGACAACTTCACCAAGATTTGGCTCGCATGGGGCCATGACCGAGGCGCGAGGATACGCAACCAGTCGCACGGCTCTCCCGCCAATATCATCGATCTCTACGCTATGGTCGATATACCAGAGTGTGAGTCATTCGGACAGTCAGACCTTCCGTTGCCCGGCCTTAACCGATTCGGCCCGAGCCGACCGAGCGATGCCGACCCCGCAGTGCTGAAATTCGCTTCATCGGCAGCGCATATCGCAGGCCGACCCCTCACTTCAGCCGAGTCGTTGACCTGGTTGACCGAGCATTTCTGCACATCGCTCGCCGTATGCAAGCCTGAGCTCGACCAAATGATAGCCTCGGGCGTGAATCACGTGTTTTTCCACGGCGCGCCATACTCGCCGAAGGGCGCGACGTTCCCCGGATATATGTTTTACGCGGCGGTGAATATGTCGCCCACNAATTNANTTTGGNCCGANGCCGNCGGGCTTTTCTCTTATCTCGCGAGGGTGCAGTCGTTTATGACGGCCGGAGTGCCCGACAACGACTTCCTTCTCTATTTCCCGCAGGAAGATGTGTGGTTTAGCCAGCAGGGGTCGCCGTATCTGATGTTTGACATTCATAAAATGAATCAGCGCATGCCTAAAGCAAAGGCTGCTGTCAATGCCATTATCAGCGCGGGATATGATTGCGATTATCTCTCCGACTCCCTAATGACGCGGCTAACCGTGGCGCCTGACGGAAAGATTAACGCGGCCGCCGGAGAAGCCAGCTATCAGGCCATCGTTGTGCCCGAATTGAAAGTCGTGTCGCCGACCACGCTCAGGCAGCTTATCACGCTTGCGGAGAATGGCGCCACGGTAGTGTTCGCGGGCGAGCTGCCTTCAGATGTTCCCGGCTTGGCAAATCGTAAAGCCAACCTGAAAGAGCTAAACGCGCTGTTAAAGAAAATACCCTCGAAGAGAGGGGTGAAGCAACCGGTAGGCAAAGGATACATCATCCTCGCCCCATCGGTCGAAGCCTGCCTTCAACTTACCGATGGGAAGCGCGAGCCGATGAGAACCGACAACGGCTTGACCCTTTCGCGGCGTCGCAACGAAATAGGCGGCTACAATTATTTTGTAAGCCTGCTGAGTGATAGCCCCGTCGACGGCTGGGTTGATCTGGGAACGGAAGCCGAAGAGATCGTGCTGTTTGATCCGTTGACAGGCAACCGCGGTTTCGCAAGGGTCAGGAAGTCGGACAGCGGCGCGACTCAGGTACGCCTTCAGTTGGCGCCCGGACAGTCGATGCTAATGAAAACTTTCCCTAAAATCAAGCAAAATCTCTCCAAACCTCGACACAAAACCGACGTAGGGCCGTGGAAATATATAGCGTCGCGTGGCGAAGCTATCACCGCCAACGGTGACTGGACTCTCAGCTTCACGAAAAGCGAGCCTGCAGTGGCCGACACGTTCACTCTCGCTAGTCCTGTCGACTGGACAACGCTCCCCAACGATTCTCTCAAAGTAAACTTCGGCACAGGCCGATACACCGCCACCTTCACTATACCCGCAGGCATGGAAGCTGATGATTATGTGCTTGATTTAGGCGACGTACGCGAATCGGCGTCGGTCAGAATCAACGGCCGCGAGATAGGCAAGCTCTGGTGCGTTCCTTTCGAGGCCCGGATCGGAGAATATCTCCATGAAGGGGACAACAGGGTTGAAATCGACGTGACCAATCTGCAGATCAACCGCATAATCGACTTCGAGAAGAGGGGGGTAGAATGGAGAGTGTTTAAAGACGCAAACGTAGCGTCGGTAACCAACGCCAAGCAATTCAGTTTCGCCGACTGGGATCCCGCACCCGCCGGGTTGCTTACCGCACCGGTGATCTATCCCGTAAAATTTGATTGACCAGCATACATACTTCAAAACGAAAAAATAAACACAACAATAAACCAATTATGAAACGTCTACTCATTTCCGCATTAGCGATACTGTTCGCTCTGCCGTTTTATGCCGAAGACCAGAAACTCCCCCCGCGCAAGGAGATTCTCAATACGCTGATCAAGGTCAACGACCATTATCTGAAAAAACATCCCGACCCGCTGGCGATAATACCATATTATTCGCGCAAGAAGACCTACGAGGCCAACATATGGACCCGCGGCGTTTATTTCGAAGGCCTTATGGCTCTCCACTCGATTTACCCCGATAACCGCTATTACGATTACGCCTATAACTGGGCCGACGGCCATAAATGGGGATTCCGCCGCGACGAGACGCCGACCCGCAACGCCGACAATTATTGCGCCGGGCAAGCCTATGTCGACCTCTATCGCCTGACTCCCGAACCACGCATGCTGACCAAGACCAAGGCTTGCATGAATATGCTCGTCAACACCCCCCAGGTCGACGACTGGACCTGGATCGACGCCATACAGATGGGCATGCCGCTCCTCGCAAAAATGAGCAAAGAGACAGGCGACCCCCGATATGCCGAGAAGGCATGGGAGATGTATTCATGGAGCCGCGACACGCTCGCCGGCGGCCTTTACAACAAGAAGGACGGCCTCTGGTGGCGCGACAAAGACTTCGTGCCCCCTTACAAGGAGCCAAACGGCGAAGACTGCTATTGGAGCCGCGGTAACGGCTGGGTAGTCGCCGCTCTCGTCAGAGTGCTCGACGAGCTCCCCGCCGACGACCCTCATCGCAAGGCTTACGAAAAAGACCTCAAAGAGATGTGCAAGGCGTTGGTGAAATGTCAGCGCGAGGACGGTTTCTGGAACGTCAGCCTCCACGACCCGACAAACTTCGGCGGCAAGGAGCTCACGGGCACAGCGCTGTTTGTCTACGGAATGGCATGGGGCATAAACAACGGCCTACTCGACGCGAAGGAATATCTCCCGGTAGTGACCAAAGCGTGGAACGCTATGGTCAACGACGCCGTTCATCCCGACGGCTATCTCGGATACGTGCAGGGCACCGGCAAAGAGCCTAAGGACGGCCAGCCAGTGGCTTACGACTCAAAGCCTGACTTCGACGACTACGGCACGGGCTGTTTCCTCCTCGCCGGCACAGAAGTGTATAAGCTGAAATAAGCCGCCGCTGAGGCCGATTGTAGAGAAAAATATGGCAAAAAGTAGGATAAAGGTTTGGCAATCAGAAAAAAAATGCCTACCTTTGCGAGCCATTACGAATAAACGCCTTACCAGCGTGCAGATTCAACCGTTTGATTAACAAATAACTACACTATAATGAAGAAAGATATCCATCCCTCAAATTATCGCGAAGTCGTATTCAAAGACATGTCAAACGAGGAAACATTTATCACTCGCTCGACTATCGCAACCCGCGAAACTATCGAAATCGACGGTGTTACTTACCCCCTCGTGAAGCTTGAAATCACCTCTTCAAGCNATCNCTTCTTCACCGGTAAGCAGAAACTTGTCGACACTGCCGGCNGCGNNGATAAGTTCATGAGCCGCTACGGTAACCGTCGCAAGAAATAATCAGGCGGAAATCATATTCTGTAATACAACAAGCGGGGACATTCATAATCGAATGTCCCCGCTTGTTGTATCTCTTAATCGATACTGACGGTGGAATCTTCGCGGCCTTACGCGAGGGCTTTGTTTGAGCCGAAGAACTCGCGGAGGCGATGGGAGAACGAAGGGGGCTCCTGGCGCACGTGGATCGACACGCCGTTGTTTTCCTTGCTGAGGAAGAATATCGAAGAGTGCATCACGATAGCCACGTGCTTGTCAAACTCGATAATCGCGTGAACTCCGCTGAGGGGGAGGGTATGGAAAGGCGACATCGGGTCAATGCTGTTGATGATAAGGTCGTTGCCGTTGATTTCAATGCCGTGCTCGGGAGAAACGCCTTCAAAAAGGAGAGCGATGTTGAGGTCGTCGATTGACTCGGGACGGCGGTTGTATTTCTTATATATAGTGTCGATAACTTTCTTGGTAATCATTACTTTATGTTTTAGAGAATTGATAAAGTGATTTTTTTCTCGGTTGATGAATCCGGGTTGATTACCGAACTCGATATGTAAACAATGCTTCTCGACGAAAAGTTGAAAGGAAAAATCATGCTTACGTCAATTTAATCGGATTGAATCCGTATTGTAACACCATTGTTGCAAACACCGCGAAATCAGGGCAAAAAAATAAGTATCGAGTCATCCCCGATACTTATGGCTGAATCGCTCAATAACCACAATTACTGAGCTGAGTCATTTCGAGATGTTGCGGAGAACCAGGTCGGGACTCCATGAGTTACCGTCTTGGCTCGTGTGGAAAATCTGCTTGATAGAAGCGAAGGTTTCGTTCGCTCCCTTGGATACAACGATTTGCCCCTTTGCGCTCTCTCCGGCGGGAATCGAACTCTGAAATTTGGTCGCGGCCTTGAATTCATCCCCATCGGCAGTCTTAGCGACTCCTATACCTGAATTCTCAAGCCATATTTTGAAGTCTTTACGGCTGTTGTTGGTAAGAGTGAAGTCGATTACCAAGTCATTTCCCGCGGCAGTGATTTCGCCGACGTTTAAGCCGATCTCATNANCATAGAACACNCATCCCGGTNTGNTTGACTCAGGAAACGCCGGNAGCGCGAGATTCGNGAATTTGTAGTCGAAGNTANCGTAAGGATTATTCGCGTCGGANTTCTTTGAATCGGNCNCGCGGCCTACNATGGNCATCGAGGTTATGGTTTCAGCGGTTTTCGGANCCCTTACGATCCATGATTCCACACCTGTGGTTTCATCGGCAGGGAAATTAACCGANCCGAAGTTGAGGTTGCCGTCAATCGAATACCCGCTNTCCCCGTCAATGCTCACCTTGCTGTCCATAAACGAGATGTTAACGTTGTTCTCGTTAGTGGTTGAACTATTTAGAAACAGAATTTTGAACTGCACTTCTTCGCCCGAGCGGTGTATACGAGATTGGTTGATGCTTGCCGTGATTCCGGGGATACCATTGTTGTTGTTCGCGTCAAATCCGTGCGCCGACGTGACGGCCATGACTGTTGCTACAAAAGATGACGCGATTCTGAGGTTGAATTTTTTCATGATAAGTAAGTATCGTAAAAATGGTTAATATAATGATAATATCGAGATTTGAGTTTCTGAAGAGCAGGTTATGGGATTACACAATGAATGATGAGTAATATCGATGATTGCAATAGCGAGCCTAAGATAGGTACAAACTAATAGGTTGCCTGATTTCATGTGCAATATAGCAATAATTATTGGATTTCAGGCAATATTTATTGACAAGCGCCAGAAAAAAGACAGAGACCGCGCCGAAATCGGGTGGCGCGGTCCCTATCTTTTAGTAAGCCTTACTCTCTCCGCTTAGATTACCAGATGATAACCTGGTCGGCGGGAGCGAGGTAGAGGGGCTGGCCCTCAGTGATGCCGAATGCCTCAAAGAAGGGGGTAATATTGCGGAGCGAAACGTTCACGCGGTTCTCGGGGAGAGAGTGGACGTCGCTCATCGTGCGGTTGCGTACTTCCTCGTCGCGAGTATTGGCTGCCCAGATGTTGGCGTAGTTGAGGTAGAACACCTGCATCGGGTCGATGCCGTCGATTTTGGCTTCGGGCGAGGTGATGTCGACGCCTTTTTTCTTCTGAGCGTCGAGGAAGGCGGTGCGGGCCACGCGAAGACCGCCCTGGTCGGCGATATTCTCTCCGAGAGTGTAGCGGCCGTTGGCGTGGAGGCCGGGCAGAACTTCGACAGCGTCGAATTGCGCGACGAGGCCGTCGGTCAGTGCGGTGAAAGCTTCAGCGTCGGCGTCGGTCCACCAGTTAGTCATGTTGCCTTGGGCGTCGAAGTTACGGCCCTGGTCGTCAAATCCGTGAGTCATTTCGTGGCCGATGACAACGCCGATAGCGCCGTAGTTTTCAGCGTCGGACGCTTCGGGGTCGAAGTACGGCGCCTGGAGAATACCGGCGGGGAAGACGATTTCGTTGGCCATAGGATTGTAGTAGGCATTGACGGTCTGAGGAGTCATGCCCCACTCGGTCTTGTCGACCGGCTTGCCCCATTTAGAATAAATGTCTTTCTGATGCCACATGCCTACGTTGTGCATATTCTCGTAGTATGACTTCGAGGGGTCGATCTCGAGTGTCGAATAGTCTTTCCACTTATCGGGGTAGCCGATCTTCACGGTGAAGGCGGCGAGCTTGTTGAGGGCGTTGAGCTTGGTGTCGGTGGTCATCCAGGGGAGCTCGATGATATGCTTGCCGAGGGCAGTGCGAAGGTTCTCCACGAGGTCGAGCATATATTGCTTAGACGATTCGGGGAAATATTTCTCAACGTAGAGCTCGCCTATAGCCTCGCCCATGGCGCCTTCGGTTGCCGAGAGGGCGCGTTTCCAGCGCGGACGCTGCTGCTGCGCTCCGGAGAGCACTTTGGAGAACTCAAATTGGGTGTCGGTGAAGTTGTCAGAGAGCTTGCTTGCTGCCTGAGCCACATATTTCCAAAGGTAGTAGTCTTTGATTTCGCGGTCGGAGAGCGACCCCATCAGGTCGTTGGCGCGCTTAACGGTCTTGATTTCTGTGACGATGACGTTGTCGGGCGAGGGTATCTCCATAGTCTCGATGAAGAAGCGGTCCCAGTTGATGTTGGGATACATCTCCTTAAGCTCGGCGTAGGTGCGCGGATTGTACATCGCGGGAATGTTGCGCGACTCCTCTTTGGTCCATGCTTCCTCGGCGATGGAGGTCTCGATTTTCATCACGTTTTTGACGATACGCTTGGCATCCTTCTTTGAGAATCCGGCGTTGATCATCTGCTTCTCGATCATCTTCTGATAAGCCTCGCACACCTTCTTGTTGGCGGGGTCGTCGGAGAGATAGTAGTCGCGGTCGCCCATGCCCATGCCTCCGCCGCTCACGTACATGGCGTAGGCGTTGGAGTCGGCCATATCCTCCATCGGGCCGGCCGAGAAGAAGGGCGAAGCGTAGTTGCCGTGCATCCATAGGAAGAGGTCTTCCATATCCTCGTG
>WFLX010016486.1_pt1 | contig 13820 bp, 17 predicted proteins | sample 4967041 | NCBI WGS metagenome assembly WFLX01 (sample SAMN12857096, study PRJNA449069) | gut metagenome | isolation source: stool from male and female vole | host: Microtus ochrogaster | place: USA:Florida | collected 2017
ACGTCGTTGCCGTTGATGACGATGCAGCGCTCTGGATAGCCCTCAGCGGCGTCGTAGAAGAAGATGTGGTCTTCCTGACCAATCTCAATCCAGTCTGCCGGGTCGAAGGTCGCACCGGAAGTGAACTCCTCACGGGCCGCATACACGCCGTTGTCTTNGANAATCAGCTCGCGCTNCACGTAGTGGTGGNTGNGAACGAACTCCTCGATAGCNNGGGTCACGCGAGANATCAGCTCAAAGTCGCTGGCGCTGAAAGCGGCGCCGGAGACAAAAGCCTCCCGGGCACGGTACAGCAATCCCTCGTAGGTAATCGCTTCGTGCTTTGCGTATGGGTGGTTGGCCTGGAAGTCGGGAATCTCAGGGATGTGCGGCTTCTGGAGGTCGATGACCACCTCAGGCAGCTGGTTGTCCATGCGATTCTCGTCGCTCAGCGCGGCGGTGAAATCCTCACAGACCAGGTAGAAGTTGTAATGGCCAGCCACGGCACCCTGAGCCACCATAATGTCGCCCTTCTTGGGGATGTAGCCGTTCTCGGCCTTGCGGGGTAGGGCGTACTTAGCGGAGACCACTTCGAAGCGAGCGGCGAGGTCGCCCTCGACAGCGGCGGCGATGTCCTCGGTGGCGCGGTAGATGAACTCCTTGGCAGAATCGGTCACAATGTCGCCGGCGGCGTACTTGGTGCCAACGGCGAACACGGGNAGNTTCANATTGGTCTTGGTGTCGTCGGCCAGGACGATGGTCNTACCCTCAGCGGTGATAGTGTAGGGACGCTCCCAGCACTTGAAGATGACGAACGCGTCGATGTTGCCGCCGCGGGCGGTCAGGTTGTTGGTAAAAGCAGTATACTCAGCCTCGGTCTTAAAGACCTTGGTCACCTGGGAGAGGTTAGCAACCAGACGACCTTCTTNGTTTACCATAGCCNTAATTCAAATCCCCTTTCTTAGTTGTTCTTCAGTACAGTATTCATGTCGAAAATACTGTCTGAGATGAAAGCCTGGAGAGGCTTCTTAGCGGCCTTCAGCCACTCTTCATTGGTCATGGTTGGAATGCGATTGCCGCGGTCAACAGCCGCGCACAGAATCGCGTCAGAGAAATCAGGGTTGGTATCGCCGAGCTTCGGCACGTTCTTGATGGTGATGTAGAACCAGTCAGCATGAGCCGGTACTGGACACTGATACATCTTGCCATTGCGGTCGAACGCGGAAACCTCAATTACCTTGCCGTTCTCAAGGAACACCACACGGGCGCGAACCATGTCGTACACGCCACCCTTGGCGTCGATGAACATATCCTGTCTGTCCTCGCCCTCGAAGTGGGTGCCGATGATGGCCATAGACACGTTGACTTCTTGGAGAGTGCCAATCTGGAGCGGCTCCCAAGAGCGCACACCCATCTCGTCGACGACACGGATATAGCAGGTATTGATAGGGTTTCTGGGAACATCGGCGATAGCACCACTTGCCGGGTCACAGTAGCCGCCGGGATAGGGGACGAAAACCCACTTGTAGTCGGTGTCCAGCTTCCAACGACCAGTCGTCACTCTAAGGGAGTGGGCCTCCGAACCAGGCTGAATCTCAGTCTTGTTTTTGATAGGCGGCAGGTCTTCCTCGCCACCGTCTATTTGGAACAGCTTGCGGTTGTATTCCACGCCGTCCATGTACGCCAGTAATCTGTAAGCCATTGTCTCACTCCTTTCTTAAAGTTTAACCACCGTCAATACAATACCATAAATCAGGCGGCCAGTAGCCTTCCCAGTTGTCCGGCGTCGCCGTAGTTGGGAAGTGCGTAGAGACATCCTCTCGCTCTGGGTCTGGCTCGTAGGGGTCAACCCAGTTGAACCAGTCAATGCGAATCAACCACATCTCGTGGCCAAAATGGTCGTCGGGTATAAAGTGGTCGGCGGTTATGTGGATTTGGTCGTTCTCAGCATTGAGTTGAATTGTCATCTGACCAGACTTGCAACGGTCGCCGATGTAGATTGGCTTAGTCGAAAGCTGACAACCAAAACCGCCGTCGAAGGTGTTGCCGTCGGCATTCTCTTGCACAGCTTGCCAGCGGTAAACCATATCCATCTCTTTTGCAAGGAAGAGCTGGAAGCGGCGGTTCTCAAACTCGATATACCCATTCTTCAAAGGACACGGCGCCGGAATGTTGCTGTTGAGGAAGAATTCGTCAAATCTAAACCGATGAGGCGTATGGTCGTGTGCCACACGAACAGTCATCATCAGCGAAACGCGCGGTCCGTAGTTACGGATTTGCACGTGCCGATTAGGTTCATCGAGTTGTTTGACAGTGTATTGAGGGTCACCGATGATACCCTCCACGATGTTCTTTGGCGGGTCCGTCATGAACGGAACCTGAATGGCGATACACTTACCGCCGTTTGGGGTAATCTCGATTGGGTCATGCAGGAAGAAGTTGCCCTGCTCTTGGTCGTGTCGAACATTGCGGTTCGTTGGGCCACCAACAATGTTGGTAGAAGCCAACAGAACTCTTTGACTACTCGCGCCGTTCATTAGAACCACGTCGAAGTAGTATAGACCTGGAGTCAACCAAGTCTCCTTACTGGTAAGCACAATGTCGATGCGACCCACTTTATTTGGGTCATCAGTGTACGGCTCAAACTCCTTTATGATAAGTCCCCGGTCATCATCGTAATCATGGTCCGACTGCGCCGGTTTCAGAGTGAATAAGGCCGTATAACCCGTAAGGTCAAACTCCGTGCCGTCTGTCTTTTTAATAATAATCGGCAGGGTTAAGCTCGTGCCGCGATAGATGTCGTCAAACTCGAAGACTTCGAGCTTCGCGGCGGTGTTCTTCTTAGCCATTAACTCACTCCTTTCATGGGTTTAGTTTGAGAAGCCGTGCGATGGCCACATAGAGGTCTCGTAGTTCATGCACTTCTTTATGCAAGTCATTCAAGTCCTCGGTGTGTTCCTAAATCGTCTTGCCCTGACTCTCCAGAGTTTCTCGCAGGTCGCCAATATCAGTGCGAAGTTCGCCGACTTCTTTGTCGATGTTCTCCACGCTGCCTTGAAGTTCTTCCAGTGCAATATGGTCGACGTCAAACTCTTGGCGAAGGTCCTCAAGCTTGTCGCCGATTTGGCCCAACTGCTCACCGAAAGTTGCTACTTTCTGGTCACATTCCTCAATGTGGTCATGGATGGAATCGAGCGCATCCATGATTACGGCAACTTGTCCGAAGATGTCGCCGTCCAGATTGATGGTAGGGGCAACTACAATTACAGGGTTTCCTTCGGCGAGCGTAATAACCGTGATTGTATCGCCCGTCGGCCATTGACCCATTCCCTTGTTGACTCTCCTGTTGGTGGGGCCGCCGTCCAACGTGAACTCGAAAGTGAAGAGGCGGAACACCATACCATTCTCCTCGTGAACAAGTTCAACGTCGAAGTAGTATTTACCCGGCTCAAAGTCCAAGTCGTCACTGGATAGCATCACGAAGAATTTGCCCTGCTCAGGCATTTGCGGCAGAAATGATTTCGCCACATAAGCAAAGTCGTCGTGTCGGTCGAAGTCAGTCTTGACCTTTTTAATCGTGAATTCGACCCTGTGGCCCAGTAGGTCAATCGGCTTATCATACTCATCTTTCACTTCCACGGGGAGAGTGAATGATGCGCCGCGCTGGATAACTCCGTAGTTAGTACCCTTTAGTGCCTTACTGGTAACTTTACTGGCCATAACGATAATCCTCCTTTCGTCTCGTTTTTAAGGTCACAAATATCGGATTTCATGGTGCCAAAAATAAAAAATTTATGAAAAAACCTTGACCTCGAATTTTCCAGATAAGAGCACTCAAATCACATTGGAAAATTCTAAATGAAGATAGGAAAATGGGCATGACGAAGCGCTCCCGACGATTGGCCGCGAGTCAACATTTTAGTATTGATATTAAGTTCGGACGGCATAAGGTTGATACTGTCAAACGATTTCGGCTCGTGGTAGCCTCAGATTTATTCTATTAGCTCGTACAGATAGTGGAAACACATATACAGCTGGTCCACTATCTCTGTAAGCTGGTCATCGCTCCGCTCTTTCTGGAACATAGAATCGTACATCACGACGGCTTGACGAATCCAATGCTTGTTGCGGCTCGCATCTTTAGTATTGTCATAATTGAACAGCTCACCAGCAGTATGGATTCCATTGGCGAGAATCTCAAGGGCGTCCTTATGGTCGCACTCGTAGATATCGAGTTCGGTCTGGTTAAACTCAACTTCGATAATCTGCTCTCCGATATATTTGCAGTTCAGCTGGCGCAGTTCATTAGCAACCTTGTTTGCGATTATTTGCTTGTTGATTGGGTCAACTCCGCGGCCGGCCTCAATGAACGGCTCCATCTCCTGTTGCCAGATAAGGTCTGCCAAATCACGGGCCTCTTCCTCGGTGACGCCCATAGGAATGGCATCCTCGATAGGCCCATATCTACGTATTGTCTCCAGCACCGGGACGAGAAATGCGAAGCCCTTAGACTTGCGAACTTTATTATAGGGCTGCTTTACAGCGTCAGCGATGATGGCCCGGTAGTCATTATCTTGGACGACGGACAGGGCTTCGTAAACGTCGCGCATACCCTCAAGCTCGCGGGTCACGCTGCTCCAGAACAGGGTATCGTCTTCCGGCGTTTCAGAGTATTGGAAGTTGACGCCGTTCTCTTGAAGTGCCTTGTTGATGTAGCGCACTTGCTCGTTGGAATCTTTGATTACTTCCATCCGATAGTCGTTTTCCTCGACTACGCGGCGAAGCGTAAGCGCCAAGATGTACGCTGACGCGGCAGGCTTGCGTGCCATGTAATTCCTCCTAACATGAAAAAATCCCGTAGTCAGATGACTACGGGGTAGTTGTGCTCCGAAGGCTATCTGACTTAGACAAGGCCGACACCACTCGCTGCTTGTCGCTCAGGGTAGGCTGGCCGAGCAGCCTATGAATCCCTGGGCAAGAGAAAACCTCTAAGTCAAATAGCAATTGAGTCTCGGCGCCCAGGCTCCTGTTGATGAAGTCTGGGTTGGTGACCCATTCTTCGGAGCACGCTATTTTACACCCCACACCCACAAGTGTGGGGCGGGAGATTTTGGTTCGTGAGGAGAACCTCTCCTCACTTTCTGTAAACATTATACCATAAAAATTTTTTTATTGCAAGGTTTTTGTAAACGAGGAAAATTCCTTCAATCTGAATGAAAAATAACCGTCAGCCCCTCATTTTCAAATTCGGGGCGGACGGTCGTGGCGGCCCTGCCCGTCACCAGGCAGGCGTGGTTGGTTCAAAAATTTTTTTAATGAACTGACGGAAGCGGCCCTCTGCGGCAAAAATGAAGGTAGAATGGCTAATCTCTTCCCACTCCTCAGTCAATCCGTTATAGAGAGCGCCGTACTTCAAAGGTTCAGGCAGGTCGCCGGTGAATACGTTTTCAAACCAGAATACCTCTTCGTCGCCGGCGCTTTCATCAGAAGTAGTGAACGGCACAAACCGCACTTCTGAGTATTTGAAATGAATTGCCGGAAGCTGATACTTGTTCATGTGGGGTGAACCAGTAAGCGGTGTTACCACAGGCGGTAGGCTAATGATAACTGCGTATTCAAATACATCGCCCCAGCCTGTAACGCCGGGTTTGAGTAGACGCCGGCGGAAGCATTTGTTGATGTACGGCGTCAGGTCGTCCCAGGTTGCTTCGCGTTCTTTCTGCTCAAGACCGCGAATCTCCTTGGTCAGCTCTCGTTTCTGGGCCTCCAAAGCTCGTATTCTTTCTTTAATGTCTCCGGGACTAAGTTTCTCGTCTCGCACAGGATTTTTCCCTCCTTTTTCAGGTGATACTCATAGGCGTTTGTTACATTGTACATCAGCGCCGCGCGGGTCATTGGGCCAACGCCGCCAGGCACTGGAGTGTAGTTGATGAGGTGCATCTCGTTGAAGTGGTCGAGGAAGTCGAAGTTGAAGTCGCCGCGAAGTTTACCATCGACCACGGTAGTGCCCACATCAATGATGGTGGGGTGTTCTGCCAATTCCAGGCTATCCTCAGACCAGATGCCGGGCTTGCCGACAGCAGAAATGATAAGTCTGGCGTTCTTCATCTCCTGCCAAATCTGGTCAGGATGACACTTGCTGTGCAGCATCGTGACCTCGGCGTCACGGTTCATCAACATCTGAGCCAGGGGCCGGCCAACGAGGTTAGAGCGTCCAATCACCACAGTAGGCATTTGTGGCAGCTCAATACCGTAGTAGTCGAGCAGCATGATAATGCCGGTCGGCGTGCACGGCAGATGGCCTTCTGGGCGATACCACTTGTTGGCAATCTTACCAAACGTATCGGGGTGTAGGCCGTCTACGTCCTTGGACGACGCAATAGCTGAACAGAGTTGGGTGGTGTAGTAGGCATCAGATTTGTCGCCCGGTTCGACGCAGACCAGAGGAAGCTGGATGATTATTCCGTCGACGGAGTTGTCGGCGTTGAGTTCGGCGATGGTTCTGTGGAGTTTGGTGACGATGTAGTCTCCGGGGGTTCGTTTGGCAAAGTGATAGTGGACAGCTTCCACCCCGATTTCTTCACAGTCACGTTTTTTCCACTTGACATACGTAGAAGACTCAGGCTTATCACCCAGTTGTATAATCGCAAGGCGAGGGGGCCGGATTCCCCTGTCCGTACAGCTTTTGATGCGGGCCGCACAATGCGTCTTGACTTTCTTTGCAAGATTGTTACCATCGAGTTTCATAACTCCTCCTAAAAGTTAGGGCGGGGTTGCCCCCGCCCTTAATCTCAGCCCAGGCCGCTGCCGAGGGTTTTCTTCTCTTTCTTGTCGGTAGAGCCGAATCCGCCGCGGTTGGGGCCGTCCATATGGTCAACAGGCACGACGTCAACCCGGCCCTGATTAGGCTGGATGCGGAACTGAGCGATACGCTCGCCGGCGGGGACCACGCAGTCGCGGGTGGCGTGGACAGACATCATCAGCTTGTCGTTCTCGCCGCAGTATGTCTCGTCGATAACGCCGATGCCGTTGGTCTGAAGCAGGCCATACTTCTTGAACGTGGAGCTGCGCGGCGCCATGATAGCCTCGTAGCCGTGCGGCACCTTGATGGAAACACCCAGGTCGATAAAGACGTGCTCGTCTTTCTTGATGGAATACTCCTGAGCGGCGCGCAGGTCAAACCACTCACCAGGATGAGCCTGCTCAACTGGGCCGGCGACGGGGGTATGATACTTAACAAGAACCTACATAGGAATCTCTCCTTTTTAACTTAATTGTCCAATATAAACACGCAATCGCGTGGTATATGGCAAAGAGGAAAACTGGGATAACTACGGGGCCAAAACAGAGGATTGCGACACACCAATCGGTAACTGTCATTAGTCGAAGTAGACCTCCAGTAATACCGGAGTGTGGTCTGAGCCGCCGGCCGAGTCATGGAGTATTTCGCACTCTTTCAGGTGCATCCGGCCGGGGTCAAGGCGGAAGTGGTCAAGCCGCATCCCCTTGTTTACTGCACGGGAGTCGTACATATTGGAGAAGAATGTGAACTGGACAGGTTGGTCGGTGTGGAGCCATTTCCAGGCGTCAATCATGTTCAGATTCTCATAGCGGTTGATGGCGGCTCTCTCCGCCGGAGAAGTGCCAGCTTGGACACTGATGTTGCAGTCCTCAAAGCCAGGGGCCACGTTCAGGTCGCCGCACAGGATAACCGGCTTGAAGTCGGTAGCTTCCTTGATGTAGCGGTACATACACTCCTCGTAGTCGTTGCGCGGCCCAATCTTCTCCAGGCGGCTGCCACTGTTCGGGGTGTAGCTGTTCACAATCTTGAAGTATTTGAAGTCAAGAATCGAAGCACGACCCTTTTCAGTAAAGCCAGCGACCGGGAATTGGTCCATCGCCAACATAGGCTGCTCCATGGTGGCCTTGACGAAAGTCCAAGCGCCAGCATATCCTGCTTTGCTATGTACAGACATATATCGCTTGTAGCCGGGCAGGAAGGTGGCGGGGATTTGTTCGGGTTTCGCACGCACTTCTTGCAGGCAGATGATATCGGGGTCATACTTCTCCAGAAACTCCTTACTGGGCCAGCCGGCCTTGATGCGGGCGCGAAGCCCGTTTACGTTGAACGTCAGAATCCGCATACTACTGCTGTTCCTCCTCCCCTCGGACCGCGAGGCCCGAACATCTTAAAAGCAACATAGATGATAAATCCTGCTGCTACGATAGTCACTACTGCGTTCATCTAAACACCTCCGAGAATGTGCAGTTTACCATGGCCTTGTCAGGCCGCATTTGCTTGAACCGAGGATGCCGCAGGGTGTGGCTCTCCTTATCGACGCTCATGCAGGTCACGGAGATAACCTCGTCGATGAACTTATCGGGGTTCTCCGCCATTTCCTTACGCATCTCGTCGTTCAGACCGCTCGCCACAGTACCGATGTGTCGCAGGTATCCGTCGTTGTCATACGCGCCGATGGCGAACGCATTGGCATAGCCCAGCGCCCACAGGCGATTGACCGGCTCGCCGTCGTCATCGAAGTATTTGGCGTTCTCCAGCTGGCCGGTGTAGGTCTTATCCGGCATCACGATACCAGTGATGAACACATCNACAGTATCCACCTGCTTGACCTTGTAGGTGACGTGCATCGGCCGCGCCGCAGTCTCACCAATCTGTCGTAGGTGATGCTTAGCAGACAGGCGGCCCTTGCTGTGCAGGAGCTTGAGAACACCGCCCTCCTCGCCGTTGGCGAGCCATTCGGTGATGACCTGGTCCTTGTTCTCGTAGATGGTCTCGGCGACGGTGAACCACTCGCAGTTATCGGCGTCANGGTTATGCTTGGCCTCAGCGCGCAGACCCTTGTGGATAGCCTCCATGTGGGTGATGCGCCCGGCGCAGTCCATAGAGCCAATGTCGGTGCCGTCCCAGAACAGGACGTCGAACATATAGGCTTCCATCAGACCGTAGCGGCACTGACGCTCAGTCGCTTTCTTGGGGGTGCAGAGCATGATGCCGTTGACGTAGGAACTCTTGGTCTTTTCGACGGGAGTACCGGTGGCGTAGTCGAAGTGGGCGCACATCTCGACGATGAGGGCAGTCTGCTTAGGGAAGTACCGCTCGGCGAACCGCTTCATATGCTCCACGTTATCAATCTTGTCGATAACCTCGCCGGTCTTTTTGGAGATTTTGTCGCCGTACAGATGGACGGAGCCATCGGCGTCTTTCGCCCACACATAGGAGGCGCCGTCCCGCTTGAGCTGAAGGCCGTAGTCCGGGGAGTTCAGAGCTTCCTTGAGAATGTCCATCGTCTTGGCAGTTGCATACTTCATGGGCTGATACACACCGTATTCCATAAATCTCTCGCTCCTTTCATCTTATGTATATATTATAACACAAAAATTTTTTTATGGCAAGTGAAAACAGAAAGCCCCAGGGTTATGTGCCCTGGGGCTGGGTTTACCACCATTCGCCGTTGTCGATGTCGTCGTCGGGATAATAGTCGCAGTCGATAGGACCATACCCCATAGAGCAGTCCCAATACCAACCGCAGGACAGGCAAGCATCGTCCATGTCAATCTCCTTTCAAGGCTTTCGCCATTTCCTGATAGAAAGGAACAGTCATCAGCTCGTTGCGGAGCCGGTCATACATCTTGTGTAGTTTTGGGTCAACCCATTTCATCCAGCCGCGCCGGTCATCTTTGACCATCAGTTCTCTCAGCATCGTCGCCGAGATAGGAAGTGCTCCGCGGTTGACGATGAACTCGGAAGTGTCCTTGATATCTTCAGGGTCAAACCAGCGGCTCCGGGCTTCGTCGTTGCCGTAAATCATCAGCTCAGGAGCCTTGTAGATATAACGGTCAACGTTAGTCAGGAGGTAGCGGCCCCACTCAGGCCGGATGTCATTCTCGTTGGAGAGGTCGGCCAACGCATAAATCATCACGCGTTCACTGGGATACACCGCCTTTATCATTTCGATGCGGGTTTCGATGTTCAGAGGATTGCGCTCAGTGCCACATTCCTGTGCAGACCCCACTAACAGAAGCAGGCGGTCGCACAGCATCAAGCCGGTCTCGACCAGCTTCTGGTGGCCTTTGTGGAAAGTTTGAAATCTCCCGACCAGCAGGCCNGTATCGTAGGGTCTTTCAAAAATCATATCTTTACCTCATGTGTGAAGTTCAGGATTTTCGTCGTCGTCAACAATCCAGTTCTTGATGTTGACACCCATCTCACCGGCCTCGTCGAAAGTGTGGCCCAGGACGGTGTCGATATCGCCAGGGCACTCGGCGTCGACGTACATGGTTACGACATAGGAATTGGGTTTCTTACCTTTGAACTCTTTCATTTCTTTCACCTCAATGATAGTCAGCCCCGAACTGCTCGGCCACATTAGGTAGCCGTTGAGATACCGCCATCGGGGTTGGTCTTGTATTTGGGGGGTCGCCAACGGGAATAAACTCTCCTTTCCAGGGGTCGTCGCAGGTAATTTCTACCGGCTTCATGGGAAGATTCACACGGTCTTTCTCGATGAACATCGGCAGGTACATCGCCGCCATCTCGAACGTGACCGTCACGAAAACGTTGTACTCGTTGCAGGCCATCGAGGTCTGCTTGACGGTATAGCCGGGGTGCTGTGTGAGGTATTCGGCAATGGCATCCTCAATGTCGGGCTGGCAACCAACCAGACTTGAGAATACCTTAACCTCACATGGGAGTAGCGCCCCCGTCCTGGTAGTCGGGGTCCTTGAACTCATCCTGTGCCTCCTCCATATCAGGCGCGTCAGAGGTCATCTTGATGATGCCCTCGATGACTTTGAACTCGTAGGTCTTTTTCTTGTAGGCTCTCCAGGTGGGCCGGTTCAGGATACGCACCACGACGCCCTCCTTGATGTGGTCCTTGCCGACGGGGTCGTGCAGGTCCTCGAAGTAGGAGTCGATGCGCTCCAGAAGCTGGTCTTTATCCTCGAAGATAAGGGGCGCAATCTCGGTCATGAACAGGTAGGGGACATGGTTCACGCCGGCGTCGTTGCACCAGTTGATAATCTCCTGAGGAGAGAACTCGCGACCGTCCTGGGTGATACGGTAGACATACATCTTGGACTCGCCGGGCTTGCAACCATAGACGAACTTGGACTTCTTGCCGAACTCCTTGACGAACGCCTTGTCGCCGACCTTGCCGTTGTCGCCAATCGGCATGATGGTCTGGTCCTCGCCGGGGCCATAGTAACCTACAACCTCGTAGAATACCTCCATGCCGGGCTTCACGAACGGCGCAATCTTGTCGTGGTGCTGCTTACGGAAAGCGTCGTNGCCGTAGAAGCCGCCCTTCTCGAAGTCCTGGATGACGGTGCGGCGGGTTCCGCNGACGTAGACCTCCNTGGTTTTCTCCTTCAGCCGGAACAGCTTCTGGAGGAACTTNAAGAACCCGTGGCGCGGCACGNTAGCGGTGGTGCGCATAGAACGCTGAGANGNGCCGTGCATCTTCAGGNAGAGGTTGAGCAGGTCGCCCTCACGGAACGCGTCCAGGTTGTAGTCGAGCTGCTCGGTGTCAGCGTGCATCATAAAGTCGGGGATGATGATTTTGGCGGTCTTACGTCCCTTGTAGGACTTGGGCCGGGACACATACTCGGTGTTCTTCTTTGGCACGTATTTCTTGCAAATCTCGTGGCCGGCGATGTGGGTAATCTTGTCGCCGAACTGAAGCGGGGTCATGTCGTCGTAGGCGTCCATANCCTTGGCGGCGTCGATGACGATGCCCTCAGAACGGTTGCCGCGCAGCTTGATAGCGCGGATGTGGCAGGACGGATAGTCCAGATAGCCACCAGCCGGGTTGCCGTCCTTGTCCTTACGCATCAGACCGAACTTCATGGCGAAGTCGTAGTCCAGGCACCCATCGGCGGGGAAGTAGAACACAGGCTGTCCGTTATAGGAGTCAGGTCCGACGATTACGCCCTCCTGCATACAGGTTGCCAGGTACAGGCGGTCAGAGTTGGGGTCTTTGTGGACGTTCTCCAGCTTAGTGTAGTAACCAGTGTAAGACATTTTNATCACTCCTTTTCTCNTTTNNATATATATTATAACATAAAAATTTTTTTGNGTCAAATAAANATCCGGGCCACTCAAAATGAGTGGCCCGGTATGTTAAGCCCATTCGTCAGTGCCGAAGGGGCAGGTAGGAGAGGTTGTGTCGGCCCTCTCCGGGCACGTTGCCCTGTATGGGCAGGTGGAGCAGTCGTACATTAGTTACCACCGCCGATGTCGGGGGTGAGCATCAGGCCGGAGCCTTCGCTGATGAGGGTGGGCAGCTTGCCGTCCCACTTCTCGATGTACATCTGCTGAATCCAGGTATCAGGCATTGCTTCCAGGGCGTCGCGGGTGATTTTCAGAGCGTCGGCCTCAGCCTGGGCGGTCAGAACAGTAGCCTCGGCCTCAACACGGGCGACCTCGCGGGCCTGCTCGGCACGGGTGATGGCTTCCTGCTTCTCGTTCTCGGCGCGCAGCGCGTTCTGCTCGGCCTGCATCTTGGCCTCGACAGCGGCTTCAAAGGCGTCGGAGAAGTCGATATCCTTGACAATGACCTGGGTGAAGTTCACGGGGAAGAGGTTCTCCAGCTCCTTAACCTCGGTCTGGACCTGGGCGGACAGAGTGGAGCGGTTCTCCAGCAGAGTCATGGCGCCGTAGCGGGCGAAGACAATCTTGGCGCGTTCCTCAACGGCAGCGCAGAGCTTGGTTTCCATAATCTCGTAGCTGCCGTACTGAGCCACAATCTGCATGGCCTGCTCGCCGTGGGGTTCATACTGGTATTCGATGGCGGCGGTCAGGGGCTGGGCGTCCTTGGTGTAAGATGCGAACTGGGCCTCACGGACGTGGACCTTGAGGTCCATAATCTCAACGGTATCGGTGATGGGGTTGACGAAATTCAGGCCGCCGGAGATGGTGTGGTCTACACGACCGAAGGTCTTAACGATGCCGACCTCAGTCTGGTCAATGATGCGCATGCCGCTGATGAGCATTGCCAGGCCGACGATGGCCGCGGCGACCAGGGGGATAATCCAGCGGATGGTGCCCAGGGTGTGGCGGGTGCGGNTCTCGTACTTGTCGTTGGGGNCCAGGNCCTTGCGGAAAGNAGAGCAGATAGCGAAGCCAGCGATGCCGATGATAGCCATGAGAACAATCAGTACAATCATTTGTCAGATACTCCTTTTAATCAAATTGAGTATCTTCCTCTTTGGCGGCTCCGAGCTGGAAGTCAGGATGGATTTCGACGCCATACTTGCCGACGAAATCTTTCAGGAACACGAACTGGACACCCTCACGCTCAAGATGGTTCTCAACGGTGAAGTTAGCNGGAGTGTCCGCCACGTCGATGACGTGCAGGAGAATGTCGTAGGGGAGAACGGTGAAGCCGACAATCATCTTGTAGGCTTCCAGCCCACCGTCGGGGCCATAGGAGCAAAACACNAAGTGCTCAAGGTCGGTGTCGTGTGCCAGGGTCTCGAAATCGCCGAACTGACCGCGGAAATCTTTCATGTCTGCCATGCGTTTGCCTCCTTTCAAGGAAGATTTAGAATGTCGGGGCGGCCCTGGAATAGGACGAAAGAAAACTCTGTCGTCAAAAAAGGTGAAGTTTTTCGCCTATTTGAGGGCCGCCCCTCAGCTTGGCGTTCACCTAAGCTGTCATTTGGTTGGGATGCAGTACAGGAAGTTGGAGTGGGAACCGTAGTCAATCTTGACGCAGTTCTCGTCGCCCCACATACGATGGTAGGGGGGAAAATACTCCAGATGGAAGAAGTGGTCGTTCTGCTCGAACCACTCGCGAGCCAGCGCCCACGCCATGTTCATC
>WFLX010298612.1_pt1 | contig 13818 bp, 13 predicted proteins | sample 4967041 | NCBI WGS metagenome assembly WFLX01 (sample SAMN12857096, study PRJNA449069) | gut metagenome | isolation source: stool from male and female vole | host: Microtus ochrogaster | place: USA:Florida | collected 2017
ACGCACGCTGTATTCGTGGGTCAGCATCTGATCGTCGAAATAGTATATACCTACGAGCATGACGATTATGATGACATACATCCAGTAGGCATTGAATTTGAAAGGAGTCTTTTTAATAGGCGATTTCATCTGTCGTGACAGTGTGATAGAATGTACTAAGGATAAATTGACAGGTGGGCGATTGATCCGGCGGCGGTCAGTCGAGATCGGGGATCTCCGTCACTGCCCCGTCGCTCCACAGCTCCTCAAGGTCGTAGAGTGAGCGTGTTTCGGGCAGGAATACGTGTACGAGGATGTCGCCGTAGTCGATCACGATCCATTGCGACTGGCGGTAGCCGTCGTAGTTGTACGGCTTGACGCCGGAATGTTCCTGCACATACTCGCGCACCGAATCGGCGATGGACGACACTTGCATGGTCGACGATCCTTCGCATATGATGAATTGCCTTGCGGCTGATGTGGGGATATCGGTGAGATCTATAAGGGATATTTTGTGCCCTTTTCGCTCTTGTATACCTTCGATTATAAGGCGGGTGATATTATTTGTTTCTGTCATTGAGTTATCGAAACGATTTTGTTGTGCAAATTTAGTGATTTTTCGCCAATCTACATTCTTAATAACGTTTTTGTGCTGTCGGATGTTCTCTGCATCCTCATCTGGGGGTCATTCAAATTTTGATGTCTGCGACACCTGCATTCTGCATATCACATGGGTCGGTATGAGCAGGATGAAGGCGGTGAGGATTATAGCTGCGATGTTTAATGCGGCAACTGAGAGCCAGTCGATCTGCACCGGGACAGCGTCAAGATAGTAGGTGTCGGGATTGAGAGGTATGAAGCGGAACTGTCCCTGACATACCAGCACCCCCAGGCCGATGGCATTGCCGGCGGCGAGTCCGAGAGTCACGATGCGCAACCCCATCCACACGAATATGGAGCGTATCGAGTTGTTTGTCATACCCAAAGTCTTGAGTATGCTTATGGTCTGCACTCGCTCAAGTATAATAATAAAAGTGCTTGCTACGAGAGTGAAAGCTGCCACGATAGCCATCAGGGAGAGTATCACCACGACATTTGTATCGAGCAGATCGAGCCAGCTGAAGTAAAGCGCTCCCCGCGAGTGCACGGAAGAAACCTCAAGGTGCCTTCCGCCGGATTGTGCGGCCATGGCGGTCAGTGCATTTTGAAGTCGAGCTGCCGATGTGTCGATCATGGGCTCGACGATGTTGTAGATCAGCAAGTTGGTGGCCTGATCATCGGAGAGCCGCCCTACTCTTCTGAGCGTTGTGGCCGAGCTCCAAGCCAACTGTGTGTCGAAGTCGGCAAAATGAGTGTCGTAGATAGCCGATACGGTGGCGCGCCGCGACTTGATGCCTCCGTNGACAAAGTAGCATANANACNGTNGGTCGCCCAANCNGATGCCANGCTNCAGGGCGGTGGCGCGGGATATAANGATNTCGCCGTNGGNCGCCGCCCGTGGTTCGCCCTCGACGATATTGTCGATTATAAACCGGCTCGCACTCTCGTCGGGCAAGCTGCGTACCACAAGCCCGCAAAAAGCGCTGTCGGTCTTGACGATAGCGGGCAGGTCGACAGACGGAGCTGCCGCAAAGCCGTCGGGAAGTGTGCCGCTTACGGTCCGGAGCAAGGCTTCGGAGATCGTAATCGGCTCGTTTGAGGGGGCGGATACCGTAAGGGAAGCATCAAATCCTGAGATCTTGTCGTAGATCTGCTGTTTGAAACCGGATGCTATGCCCACCGAAAGGAGCATTACTGCCACTGCTATGGCCACACCGACGGTAGCGATGGCTACGCCCGGAGAGCTCTTGCGGCCATCGGATGTGCGCCGCAACTGCAGTCGGAGAGCTATCTGCAGAGGCAGGTTCATCGCAGTGTATATCCGGGGTAAGCCTTGAGCGCTTCGGCAAGCACCGTCAGGGCACGGCCAAGATCCTCACGGCACAGCACATACGCTATACGCACTTCGTTTCGGCCGTGATCGGCACCGGAGGCGTAGAATCCTGAAGCCGGTGCCATAAATATAGTCTGTCCTTCATACTCGAAGTCGCTCAGGCACCATGCGCAGAACTTGTCGGCATCATCTACCGGCAGCGATACCACGGTGTAGAAGGCGCCCATAGGTATCGGAGAGTATACACCGGGGATGCGGTTCAGTCCGTCGACCAGAAATTTGCGACGCTCCACATACTCGTTGTAGGTCATCAGCATATAGTCGGGAGAGGCGTCGATCGAGGCCTCGGCTACGATCTGGCCCAACAGCGGGGGGCTGAGGCGCGCCTGGCAGAACTTCATCACATTGGCATGCAGCTCCTTATTCTTGGTGATAAGTGCTCCGATGCGTATCCCGCACTCGTTGTAACGTTTTGACACCGAGTCGATCAGCACCACATTGTTCTCTATGCCCGGCAGGTGGAATGCCGAGATATACGGCGCGCCCGTGTAGCAGAACTCGCGATATACCTCGTCGGAGAATAGGAACAGATCGTGCCGCTTCACAATGTCGCGTATACTCTCCATCTCGCGCTGAGTGTAGAGATACCCTGTCGGATTGTTGGGGTTGCATATCAGTATACCCTTGGTGCGCGGAGTGATGAGTTTCTCAAACTCTTCGACCGGCGGAAGAGCGAACCCGGTGTCGATACTCGACGGTACGGTCACGATCTTTGCGCCCGATGCCACGGCAAAAGCCATATAGTTGGCGTAAGCCGGTTCGGGCACGATGATCTCGTCGCCCGGGTCGAGGCACGAAAGAAATGCAAAGAGCACTGCCTCCGAGCCTCCGCAAGTCACGATAATATCGTCGGCCTCTACATCAATATTATAGCGGTGATAATATTCTGCCAGCTTTTGGCGAAGAGAGAGTAAACCCTCTGACGGGCTGTACTCCAGCACCTTGCGGTCGATATGCTTCAAGGCCTCGAAAGCTTCGGGCGGGGTCGGCACATCAGGCTGCCCGATATTGAGGCGATATACATGAATGCCGCGCTCGGCAGCCTTGCGGGCGAGCGGCACAAGCTTGCGTATAGGTGATGCGGGCATCATCCGCCCGCGTTCTGACACATTTGGCATAAGTAGTGAAATAAAAAAATGAGGCAGGGCCTGTGATGACTCTGCCTCTGTGGAGTAGCGGGACCGAGAATTGAACTCGGGACCTCCGGGTTATGAATCCGACGCTCTAACCGACTGAGCTATCCCGCCGTGTCCTTAATGCGAGTGCAAAGGTAGCGCTTTTTTCTAATCCTGCAAATTTTTTTTGAAAGTTTTTCAGATATGTCGGAAGATACAGGGTATAGATGCCGGTACGGACTCTATAATAATAGACGGAGCGTACAAAAAAAGATAAAAAAGTCGGGAAAATTTTGCGGGGCGAAGATGAATTCGTATCTTTGCAGACCGAAAACCTCGCGTCAGGCGCAAGCATTTCCCTGCCGGGGTGGATTAAACATCAATTAATTTAAACAACAAAAAAAATGCCTAAGGTTAAGACCAACTCCGGTGCTAAAAAAAGATTCGCTCTTACCGGAACCGGAAAAATCAAGCGTAAACATGCTTACAAGTCGCACATCCTCACCAAAAAGACCAAAAAGCAGAAACGCAACCTCACCCACTTCTCTATCGTAGCCAAAGCTGACGACGCTAACGTTAAAGCTCTGCTCGGCCTGAAGTAACAACCAAAACCTCAATCTCTCGACTCAATCACCACTTCTTATTTTACTAACCGAATGTACAGCTCCATCATAAGTGCATAAGCCGCTGTCATTCAAAACAAAACAAAGAAATGCCAAGATCAGTAAATCATGTAGCTTCACGAGCTCGCAGAAAGAAAATCTTAAAACTCACCCGCGGTTACTACGGATGCCGCCGCAACGTTTGGACCGTCGCTAAAAATACCTGGGAGAAAGGTCTCACATACGCTTACCGCGATCGCAAAGACAAAAAGCGCAATTTCCGCGCACTCTGGATTCAGCGTATCAATGCAGCCGCACGTCAGGAAGATCTCTCCTACAGCAAGCTCATGGGTCTTCTTCACAAGGCCGGTATCGAGATCAACCGCAAAGTGCTCGCCGACCTCGCCCTCAACAACCCCGCCGCTTTCAAGGCTGTGGTCGATAAGGTGAAGAACGCTTAATCACACTGTTAAATCTGACACGCTACTGTGTCGCACAGATAATATAAAGAGGAGTCACACCAGCTCCTCTTTTTTTTAGAGCGTGTTTCAAAACATATATTCAAAATGCTACAATTTATCACTTCGTGGCCATCGGCCACACCTATGGAGGAACAGATCGGCAAGGTGGTGGCCGGCGGCTGTCGCTGGGTGGAGCTGTCGGCTCCGGACATGAGCGAGGGTGAGCTTCGCAAAGTGGCCGAGGCTGTCATTCCGGCATGCCGTGAAGCGGATGCTATAGTGATAATGCGCGACCACAGGCATATTGCTGCAGAATTGCGGCTCGGAGGAATTTTCCTCGACAAAGCGTGCGGCGAGTCGCCGCGCGAGGTGCGCGAGTCGCTTGGCGGCGAGGCCATAATAGGCGTGGAGGCTGTCGACATAGACGATCTGCGTGCTTTTAGCCGCATAGATATCGATTATGCCATGATCTCTATTCCTTCGCTCGATGCCGCACAGCAGGCTATCGCCACCGTTCAGCAGGCACGTTCCGAAAACATTAAGCTCCCTGTCGTGGCATTCGGAGATTTCAGTATCGACGACAGCAAAGCTCTGCTCTCAGTCGGATTCTCAGGTATCGCTCTGTCGGGCGTGCTTGCCGGTGCTCCTGATATCACGGCTGCTACCGCCGAGGTGCTCGAAGCTCTCGCCCAATAAATCCTCTATATAAAAGTATGAAATCCTGCGCCACAGCTATCTGAGGCGCAGGATTTGTACTTACCGGACAGGCTCTTAGAGCGCGAGAAGTTTCTCGATCTGTTTTTTCAGGGAATCTTTCGATTGGCTGCCTGCCAGACGCAGATCTTTGATCTGCTCACCGTTTTTGAAGAATAAAATGGTGGGTATCGACATGATGCGATACTCGGTGGCGAGATCGTTCTCCTCCTCGATGTTGTACTTGCCGATAGCAACGGCATCGCCGTACTCCTCGGCCAGTTCGTCGACCACGGGGGCCATACGTTTGCACGGACCGCACCAGGTGGCCCAGAAGTCGATAACTACCGGTTTGCCCGAAGCAATGATCTCTTTGACTGTAGCGTCAGTAAACTGAATTGCCATGGTAATCTGATTTTATATTGTTTGTGAAAAATTAATTGTCAGTGGCTGTTGATCTTGAATTCAATATTCTCTTCGTTGAGCATATCGACAAGAGAGCGGTTGATGGTGATCTGTTTTTTCGATGTCATGGTCACGGCTCGCCGCAGCTCCGGATCGAAGATACGGATATTGAGACTGCCGCGGGGGGAGCCGTCGCCATCGGCTGCCACATAGTCGGCCAGCATTGAGGCTATCGTGTCGTTGGCGGTAGATGTGTCGAGCTTTATGATAATCGAGTTGATCAGTTTGCCGCGCACATCTTCAAGCAGCCGGATGTTGGTGATATTGAAACGCAGATCCGACTCCCGGAAGCGACGCTCGAATTTACCTGTCACGACCACCGGTGTACCCGCCACGCCGAAATTGTGGAAGTTGATATAGTTGTTGCCGAAGAGCATCAGCTCGCACGAGCCTGTGTAATCCTCGATCTTCATTATACCGAACGAGCCGCCGTTGCGTGCCGGCCGACTGGTGAAATTCACCACCATGCCGCCGAAGGTGATCTCACGCCCCTCCTCCGGATTCTGAATTTCGAGATAGCTTTTGATGTTGAAGGAGCATCCGTAGTTCAGCTCCATGTAGTAGGGGTCGAGCGGGTGAGCCGACATATACATGCCCACAAGTTCGCGCTCTTTCTCAAGGCGTTCGGTGTCGGTCCACGGTTGGGCCGACACGAGAGCCGGTCGGCCGGCTGTCGAAGTGGCACCTTCGTCGTCGTCGCCGAAGAGCGATGGCGACGATTGCTGTTTGTCGTTCTGGAAAGCGGCCCCGTAGCGCAGCAATTGCTCTGCGAGCGACTCCCCTTTGCTGTTCACTTCAAAGAAATCTTCACGCTTCACATCCTCGAAACAGTCGAATCCGCCGGCGAGCGCGAGAGCTTCAAACACACGTCGGTTTAATCCGGATCCGAGCGGCACGCGCTCCACAAAATCGTATATCGACTCAAATACTCCCCGGGCCTGACGCTCGGCTATGATTGCGCTTACCACGCCCTCTCCTACCCCTTTGACGGCTGCAAGCCCGAAGCGTATCTCGCCGCGGCCGTTCACACCAAACTCCATGAACGACTCGTTGACATCCGGCCCTTTGACCGGGATATGCATCCGCTTGCACTCCTCCATGAAGTTGGTGAGCTTGGTGATATCCGTGCGGTTGCGGCTTAACACCGCTGCCATATATTCAGCCGGATAGTTGGCTTTGAGCCAAGCTGTCTGGAAAGCCACCCACGAGTAGCATGTGGCATGGCTCTTATTGAAGGCGTAGCTCGCAAACTTCTCCCAGTCAGCCCATATTTTCGAGAGGACTTTAGGATCGTGACCATTTGCCTGACCTCCTTCGAGGAAGAGCCCTTTGAGCTCGTTCATCTTGGCTATCAGCTTCTTACCCATAGCCTTGCGAAGCGTGTCGCTCTGTCCGCGGGTGAAGTTGGCAAGCAGTCGCGACAGGAGCATGACCTGCTCCTGATATACCGTGACTCCGTATGTATCCTTGAGATACTTCTCCATCACGGGTATATCGTAAATGATGGGCTCGCGACCGTGCTTTCTGGCAATAAAGTCGGGTATATAGTCCATCGGGCCCGGGCGATACAGGGCGTTCATGGCGATAAGATCCTCGAATGTAGAGGGTTGGAGCTCGCGAAGATACTTCTGCATGCCTGCCGACTCAAACTGGAATGTGCCTATTGTGCCACCCTCGCAGTAGAGCCTGTAGGTCTTGGGATCGTCGAGCGGTATAGAGTCGATGTCGATCTCCTTTCCGGTGGTGAGGCGTATATTCTCTACGGCATCCTTGATGATCGATAGAGTCTTGAGCCCTAAAAAGTCCATTTTGATAAGGCCCGTCTCCTCTATCACCCGCCCCTCGTACTGTGTGACGATGAGCTTGGGTTTATCCTTGGAGCCTGCCGGCACCGGCGCTTCCTTGTCGACGGCGGTGCTGATGGGCACCCAGTCGGTGATGTCGTCGCGGCATATTATCAGGCCACAGGCATGCACGCCGGTGCCGCGCACATTGCCTTCGAGCTTGCGTGCAAACTCGAGCACGCGGCGTATCAGCGGATCGGGCGAGTTGAGTTCTGCCTGAAATTCAGGTACATACTCATAGCAGTTGGCAAGTGTGGGTTTAAGCTGCTTGCCGTTCACCTCGGGCATACGTGCAGGCACGAGACCGGCGAGACGGTTTGACTCAGGTATCGAGAGGTCTTCGACGCGAGCCACATCCTTGATGGCCATCTTGGCGGCCATTGTGCCGTAGGTGATGATGTGGGCCACCTTCTCCTCGCCATATTTGTCGGTGACGTAGCGTATCACCTCGGCGCGGCCATCGTCGTCGAAGTCGATATCGATATCCGGCAGAGAAATACGGTCGGGATTGAGGAAGCGCTCAAACAGCAGGTCGTACTTCACCGGATCTATCTGTGTGATACCTAAGCAGTATGCCACACAGCTTCCGGCTGCCGATCCACGACCGGGNCCNACCGATACTCCCAACNTCTCGCGAGCGGCGGCAATANAGTCCTGCACGNTCAGGAAGTAGCCCGGGAAACCCATGGTCTTCATGATATAGAGCTCAAACTTGATGCGCTCTGCGAGTTCGTCGGTCAGCGGATCGCCATATCGCTTTTTGGCACCTTCGTAGGCCAATTTTGCAAGATAGTCGGCCTCAAGTTTTATGCGGTATAGCTTATCGTAGCCGCCGAGTTTCTCTATTTTTTTGCGTGCGGCGGCTTCGTCCATCACTACGTTGCCGTTCTCGTCGCGTGTAAATTCGTTGAACAGATCCTCCTCCGTCAACTTCCGGCGNTACTNCTCCTCGGTGCCAAATTCGGCAGGTATCTCGAAGTTNGGCATGATCGGCGGATGGTCNATAGAGTATGTCTCCACNTTGTCGAGTATCTCTACAGTGTTGGCCAGCGCATCCGGCAGGTCGCTGAATACNGCATTCATCTCAGCCTGAGTCTTCATCCACTCCTGCTTGGTGTAGTGCATTCGTTTCTCGTCCTTCACCAGAGAGTTGGTCGATACGCATATCAGTCGGTCGTGGGCTTCGGCATCAGCCGCATCTACAAAATGCACATCGTTGGAGCAGATGATCTTGATGCCATGCTTGCGTGCAAATCCTATCAGCACCTCGTTGACCTGCTTCTGCCGCTCGTACACTTCGCGGTCGCCACCGGGCACATTTGTCTGATGTCGCTGAAGCTCGATGTAGTAGTCGTCGCCGAAAGTCTCTTTAAACCATAGTACAGATTCTTCTGCTTTGTCGATCTGGCCGGCCATGATAAGGCGGGGGATCTCGCCTCCAAGACATGCCGAGCATATTATCAACCCCTCGCGCCGGGCGGCCAGCGAGGGCTTGTCGGTGCGGGGGTGCATGTAGAAACCTTTGGTCCACGCTTCCGATACGAGCTTGATCAGGTTGTGATACCCTTTCTCGTTCTTTGCCAGCACCACCAGGTGGCGCCCACGGTCGGTCTTGTCGGTTACCTTAGTGTTCACCTCGTTGGCCACATACATCTCGCACCCGAATATCGGTTTGAACGGTTTTTTTGCGCGCGCCTTGTCGAGCTCGGCCTGTGCAGCTTCTATTTTTGCAGGGTCGCCCTCGCTCTGTGCTTCGGCAAGAGCTGCCTCTGCATCTTTGACGGCGGATTTTATCTTGCCGTTCTTCTTATTGACGTAATTGGCAAACTCCTTGATACCGAACATGTTGCCATGGTCGGTGATAGCAATACCCGGCATACCGTCGGCCATAGCTTTGTCGACGAGTTTGTCGATGGCAGCCTGTCCGTCGAGCAGCGAATATTGTGTGTGGGTGTGGAGATGGATGAATGGTTGCATGACTCCAAAGTTAGCATTTTTTTGCGTAACTCTCCGCGCCGGAGTCAAAAAATTATGCCGGAATCACCGCAGTGCGTCTCCGGGGCGAGCGTTGCGGAAGCAATGATACCAGAACGGTGAAGAGAGGCGAAAGATAGTTGAAGAAGCAGAACGGCATGTATGCGAGCGTGGCTACACCGAGCACGGTCGATTGAGTGATGCCGCAAGCGTTCCACGGTATGAGTACGGAAGTCACCGAAACCGAATCCTCAAGGGTGCGGCTCAGCAGTTTAGGCTCAAACCCTGAGCGACGGTATGCGTTGCGGTACACATTGCTGCCGATTATGATCGACAGATACTGATCGGCAGTCATCGCGTTAAGGGTAAGGCCCGTTGCTGCCGTCGCAGCTACTATCGACGAGCGGCGGCGTATGCGCGAGGTGATCATGTGGGTGATCACACTCAGTATTCCGGTGCCGATAAGTGTACCTCCGAACACCATTGCCGAAAGTACAAGTACAATCGTAGGGATCATGCCGGCCACGCCGGATGTGGCTACAAGTTCATTGAGCATAGCGCTCGATGTCGCCGGATCAAAACCTACAGCCACAAGTTTTACTACGGCTGCCGCAATGCCTTGATCCGACAACAACTGCCCCACTACCACCGGCTGGAATATAAACATCGCAACAATGCCGAGCGTGCCGCTGATCATCAGTACATATAGCGACGGCACGCGAAGCACGCATAAGGCCACGGTGATGACCGGTATCGCTGCCAGCCACGGCGACAGGTTGAAAGTCGACTCAATAGCATTCATCACATCGGCAGCATGTACCTCGACCGTGTGAGTGTCGAACGACAATCCCGCTACCGTATATATTGCCGTAGCCACAAGCATAGCCGGCATCGTTGTAGACATCAGATTGCGGATATGGATCATGATGTCGACACCGCACGACGCCGATGCAAGGACCGTGGTATCGCTCAGCGGAGAGACTTTATCTCCGAAGTATGCCCCCGAGATAATAGCTCCGGCTGTCCATGCCATATCGTAGCCGAACACAGTGCCGATGCTCATAAAAGCCACGCCGATGGTGGCAATAGTGGTCCATGAACTGCCTAACAGCACGGATATTACGGCACACACCGCACATACGATCGGGAGAAAGAAGTCGGCATTGATCACACTGATGCCGAAATGTATCAGGCCGGGTACGATACCCGACAGCATCCATGTAGTAGATATGAACCCTATCGAAGCAAGCAGAGGGATCGACGACAGCACCTGGCGCGCGCTTCGTAGCTGCCCCAAGCGGAGCGCTTTCCATCTGAGCGAGCGCGAGAAGGCCGCCACGATCACTGCTACTACCGAAGCACCTAAAAGTGTCAACGGAGCATAATCTACGACAGACGATGCCCCCTTTGCCATAATGACAATGAGTACAAAAAGTATAAGAGCGGCGAGAGGTATAACAGCGAGCGTCGGGGAGATCTTCCCCTTCCCATATATAGTCTTTTCCAAATTATCGAAGAAATTGTACTATCTACTAAACGACAAACGTCCGAATTTATTTGATACACTCTCCAAAAAATAGCGCGAGCCCCAAAGCCCGCGCTATCTGCCGCAATTTAGCGGCTCGCTTATGATGAATTACAGGTTTATTTCCGCTGTAAGATATAGAGTTTCCAACTTATTTCGATATCCCGCGAATTATAGAAAGATACTTCCGGGCCTTTAAAGAATGAGGTTCCACTTATTCTTATCTGTCTTTTCTTGCCGGTGCTGTTTTTAGTTACGTAATAGGCGAAGCGTTTTGTACCGTCAGGGTTGTTGCTGATTTTAATTTTTGCCCATCCTAAATCACATTCTCCGTCAGCATTAAATACCTTTTCGGCATCAAAGATCGTCCATCCTTTGTTATTCCATATATCAGCAGTCATGCGTCCTCGATCAATGGCTTCTTGTACCGGATCACCTATTCTTTCTGAAATCTTCAATGATTTAAATTGAATACTTTCCGGTAGAAATACACTTTCTTCGGTAAACGCTTTATACGACTCTTCATTGTAGCTCATAGTAATTGTTCCGGAGCCGCCCTCAGATTCCACTATAATCTCACTGTCGGGGGCAAAATTATAGAATTTGAGATCTTCGTCATCCCGAGTAAAGTAGCCTCCGGTTACATCATATTGAACTATTACTAAAGAGCAGACTGTACACTGTGAGTCGTTAAGGCCTACCAGGAGATTTAGTTTTAGAACCCTATAATGAATATGGTATTTTATACATTCAGAAAGGAGATCAGGTGCATTTTCACTTTCTTCCACTCTGATTCCTAATTCATCGTCGACGGTATCTATTTCTGCGGTTATCCATTCGATTTCGGTCGGTAGGTCCATCGGCTATATATTCAGATTGATCCAAGGATCAAGCTCTGTGCCGTACTTCTTTACATCGTAGCTGTAAGCTGAAATTACCTTAATATCATCCTTGCTGATTTTGTATTCCGCGCTAATGCAGGACGTGTCGAACGGAACAAATTTTTTTGCATACTGTTTGTCATATATGAACTTTATTGTGTCATATTTGAGAGTACAGATACCTTCTATCAGCTCGCGACCGTCGGGCATCATACGCGAGCCTCCGGCTACGGACTGCTCCTGTACGCTTGTTACGGGCTCGTCCATTGATTCAGAGCAAGCGGACATACCTATCCCGACAAGAACGGCTGCAGCTATCAGCCAGACCAGCTGCCTTAGATTAATATTTTTCATAATTAGTTAGGTATTGAGGTTATATAAAAAATGGATTTTTCTCATAGTTTATATGTTAAGGTTTGATTTTGCAAATATAAATGATGGGAAAACAAAATCCAAATAAATTTAATAAAATTTTTAGGAAAAATTTTAAATAGAGATGATTTTGTGCGGTAAATCGGGCAAAAAGTAACAATCGTTTTGTTGCTGAAATGTACTGTTCAAGCGGGTTTCGGGGTTTTTTATCTCATAATTCTGACATTAAACTTTTTTCAAAATAAAACAGAGCCGACATACCGCAGCGTAACTCTGCTGCGATATGTCGGCCATAACGAGGGAGTCCGGAGGCTACCCTATCTTATAGTATGTAAATCCGGCTTCGCGGATTGCTTCGGGATCGTAGATGTTGCGGCCGTCGAGTATCACGCGACCGTTCATCACACGGCGAAGGGCAGGGAACGACGGTATGCGGAACTCTTTCCACTCCGTGACAAGCATCACGGCATCGGCGCCGAGGGCAGCATCATACATGTCGGTGGCATATACTACTTTGTCGCCAAGGCGGCGGCGACATTCGTCGATAGCCACAGGGTCGTATACACGCACTGTTGCTCCGGCTTCGGTCATCTTGTCGATGAGCACTAATGCGGGAGCCTCGCGCATATCGTCGGTCTCGGGTTTGAAGGCCAGACCCCAGAGAGCGATGGTCTTACCCTTGATGTCGCCGTCGAAATGAGCCATCAGCTTGTCGAAAAGTATTGATTTCTGGCGTTCGTTCACCTCCTCGACAGCCTTGAGGACTCGCATCTCGTAGCCGGNCTGCTCGGCAGTCTTGATCAGTGCTTTCACATCTTTGGGGAAGCATGATCCGCCATAGCCGCATCCGGGATAAAGGAATTTGCGGCCAATGCGTGTGTCGGCACCTATACCGCGACGCACCATGTTGGCATCGGCTCCGACGATCTCGCAGAGGTTGGCGATGTCGTTCATAAACGATATTCGTGTGGCAAGCATCGAATTGGCTGCATATTTGATCATCTCGGCCGAGGGTATGTCGGTGAAGATAAAGCGCTGGCCGCTGAGCATGAACGGGCGGTACAGCCGCTCCATGGTCTTGCGGGCGCGCTCCGACTCCACGCCGATCACCACGCGGTCGGGGCTCATGAAATCGTCGATNGCTGCACCCTCTTTGAGAAACTCGGGATTTGAAGCCACGTCAAATTCCACCTGCACTCCGCGGCGGTCGAGCTCCTCCTGTATAGCGGCTTTCACCTTGCGGGCGGTGCCTACGGGCACTGTGGATTTGGTGACGAGGATAGTGTATTTATTGAGGTTGCGCCCCACTGTACGGGCCACATCAAGCACATAGCTCAGGTCAGCCGAGCCATCCTCGTCGGGAGGAGTGCCAACTGCCGAGAACACTACCTCTACATCGTCGAGCACCTCGGTGAGGTCGGTGGTGAAATGCAGACGGCCGGCATTGAAGTTGCGCTTCACCATGCTGTCAAGCCCCGGCTCATAAATAGGGATGATGCCGTTTTTCAGTTTCTCAATCTTTGCGGCGTCGATGTCGACACAGGTCACATTGGCACCCATCTCGGAGAAACAAGCTCCGCTGACGAGTCCTACATATCCGGTACCTACAATAGCTACGTTCATTTATCTAAAATATGAATTGGTTAAGAAATATCAAAGTGATGAATAGAGAGAGATAAGTGCGTCATAATACTTGCGGCTGTCGAAGCAGTCCATCGCCTCCCGGGCGATAGCTTCATTGTCAAACTTCCGGTGCCACATCGATTCAATCTTCGAGGTGAGATCGTCGGCATCGCCGGCTGTGAAGGTGTCGCCGTCGGTAGCCGGATCTATAAGTTCGGGGATGCCTCCTATCCGGGCGCCAAGCACCGGAGTGCCCAGGCAAAGAGCTTCGATGACCGACAGCGGATTGTT
>WFLX010171397.1_pt1 | contig 13813 bp, 12 predicted proteins | sample 4967041 | NCBI WGS metagenome assembly WFLX01 (sample SAMN12857096, study PRJNA449069) | gut metagenome | isolation source: stool from male and female vole | host: Microtus ochrogaster | place: USA:Florida | collected 2017
GCACGCCAAGTCCAACGGGCAGTGGAGGCAGCAGTTTATGACCTGGGANCAGGAGATGAAGGAGCAGGCGAAAGACCTGGCAGAAGAACTCGCGCAGGAGCGGGCGGAAGAACTGGCACAGGAACGTGCGCAGAAGATTGCGGAGGAAGCCGTGGCGGAAGCCCGCAAAGAGAATGCCCTTGAGACGGCACGAAAATTGCTGGGCAAGAACGTCGCGATAGAAATCATTGCCGAAGCAACAGGCTTGCCGCTTGCGCAGGTGGAGCAGTTGCGGCAGGAATCCGCTGTCAAGGCGTAGTGGCTTTTTGCGCAATCCCCGCGTGGCGGGCGGGCATAAACGTGCCGTGCGCCCTGGCGCATGGTACTTGCGCTTGTCAGTCCGCTCCGTTATACTGACTGTATATTTATGTAATTGAGGTGCATATATATGCAGTTTTCTTTTATTGACGGCGGCGTGACGGCGGCGCGGGGATTTACGGCGGGCGGCGTACTGAACAAAATCAAGGCGAGCCGCACCACGAACGACACGGCNCTCGTGTTCAGCGAGAAAACCTGCGCGGCGGCGGGCGTGTTCACGCAGAACCGTGTGCAGGCCGAATGCGTCAAGCTGACAAAGGCNCATATCGCGGACGGNAAAGCGCAGGCGGTCATTGCGAACAGCGGCAACGCGAACGCCTGCACGGGCGCGCAGGGCTATGACGACGCGCGAAAGGAAGCGGTCGCGGTCGCCCAAAAGACGGGCATTGCCGCCGAAGACGTGCTCGTGCTTTCCACCGGCGTTATCGGGCAGCCGCTTCCNGTCGAAAAAATCCTGGGCGGCATGGACGCGCTTGTCGGCTCTCTTTCCAAGCAGGGACACGAGGCGGCGCGGGTGGCGATTATGACGACCGACACGCAGTACAAGGAAGCCGCCGTCGAGACGGTCATCGGTGGAAAGACCGTGCGCATGGGGACGATGGCGAAGGGCAGCGGCATGATCCATATCAACATGGGGACGATGCTTGCGGTCATCACGACGGACTGCGCCATTTCCGCCGCGATGCTCAAAAAGGCGTTGCTCTTGTCGGTGGCGGGCACGTACAACTGCGTGTCGATTGACGGCGACACATCCACCAACGATTCGCTGGTCATTCTGGCGAACGGCATGGCAGGGAACGAGGAAATCACCGGCGAGGGCGCGGATTTTGACGCGTTCGTCGCCGCGCTTGACGCGCTCAACACCGAAATGGCAAAAAAAATCGCCGCGGACGGCGAGGGCGCGAGCCGCCTGGTCACCTGCACGGTCACCGGCGCGGCAACAGTCGCCGACGCGCGCGGGCTTGCCAAGTCAGTCATCAGCTCGAACCTGGTGAAGGCGGCGTTCTTTGGCATGGACGCGAACTGGGGGCGCATTTTGGACGCGATGGGCTATTCGGGCTGCTTCTTTACGCCCGAAAAGGCGAGCGTGTCGTTCCTGAGCCGCGCGGGCGCGCGGCGGTACTTTGCGGCGGGCGCGGTCAACGGCGGGGCGGAGCATTCGATCCGTGTGTTTGAGGGCGGCGTTCCGCTTGCGTTTGACGAGGACGCGGCAAAGAAAATCCTTTCCGAAGAGGCCGTGGACATTCTGGTGGAGCTGGCGGACGGCAACGCGCAGGGAACGGCGTGGGGCTGCGACCTGACCTACGACTACGTAAAGATTAACGGCGATTATCGGACATAGGGCGCGTTCTTTATAGGAGAAAAGTATGTCAGAAGATACGGACTTGCGGGAAAAGATTGACCCGCGCGTGGATTCCTATCATTGGTCGGACGTGCTCGTGCAGGCGTTGCCGTACTTCCGTCACTGGGTGGGCAAGACGGTCGTCGTGAAGTACGGCGGCAATGCCATGCTCAACGAGGACCTGAAGGCGGCGGTGATGAAAGACATCGTGCTGCTCAGCACGATCGGCATAAAAGTCGTGCTCGTGCATGGCGGCGGGCCGGAAATCAACCACATGCTTGAGCGCGTGGGAAAGGAATCGAAATTCATCAACGGGCTGCGCCACACGGACGCGGAGACGATGGAAATCGTGCAGATNGNGCTGACGGGCAAGCTGAACAAGGACATCGTGGGGNTGNTGTTGCAGGAAGGCGGCAGGGCGGTCGGGCTTTCGGGCGTGGATTCGGGCTTGCTGCGCGCAAGGAAAATCGACCGTGACGGCGTGGACTTGGGCTTTGTGGGCGAGATAACCGCCGTGCATCCTGAAATCGTGCAGTCGCTGCTGGACGAAGGNTTTATCCCGGTCGTATCGACGGTGGCGATGGGNGAGCAGGGCGACACGGCGCGNTACAATATCAANGCGGACACGGCGGCGGCAAAAATCGCGGTNGCCTTGCGGGCGGAGAAATTCGTGCAGCTCACGAACGTCCCCGGCGTTCTGCGNGACATTGACGACNCCAAGTCGCTCATTCAGCGCATCCACATCGAGGACGTGCAGGCGTATATCGACGACGGCACGATTGCGGGCGGCATGATTCCCAAAATCGAATGCTGTATGCTGGCGCGGCAGGGCGGCGTTCCGCGCACGCACATCATCGACGGGCGCGTGCCGCATTCGCTGCTGATCGAGATGTTCAGCGACCGGGGCATCGGCACGATGATTTATTGACCCGGCGCATTTTGCGGCACCGGGCGCAAGACGAAAACAATGACAGCGAGGATACTATGGNNAGCAAAAACGTGCTGAACAATTACGGTTCGTTCGACGTGACTTTCGTGCGGGGCGACGGGGCGACGCTCTATGACNCGGACGGGAAGTCCTATATCGATTTTTTGGCGGGCATTGCGGTCAACTGCCTGGGACACAATTACCCGCCGCTGGTCAAGGCGATTGCGGAGCAGGCGGCGCGGCAGATTCATGTCTGCAACTATTTTACGAGCGACATCGGCGTGGCTTACGCGGATCACCTGCTTGCGGCGACGGGATTTGACGGCGTGTTCTTCGGCAACAGCGGCGCGGAGGCGAACGAGGCGGCGATAAAGCTTGCCCGCAAGTACGGCTACCTGCATGGCGGCGGGCGGCGGCGCACGATCGTCACGCTCGCACGGTCGTTCCACGGGCGCACGATGGCGACGCTGACGGCGACGGGGCAGGACAAGTTCCACCCCGCGTGCTTTGCGCCCTATCTCCCGGAGTTCCGCANGATTGCGGCGAACGATTTTGCCGCGCTGGAGACCGCCTTTGACGACACCGTTGCCGCCGTGCTTATTGAGTGCGTGCAGGGCGAGGGCGGCGTGTATTTGATTGACGAATCTTGGGCGCGCGCGCTTGCGTCGGCGGCGCGGGATGCGGGCGCGCTCGTCATGGCGGACGAAGTGCAGACGGGCATGGGGCGCACGGGAACGCTGCTGGCAAGCGACGCGCTCGGCATTGCGCCCGACGTGGTGACGCTGGCGAAAGGCATTGCGGGCGGCGTTCCGATGGGCGCGTGCCTGTACCGTGGTAAGGCGCGGGACGTGTTCGCGGCGGGCGATCACCAGTCAACGTTCGGCGGGAATCCGCTNGCGTGCGCGGCGGCGGACGTGGTGCTTTCGGTCGTGGGCGANGCGGCTTTCCTNGCGGACGTGGCGAGCAAAGGCGACTATATCCGCGCGCAGATTGCCGGGTGGAACAGTCCGCTGGTGCGCGACGTGCGCGGCAAGGGGCTGATGATCGGCATCGATTTGTCCGAGTCGGTGCGCGCGCTTGACCTGGAGAAGACGCTGCTCATGGCGGGGCTTGCCACGTCCACGGCAGGAAAGAATACCCTGCGCCTGGTGCCGCCGCTGAACATCACGCAGCGCGAGATTGACGCGGGGCTGGCAATCTTGCGCCCGGTACTGACGGCATAAGGAACGGTAGACAAGGCGCGGCTTTTCCGCGAAAATGGACGGTNTTATGAAGCAGACGGTGTATGTTATTGGTCACCGCAATCCCGACACGGATTCCGTGGTGGCGGCGATTGCGTATGCGAGGCTCAAGAATGTGCAGGGACACGCCGAATATGTGGCGGCGCGGGCAGGGCATCTTTCGCCGCAGACGGACTATATCCTCAAGCGGTTCAACGTGCCCAAGTCGCAGTATTTCCACGACTTGCAGCCCCGCGTCGAGTTTTATATGCCTGAGGGCACGGAGACGGTGCTTGAGGACAAGTCGGTGTGGAGCGCGGTGGAGAAGTTGCAGAAGAACGGCTGGCATTCCATGCCGGTGGTTGACGGCGAGGGGCGTTACAAGGCACTCCTGCATTACAGCGGGTTTGCGAAGAATATCCTCGATATTCTCAACCCGGAGCGGCAGACGGCGATCACGACGAGCGTGGAGCTGATCCGCGAGACGCTGGACGCGCAGCCGCTGTGCGTCAGGGACGACCGGGAAGTGTTCAAGGGGCTTGTCCTGGTGGCGGACGATTCGCTGGAGACGTTCAAGAAGATTTTTGAGTCGCACCTGTCCGAGAAAGTCATCGTCGTGACGGGCGACCGCGCCGACATTCAGGATTACTGCATCGAAAACGGCGTGCGCGCGCTGGTCATCGTCTCTTCGCTCGTGCCGACCAAGGATATTATCGCGAAGGCAGAGAAAAAGAAGATTCCCATGCTGCTCAGCTCATACGACACGTCGTCAACGGTGCTGCTTACCACGTATTCTTCCCCCGTGGCGATCATGGCGGACACCGACGTGCCTGCCGTGCACAAGAACGACAGCGTGAAGAAAATCAAGCCGATCCTGCACGCAAGTCCGAGCCGCTCGCTGACGGTGGTGGACGACGACAACAAAGTGGTGGGCATGATTACCGAAAACGATTTGCTCCACGACGCGCTGGTGGAAATCGCGCTGGTCGATCACAACGAGGTGTCGCAGGCGGCGGAGGGAATCGAGAACTACACGATCCGCGAGATTATCGACCACCACCGGATCGGCACGGTCACCACGCGCACGCCGATTACGTTCATCAACAAGCCGGTCGGATCGACTTCGACGATCGTGGCGAACTTGTACCGCGAGAACCACGTGTCCATTCCGCTTGAGATCGCGCAGATCCTGCTCTGCGGCATTCTGAGCGACACGCTGATCCTGCATTCTGCGACGACAACCGACATCGACCGCGAGACTGCCGACTATCTTTCGAGCATCACGGGGCTGGACGTGCAGACGCTCGGACAGGACGTGCTGAACGCGGGAAGCCACATCGGCGCACGGAGCGCGGCGGACGTGATCAAGCAGGACAAGAAAGAATACCGGGACGAGCGCAACGTCTATACCGTGAGCCAGATTGAGGTGGACGGCACGGACGAACTGCTCGCCCGCAAGCAGGAATTCCTGGACGAGCTGGAGATTACGCGCCGTTCGCACGGTGCGCTGTTTGCCGCGCTGCTCGTCACTGACATCGCGCGGCTCAGCTCAATCATGCTCGTTTCTGCGGACAAGCATTTCCTGCCGTACATCACGTTTCCCAGGCAGGAGGACAACGTGTATTTCCTTAAGGACGTGATGAGCCGCAAAAAACAGCTGATTCCGCTGCTGAGCGAACTGATTGAACGCTACAACGGCTAGCCGTCCGCCGGTTTTTGCGCGGGCGGATTATTCCCACCCGAACGTTGCCGGCGGCTTGTTGGTCACATCATAGAAAATTGCGTCAACATACGGCAACGCGGCGATTTTTGCGACGATCGGCGCAAGCACGTCCTGCGGCAGTTGCGCGAACCGGGCGGTCATCACGTCTTCGCTGCACACGGGGCGCAGGACAAAACTGCACCGATCCGCATCCGTCGCATACGGCAGGTGTATCGTCAGGTGCTGGAAAATCTTGCCGTACCAGCCGCTTTGGCGCAGCGCGGTCAGCATGATGTCGTCCGCGTCGCGCGTCTGGTCAAGGCGGCGTTTGTCGCAGTAGCCTTCCTGCAAGCGGAAGTCCTCGTCTTTTGCTTTTGGATTTTGCCACAGTTTGATGACGCAGCGGTTGATGTACTGCGCGCTGTTCGTCACCGCGCTCGCGGCCGCTTCCAGTTTCTCCCATTTTTTTGGCAGGTGATAGAAGCCGTTCTCTTCCGCGCGGAACGTGAGTACGGCGGGGAATCGGTACGTGCGGAAGTCGCCCTGCACGCCCACGGAGCGCACGGGCAGNACGGAGCGGCGGAGCGTCTGCGTGCAATGGGCGCAGAACTGCGTGAACGTCACGGCATCCAGCTCTGCCTGCGCTTTCGCCATCTCTGCCTTGTCGGTCTCACTGATGTTTCCGTCCGTGCACAGCACGTTGATGCTCAGCCCCGGACCGGGGAACGGATGGCGCATGACCANATCGTCGCCCAGCCCCAGTTTTTTGCCGATCGCGCGCACTTCGTCCTTGTACANGTCTTTGAGCGGCTCGATAATCAGCCCTCNCTCCAGCAACGCCTGAATGCCGGCGACGCGGTTGTGGTGCGTCTTTATCGTCTTGCTGTTTTTCGTCCCGCCCGATTCGATGATGTCGGGGTAGAGCGTTCCCTGCGCGAGCAGCCAGCGGCTTTCGTCCAGGTGCTGCCGCGCGACGACTTCGTTGCGGACGGCAATGAAATGCTCGCCGACCGCCATGCGTTTTTTCTGCGGGTCGGTCAGACCTTTGACGGCGGCAAGGAATCCTTCGCCCGCGTCTTCCACGATAAAATTGGTGAAGCCGTGCGCCCGGTACGCGTCCTGCACGTTCGCGCTTTCGTTCTTGCGCATGAATCCGTTGTCGATGTGCAGGCCGAGCACGCGCTCCTGTCCGAGCGCCTTATTGAGCAGGGCGAATGCCACGGTGCTGTCCACGCCTCCGCTCAGAAAAAGCAGGACGTTCTTGTCGCCCGCGTCATGCGTGATGGACGCCAGAATATGATTGAGTACCGTGTCCTCGTCCCAGTTGCGCTCCATGCCGCACAGCCGGGCAAAATTGGCGAAAATCGTGGTGCCTTCGGGCGTGTCTTTCACTTCGCCGTGGCACTGGAGCGAATAACGTCTGCGCGTGATGTCCTGCATGGCGGCGAACGGGCAGTCTTTGGTCGTGCCGATGACCTCAAATCCGGGTGCTGGCGTGAGAATGCCGTCCTGATGGCTCATCCATACTTGCGTCGTGTCGCTGACACCCGCGAGCAGTGGCGACGATTTCCCTGCGTCGGTCTTGGTCAGCTGCGCAAAGCCGAATTCGCCGACGGCAGCCTTGCCCACCGTCCCGCCGTAATGCTGCGCCATCAGGTGATGGCCGTAGCACAGGCCGAGTATCGGCACGGGCAGGTCAAAGATTGCCGGGTTGCACTCCGGGATGTCCGCGTCGTAGACGCTCGCCGGCCCGCCGCTCAGGATAATGCCCTTGACATTCTGTCCGAGCGTTTCGGTCGGGACGGACGGCAGCGCGATTTCGCTGTAATAGCCTAACATACGCAGACGCTTCGCAATCAGGTGCGCGTACTGCGAGCCAAAATCCAACACAACAATTTTTTCGCGTTCGTGAGCCATGGTCTGATGATAGCAAATTGGGCGGATTTGTGCTATACTGTTTTCATGCGGCGTTTTGTTTTGGTCAGGTTTTCCGTGATGCTCGGTTGGTGCGTCCTTGCGGGGGCGTTGTCTGCGCAGGCGGCGGACGGTGCGGCCGTGCGGCACGACGTGTTCTCGTATGAGGCGGCGGAACTCGTCCGTCATGCGGATGAGGGATCGCATTTGGTCGTCGTCTCCGGCGCGATGGACACGTTCCTGTTGGGCAAACTGTGCGCTGCCCTGCGCGAAAATCCCCGTGCGCTGTTCGCGCTCGACTTGTCGGCGGTCTCCGGCGTGTTCGAGCTGCACAAGGACGCGTTGGGCGGCTGTGAGAATCTTGTTTCGCTCGTCATTCCCGACGGGCTTGCGCGCGTGCAGACCGCATGTTTTGCCGGCTGCGACAGGCTTGCCGCGATTGACGCGACGGCAGGCAACGCCGCTTTTTCTTCGGCGCGGGGCATTCTGTACGACAAGGCAGGGCGTGAGCTGGTCGCGTGTCCGCCAGCATGGGACGGCACGGTGGAGATTCCGCCTACGGTTGTGTCCGTGCGCGGCGGCGCGTTCGCCTGTTGCCCCGGCGTTACCGCTTTTGCCTTGCAGACGGGCGACGAGGCGGGACGCACGGCTGAGAACGAGGCGTTTTCGGTGCGCGACGGGATTTTGTACAGCAAGGACATGACGCGGCTCGTGCAGGTTCCGNCGGGCAGGNCAGGACGCGTGACGGTTCCCGNCCCGGTAGAAGTCATCGCCTGCGAATCGTTTGCCTATTGCGCCCGCGTGACGGCGGTGGAGCTTCCCGCGACGGTGCGCGTGATTGAGCCGCGGGCGTTCAGCCATTGCGCCGCCCTGGAGTCGGTGGATATTCCTGCGGGGGTCACGAGTATCGGCAAACAGTCGTTTTTGTGGTGCACGGCGTTGGGCGACATGACCATTCCTGCGGGCGTGGTCTATCTTGGTTCCCGTTCGTTCTTTAAGTCGTCGGTCACGGCGGTGACCTTTGCGGATACGGACGGCTGGACATACGGCAACAAAAAGCGGGTGGCAGTGGACAATCCCCGCGCCAATGCCGAGCAGCTGACGCACCCCGGTCAATACTGGTTCCTGGATATTTATAAAGAAGAATGATACGAGAAAGCCGCCTGCCCTTGTTCTATCTTTTTGCGCTTGTCGCGCTCGCGCTGCTGGCGGCACTGTCGTTGTGCGCGGGTGCGGTGCGCGTTTCCCCCGGAGCGATATGGTCGGCTCTTCGCGGCGATACGGGCAGCGCGGCGTATAGAATCATGCGGTTCGTGCGGCTGCCACGTGCGACAGCCGCAATGCTGTGCGGCGCGGCGNTGGCTTCGAGCGGCGCGATCATTCAGTCCGTGCTGCGCAATCCGCTCGGCAGCCCGACGGTACTCGGCATGAACGCGGGCGCGTGCNTGTTCACGCTGCTGTGCGCGGTGTTCGTGCCGCTTGCCCCAAAAATCCTGCCGCTTGCCGCGTTTGCGGGCGCGTTCGTGACGCTGTTGCTTGTCTGTGCGCTCGGAAAAAAGGCGGGCGGCTCGCGTTCGTCGGTACTGCTCGCGGGCATTGCGGCAAATACTTTTTTCACGGCGCTTGCCGATGTCGTCACGGTTTTTGTTCCCGACACGGTGTACGGACGCACGGCGTTTAAGATAGGGTCGCTTGCGGGCGTGCAGTTTTCGGTGCTTGCCCCTGCCGCAGCCGTCATTGCGCTTGCGGTGGCGGCGGCGTTTTTCCTGCGGAACGAACTGGATGTCCTCGCGCTCGGCGACGAGACGGCGCAGTCCGTCGGGTTGTCCGTGGGCGCGGTGCGTTTTTGCGCGCTCGTGCTTGCCGCCTTGCTGTGCGGCGCGGGCATCAGTTTTGCGGGGCTGGTCGGGTTTGTGGGGCTTATCGTGCCGCATGGCGCGCGCGTCATCGTGGGGAACGAGATGCGGCGGCTGTTGCCGGCAAGCATGCTGTTGGGCGCGGCGTTGGTCCTGCTTTGCGACCTGCTCAGCCGCGTGCTGTTCGCGCCGTTCGAGGTCCCGGTGGGCATCGTGCTTTCGCTTGTTGGCGGACCGTTTTTTGTCGTGCTGTTGCTGAAAGAAAGGCGGGCGCGGCATGATTGACGTTCGCGCGTTGACGACCGGCTATGCGAAGCCGCGCGGAAAGCATGCCGTGCTCACGGCGGTTTCCTGCGCGATTCCCGCGCGGCGCATGACGGTGCTTGTCGGACCGAACGGGAGCGGAAAATCGACGCTGCTCAAGGCAATCTGCGGGTTTCTGCCCGCCTGGGCGGGAACGGTGACGCTGGACGGCCGCCCGGTTGCCGCATACACGCCGGTGCAGCGCGCGCAAAAAATCGCGTTCCTTGCGCAGCGGCATACCGTGCCGGACTGCACCGTGCGCCGGTTGGTGCTGCACGGGCGTTTTCCGTACACGCGTTTTCCGCGCCAGTACCGGGCGGACGATGATGCCGTCGTGCAGGACGCGCTGTGCCTGCTGGGGATTGCGGGCTTGGCGGAAGAGAATCTCCGTGCGCTGAGCGGCGGGCAGCAGCAGAAAGCGTATCTTGCCATGGCACTTGCCCAGCAGACGCCCGTCGTCGTGCTTGACGAGCCGCTCACGTTTTTGGACATCCGCCAGCAGATTGATGTGGTGCAGACGCTCGCCCGGCTGAAGGCGCAGGGCAAGACCATCGTCCTGGTGGTGCATGACTTGCACACCGCGCTCACGATTGCCGACAGAGTGATCGTGCTGCATGGCGGAACGGTGGTGGCGCAGGGAAATCCCGCCGTGATTGCGGGCGACGGCACGATTGACCGCGTGTTTTCCGTGCGCACACGACGCATTGACGGCGCGGACGGTATGCCGCTGTACACCTTTTGCGCGGACGGCGCTCCGTCTGCGTCCCGCCCGCATACGGAGCTGGTATGACTTTGGACGAATTCTATTATCAAGTCGCCGTCAGAAAGCCGCTGGAACTGACGCACGGCGGCAAGACCTACAACCTGACCTACGGCACGGACGCTCAGGGCGACTACCTTGCCTTTGGTCGTCTGCACGACACGCCCGTGCGCTATCGTTCTGTCGGCGAGCTGCTGAACGCCGTCAAAATCGAAAACCATTTTTTGCGGGAAGTGCTTGCCGACGTGTGACAACCCGCCGTCGCTTCGTTCTGCCGGGCTGTCGTGCCGGTTGCGGAAAAACGGGGGCTTTGCGCCCCCGTCTATGCTATTTCGTGATGTCCGCCTTAAAATACCGCTCCGAAATCGCGCTGAGCGTTCCGTCGGCGGCGAGTTCGGCAAGGGCAGTATTGATGGCCTCGCGCAGCGTGGCGGTATCCTCGCCCTTGCGCAGCGGGATCGCCACCTGCGCCGCATCCTCTGAGATCGCGGCGATTTTGAACGGCTTTTGGGGATGCACGCTCATGTAGTCAAGAAAACTGACGTCGGCATTGAGCGTCGCGTCCACGCGGTCATGCTCCACCAGCTGCAAGGTCTCTTCCAGCGTGTCAATCGTCTGCACGTTCGCGCCGTACCGTTCCGCCTGCATCGCATAGGTGCTGCCGAGCGAATTCGCCGTGGTCTTTCCGTTCAGGTCGGCAAAGTCGGCGATGTCGGTCGTGTCGCTGCGCACGATGAGCGCGGTGTGAATGTAGCCGTAAGGGTCGGAAAAGTCGTATTTTTCCGCGCGCTCGTCGGTGACCTCAACGCCGTTGCATGTTATGTCGTAGCGTCCGCTGTCGATGCCGGCAAAGATGCCGTCCCATTCGGTTTCGGCAAAGGTCGCGGTCACGCCTAGTTTTTCCGCGATTGCCCGCGCCACTTCCACGTCAAAGCCGACCAGGTTGTCCGCCTCGTCATGGAACGTCCAGGGCGACCAGGTGCCTTCGGTCGCCACCACGATTTCGCCCCGTGCCCTGATACGGGCGAGCGCGTCGCCGCCCGGTTTTTTTGCGCAGCCTGCGGCGGTCAGTGCCGCAATGGCAGCCGCGACGGCAAGCAGTGTCTTTCTCATATAAAACTCCTTCAACTTAAAATAGTGTCCTTGTTCAGCGTCCGCAGGAATGCCCGGGTGCGTTCCTGGCGCGGGCTGGTAAAGAAGTCGTGCGACGCGGCCGCTTCCAGGATGATGCCGCCATCAAGGAACAGCGTTTTGTTCGACACGCTCTTTGCGAATTGCAGCTCATGGGTCACCACGATCATCGTCATGCCCTCTTCGGCGAGCCGTTTTATGACGGCAAGCACTTCGCCGGTCAGCTCCGGGTCAAGCGCGCTCGTCGGCTCGTCAAAATAGATAATCTGCGGGTTTGCGGCGAGCGCGCGGGCAATGGCGACGCGCTGCTGCTGTCCGCCGGAAAGCTGGTGCGGGTACTGCCGCGCCTTGTCCGCAAGCCCCACTTTGGCAAGCAGGGCAAGGGCGAGCGCGTCGGCTTCCGCTTTTTTCATGCCGCGCACGACAATCAGCCCTTCGGTCACGTTCTGGAGCGCGGTCTTGTTGCGGAACAGGTTGTAGCCCTGGAACACGAACCCCGTCTTCTTGCGCAGGCGGATGATGTCCTTTTTGTGCATTGCCGCCAGGTCGAACCGCTCGCCGTCGAACGTGAGCGACCCCGCGTCCGCTTTCTCCAGGAAATTCAGGCAGCGCAGCAGCGTCGTCTTGCCGCTCCCGCTCGGACCGAGGACGGCAACTACGTCGCCTTTCTCCACGGAAAGCGAAACGCCGCCAAGCACGCGCGTCGTGCCGAATGATTTTTGCAGTCCGTCCAGTTCGAGCACCGCCATTTATCGCCCCGCCTCCTCATAAAACCGCCCCAGCCTTTTCTCGCCGAGCCGCTGGAGCTTCGTCAGCACCGTGGAGAACAAAAGGTAGATGAGCGCGACCTCAATGTACAGCGCGAGCGGCTCATACGTGCGCGCCACGATCCGCTGCGTCGCCATGAACATCTCCGTCACCGTGATGTTCGCCGCGAGCGACGTGTCCTTGGTCATGGCGATGAGCGAATTCGACAGCGGCGGGAACGCCGTGCGGAACGCCTGCGGCAGCACGATGCGCCGCATGATCTGCATGTAGCTCATGCCCAGGCAGTAGCCCGCCTCAATCTGCCCGCCCGGCACGGATTCGAGCGCGGCGCGCATGGTCTCCGCCGTGTACGCCCCCTCGTTGAGCGCGAACACAAGCACGGCGGCGGGGAACGGGTCAATCATCACGCCGAGGTTGGGCAGCCCGTAGAACACCACGTACAGCTGCACGAGCAGGGGCGTACCGCGCATGATCCAGATATAGAACCGCACGATTCCCGTCAGATACCTGATACGGGCGAACTGCACGAGCGCTGCCGCCACCGCAATGACGAGCGCGAGCGCAAACGAAACCGCCGTCAGCGGGATCGTCATCTTCAGCCCCGGCAGGAGAATCTTCCAAAATGAGTCAATGAGAATATGGGCAAGCCGTTCGCTCATCGTCGCTTCCGAAACACCGTTTCTTCCAATATATTGAAATCCCCGCGAAACGGCAAGCAAAAAATGCGTCGCGGGCAATGCGCGTCGCGGCGGGAGCATCGTTTTGTCTTGACGGGCGGATACGTTTGTCTTGATGAACGGATATGTTTGTCTTGATAAAAGAATTTTTTTGTCTTGATGAACAGCATGCGTTTATCAAGATGAACAGGGGCTGTCCATCTTGATGGAATGGGTACGTTTATCAAGATAAACGGGGTATGTTTATCAAGACGAAAATAAAAAAAAGCGGGATTTTATCAAGACAAACGGACACAAAGTCGGGATAATATTGCCCACAAAACGGGATAAAAATGGGGANATTGGAAGAAAAAATGGGATAAAAATTGAAGCCTGTCATCCGGCACACGGCAAAACGGACGNNNCAGCCTGCNTGTACTGTACCCCTNATTGGTCAAAAAGTCAAGCGATTCGCGACATTGCGCCAGGCGGCGACAGTGCAGGCAACGCTCGTCCGTGTGCGCTCAAACGTGATTCATGTTTTTGTTTTTCTTTGCGAAAGTCTTTCCGCCAGGTCAAGGACAACCGAGCAGTCAAATTCATCGAGCCTTTGGAACACATCCTGTATTCTTTTCATTTTTGCTGACTGCGTTTTTTTCGGATTTACGTCCATTTCTTTTCCAGTCACCAGGAATTCAACGGAAACTCCGAGAGCCTGCGCGATTTTGACGGCTGATTCTATGTTCGGGAGATTTCCGTTCACTGTCAGATAATTCGCAATCGTGTTTTTGCTCAGCCCCGTTTTTTGCGCAAGTTCCTTGATCTGTATGTCCTGATAATGCAATTCTTCTTTTAAGTTTTCCCTGAATCCCATTG
>WFLX010081013.1_pt1 | contig 13812 bp, 12 predicted proteins | sample 4967041 | NCBI WGS metagenome assembly WFLX01 (sample SAMN12857096, study PRJNA449069) | gut metagenome | isolation source: stool from male and female vole | host: Microtus ochrogaster | place: USA:Florida | collected 2017
TATCAATCTTTCTTGTATCTAATATCTTATTCATTGATATTCAATCAATTCAAACTCATACACAACGTGACTGACAGCAAAAAATTGCTAAAACCAGACAAAAAAAGCCATCAGAGACACATTTCAAAAGGCAAAGATAGCAAATTTTGATGGATTTTTAGTAATTTTGCATCAGAAAAATGTATTTTTAATCTTAAGTTATAAGTGGCTAATAAAAATTAAACGATGTATGTACACATTCAACAGCACCAATCTTGTACAAATAAATCCGGCTATTCTCGGATTTATATGTGCAATAATTTTGATCAGCTACTTATGTATTAAGTCATCAGACGTCAGATATCAGCTGGAATCTATCAGTTTTCAGATATAAGGTTATGCTGGTTATAGACTGTGGAGAAATATAAGTAAAAATAAAAGGGAATTAATATATATGCATACAAGAGAGGAAAAAATGGAAGCATTCGGCAAATTGCTTGACGTGCTCGACACTTTAAGGGAGAAATGCCCATGGGACAGAAAACAGACAAATGAATCGCTTCGTCCTAACACCATAGAAGAAGTTTATGAGCTTTGTGATGCATTGATAGGGAACGACATACCAAATATCAAAAAAGAGCTGGGCGATGTTTTACTGCATGTGGCATTCTATAGCAAGATAGCTGATGAGAAAGGTGAATTTGATATTGCAGACGTGTGCAATGCACTCACCGACAAGCTTATATTCCGTCATCCTCATATCTATGGAGAGGTTAAAGCCGAAACCGCCGATGCAGTGGCTGACAATTGGGAGCAAATAAAGCTGAAAGAAAAGGGAGGAAATAAAACGGTTCTTTCAGGAGTTCCGGGAACACTTCCGGCACTTATCAAGGCATATAGGATTCAGGAAAAAGCAGCACACGTTGGCTTCGACTGGGATGAGCCATCCCAGGTTTGGGAAAAGGTGAAAGAGGAGACCGCTGAGGTTGAGGCTGAAATGAAAGCCGGAAACCGTAAGAATACAGAGAAGGAATTTGGTGACCTTTTCTTCTCAGTCGTGAATGCGGCAAGACTCTACAATGTAGTACCCGAAAATGCTCTTGAAATGACAAACCGAAAATTCATAGGACGTTTCAACTATCTTGAGGCAAAGGCAAAAGAGATGGGCAAGAATCTTAAAGATATGTCGCTGGCTGAGATGGACGCAATTTGGGGGGAAGCCAAGATTCATCTTTCAAAAACTGAAAGGTGAAGGTTATAGGGTTATGAGGTTATGTGTATAACTAAAAAACATTGAAAGTTTTAAAAATTTATGATTCTGTGCATCACCGAGAAACCCAGTGTAGGAGCAGATATTGCTAAAATTCTTGGAGCTGGAGTTAGAAGAGACGGATATTTCGAGGGCAACGATTATTGTGTGACGTGGACTTTCGGTCATCTCTGCGAGCTAAAAGATCCGGCTGATTATACCCCTGATTGGAAGCGATGGTCGCTTTCGGCCTTACCGATGATTCCTGAAAGATTCGGCATAAAACTTAAGGACGATAAAGGTATTCAGCATCAGTTTGAAGTAATTGAGCGACTTATCCGGAAGTGTGATAAAGTGATTAACTGCGGCGATGCCGGACAGGAGGGAGAATTGATCCAGCGGTGGGTGATGCAAAAGGCAGGATGCGACAAGCCTGTGGAAAGATTGTGGATTTCATCTCTCACCGATGAGTCGATCAAGGAAGGGTTTGAGCATCTAAGACCCCAAAAAGATCTTGAAAGCCTATATATTGCCGGATTATGCAGAGCAATTGGAGACTGGATATTAGGTATAAACGCCACCCGGCTCTATACATTGAAATACGCAGAAAGAAACGACAGTAGAAACAATGTGCTATCGGTAGGCAGGGTTCAAACCCCTACGCTTGCTCTCGTTGTCAGCAGACAACAAGAAATCGAGAATTTTGTGCCCACGACTACCTATGAGCTTCGAACCACATACCGAGAAGTTACGTTTACTTCTAACGTCAAGGCCTTCAAGACAGAAGAGGATGGGCAGGTTAAGTTGCAAGAGGCAGCCCAAAGTGAATTCGAAATCACAGAGGTCACAAAGAAAAAGGCAAAGGAGGCCCCGCCAAAACTATTTGACCTTACAAGCCTACAAGTTGAGGCCAACAAGAAATACGGGCTAAGTGCAGATGAGACACTGAAGACAATTCAGAGTCTTTATGAAAAAAAACTCACTACATATCCCCGTGTAGACACCACGTATCTGACAGATGACGTCTATCCCAAATGCGGCTCCATACTAAATGGGCTTGGATATTATCAAGAGATATTACAACCTTTAAGGGGGAAAAAACTTAAGAAAAGCAACAAGGTGTTTGACAATTCAAAAGTGACAGATCACCACGCCATTATCCCGACCGGAGTAGCCCCACAGATGCTATCGAAGCCGGAATGGGAGGTTTATGATCTTGTTGCACGTCGGTTCATATCGGTATTTTTTCCCGACTGTGTCTATGACCAAACTCAAGTGAAGGGAAAAGCCGGGAAGATAGAGTTCAAGACATCTGGTAAGAGGATTGCAGAGGCTGGCTGGAAGAGCGTTTATGATTGGAACAAAGGAAACGACAAGAATGGAACTCCACAGCAAACCAAAGAAGAAACTCCCGATGATGCAAAAGACCAGGAAAAGACATTACCTGAATTTTTAAAGGGAGAAAAAGGGCCTCACAAGCCATTCTTAGGTAAGAAGACCACTACCCCACCAAGCTATTACACAGAAGGCACTCTTTTAAAAGCGATGGAAACTGCCGGGGCATCGGTTGATGATGAAGAATTAAGGGAAGCCCTTAAGGCAAATGGCATAGGGCGACCATCAACGAGGGCTGCAATAATTGAGATTTTGTATAAAAGGGCTTATATAAGAAAACAAGGCAAATCCCTCAGAGCCACAGATGCCGGCATCGAGCTCATCGGTCTCATCAAGGAAGAACTTTTGAAGAGTGCAAAGCTTACCGGAATATGGGAGGGAAGGCTTCGTGCGATTGAGAGAGGAGACTACAGCGCATCTGAATTTATCTCTCAGTTGAAAGGAATGATAAATGAAATCACATTGTCTGTGCTTAGAGACCCTACAAACCGTCGAATAAACCAAGTGATTGAAACTAAGAAATCTCCCAAGAATGCCTCCGCAAAAAAAGGAGCTTCACCTAAAGTCAACAATCCATGAGCGTGATATTGCAATATATAATAATTGGCCTAATTTTCGTGTGTTGTGCAATTTGGACCGGTATCAGAGTCTACCGTTTCATAAGACACAAAAGATCAGGCTGTTGTGGCTGCAGCCTACAGGATGCCTGTGGCAAAACGCCCAAACAAAAAGAAAGCACATGCAATTGCCACAGAAATAAATAGAATATAATTAAAACACTCGCTTTTACAGCGAGTGTTTTTTATGGTTATTATTTTGATGGATCAAGAAGGGAATCTACTGCGTTGAAAATTCTTAAACCACGCAGCTCACGCTCTAATATTGTGCCATCCGTACCTATCGACGAATTTTAACGTCAAGAATATTTTTCTTGTTTTCATAGTAATGCAATGTGTAGAATTTTATTTTTTTATTTCAAGCAGAGTTAGGTTCTTTTCATCGTCTTCTCCCGTAGAGGATTTGTGGCGCATGATTTGCCAGGAATTGATGATGTTTTGCCAGGCAATGTAGGATGCGGGGGCAATCGAAGCCACCGGGTTCATGTAGGCAAGTGCTATCCAGACGGCAAGTACGGTATTCTTCTGTCCCAATCCTTGTCCTCCAGAGACAGGATCGCCGTAATGTCGGCCTACCATTCTTCCAATCTTGAATTGCAATAGGCATACAACAAGAGAACCCAAGGCGAGCCAAATCATAGTCCAAAGATAGTCAGGCTGATAATGATTGATAATGAAGCTGACACATCCTCCTACGATGATAAAGAGGGATATCGCCCAAAGATAAAAAGATATGGATTGATGAGACTTGACCGCGTCGTGAAAGCGAGGTAGAGTATGGCGAAGAAGGAAAGAGGCAAGCAATGGTCCCAATAAAAGAGGCATCACCATTTTAAATATCATCATGAACGACTCCCAGAAGCTATATTCTGTATCACCCACATAAGCAAGCACAAAAGGACCAACCAGAGCCACAAAAACATTACAAAGCAATGAGTATGTGGCAAGTTTGGGAAGACTTCCACCAAGCATTGCGCATATAACAGGAGCGGCAGTGGCAGTAGGGATGAACACACAAATAAAAACACCTTCAGCCACAGTATGGTTAATCCATGCGAGCAAGATGTAAACCAAAGTGGCAATCGTAATCTGAACTCCAAGAAGCACCCACTGAAACCTGCCAAGTGCAATGTGACGAAAGTCAAGTTTGCAATATGTGATGAAAAGCATTGCAAAAATCAGGTAGGGAGAGAGAAACTGAACATACCCCATCCAGGGATAAAACAGAACGCCACCTAACATAGCGATAGGCAACATGAATGGTTTAAGTCTATTAAGTTTAGCAGAAGCCATTAATGAAGATTCTCGATTATTGACTTAATACTTTTGAAAGTCTTTTCAGGAGCTTCATTCCAGAAATTCTGATATTGTGAAATATTATCAGCTTGACCGGGAGTGTCACTGACTACCCTTATAACAGCAAAGGGAACGTTACAATCATGACAAATATGTGCGATTGAGGCTGATTCCATGTCGCATGCAAGAGCATCCGGATATATTTCCTTAATGAAGTCCACTTCCTCAACTTTGCTGATAAAACGATCGCCAGAGCAGATGAGGCCGAACCGGACCTCCGGAGAGGCAGTTTTTCGACACATCTCCAAAACATCGGCATCCATAGCAAAGCGTTCTGGCTGACCATCCATGTGTCCCCATTTGGTGCCTGGCCCGCACCAAACATCATGATAAGCAGCCTCGCTTGCCACCAAAACCGAACCAACCTTCATGGAAGCATCAGCACCACCGGCAACTCCCGAATTGATTACAAGGTCAGGATGGAAAAAATCAATCATCCGGAAAGTATTGAGAGCCGAGCTAACCTTTCCTATACCACATTTCATCACGCATACATCATTATCACCAATCTTTCCGATGTAAGCCTTACGAGAAGCGACCTCAACCTCTTCTTTATCTTTAAGCAAAGGAAGTATTAATGCCACTTCCTTGTCCATCGCAGCGAGTATTCCTATCTTCATAATTTTGAATTTTGTGTTATCAATGAATGCACCCCGGTGCATTTCCATACCTCAACCTTTGATCACACCAAAACAAGTAGCTACAACAAGCAGAGTAAGCAGTGTGACTGAAATAAAACGTAAATAATTGTGGAAATATTACTATTTTTTTTGTAAATTTGCAAAACAGACACCAAAATCAAATTATCATGAAATCAGTCAAGGTATGGAATGACACACCTTCAGATAAGCAGGCTGAGCAAATAGCCGACCATTTAAAAGAAGGTGAAATTTGGATTATGCCGACAGACAGCATATATGGCATAATGTGCGATGCTTTAAACCAGAAGGCAGTGCGCAAGGTTTGCGAACTAAAAAACATCAATCCTGACAAAAACCACCTGTCAATCATCTGCGACAACATATCAATGGTGTCGGAATACGCACGACTTGGCAACCGCACCTTTGAACTTATGCGTGAAAACACACCGGGTCCGATAACTTTTCTGTGCCGCGCCCAATCCGGACTACCAAAGGATTTCAAGAAAAGGAAAACTGTAGGAGTAAGAATTCCTGATTGCAACACGGTCAGATCTGTGACCGAAAAATTAGGGAATCCAATAATGACCACATCTATAGAATTTGAGGATGATGACTATGCAAGAAATCCTGAATTAATAATGGAAGCTTATGAAGGGAAGGTTGATGGAATTGTGCTTGGAGAGGATGGAGGAAGTATGCCTACCACAATCATTGACTGCACGGAAGACAGTCCGGAAGTTATTAGGGAGGGGATTTAATAATGATCAATTATTAAAGAGATATGATGATTGATTAAAGATGAAAATTCAGGCTTTATTCATAATTTATAATTTGTTATTCACAATTATGTGAAAAAGTTTTGTGCTGTCAATTATTTTTCATAAATTTGCATAAATCTTCTGAACAAAGGTAGCAATATAAAAGTAAAATATCACGTATAACCCTAAAAACCATATTAAACAATGTCAAAAGTAACAGTTGTAGGCGCAGGCAATGTAGGAGCTACTGCAGCCAATGTCATCGCCATCCGTGAAGTGGCTGACGAAGTTGTGATGATCGATATCAAGGAAGGCGTATCTGAGGGTAAAGCCATGGATATGATGCAGACCGCCAACCTTCTTGACATGAACACAAGAATCTCAGGAGTTACCAATGATTATGAGGCTACTGCAAATTCTGATGTAGTTGTCATCACATCAGGTATTCCACGCAAGCCGGGTATGACACGCGAAGAACTCATCGGTGTAAATGCAGGCATCGTAAAGCAAGTGACCGAGAGCGTTCTTAAGCACAGCCCGAATGCAGTGATCGTATGTGTATCAAATCCTATGGACACCATGACCTATCTTATCCATAAAGTTTCCGGTCTTCCTAAGAACCGTATCATAGGCATGGGCGGTGCACTCGACAGCAGCCGTTTCAAATATTTCCTCAGCAAAGCCCTTGGTGCTAACCCTAACGAAGTAGAAGGTTTCGTTATCGGTGGTCATGGCGATACAACTATGATTCCTATGCGTCGTTATGCCACACTCCGCGGCGTTCCATGCGAGACTCTTCTTGACAAGGAAACAATGGACAAGGTTGTTGCTGACACAATGGTAGGCGGTGCAACTCTTACAAAACTTCTCGGCACCAGCGCATGGTATGCTCCCGGAGCAGCAACAGCTGAAGTTGTTGAGGCAGTTATCCACGACCAAGATGCAATCATTCCTTGCTCTGCTCTTCTCGACGGTGAATATGGTGAAAAAGACCTTTGCATCGGTGTACCTTGTGTTCTTGGCAAGGGTGGCATAAAGAAAATCATCGAACTTGATCTCAACGCCGAGGAGAAAGAACTCTTCGCAAAGAGCGCAGCTGCAGTGCATAAGACTAACGAAGCACTTCCTTGCTAATCAATGATCAGTGATGAATTATCAATGATCAATTGTTAATATCAATTAAACAAAAGTCTCCGCCGGATTTGGCGGAGACTTTTGCTTTCTGGGGAGGGGTATTTATTCTGAGCGAAGATGGTTGACAGGGTTGGCTCGTGCCACTCGGAGGGTATTGATGATAACTACAGCGAGTATCAGTATGAGCAGAAGCAGGATGCAGCCAACCATACTCAGAGGAGAAATAGAAACGCGATCCGTGAATTGTTCGAGCCATTGTTGACCGACGATTATCGCTGCGACACCGCCTAACAGTAGAGAAGGAAGAGCAACTTTGAGCACGTCCACGCAGAAGATGCGGACTATCTTCGCGGCAGAGGTGCCGTTAACCTTTCGAATGGCAATTTCCTTGGCTCGACGGTTGACTTCATCAGCAACATATCCGATAAGTCCAATCAAAGCGATGAGAATAATTGCTATTCCAACCACCATTACAGCTGTTCCGAATACTTTTATGGAATGGCGCTTTGCATCGATACGCGCAATATATGGAGTAATATAGATTTCCTCTCCGTCAGACAATGAGTCTATAACCTCCTGCGCCTTGCGGAGATTATNGGGANNCAAATCTGAAAAGCGCACAAAAACGTTACCTCTTACCCTATTGGNAGGNAAATAGATGCCGGCACGGGTATCAGCATACTCGCTCTCGAAACCGCCACGCTTNACGTTGTTGACAACACCTACTATGGTGAAGAGAGGATTATAGACATCTCCTTTTTCATGACCGGTGACATAGAACGTCTTTCCAATTATATCCGAATCGGTCTCTCCAAAATATTTTTGAAGTANTTCCACCATNCTCTCCTCNACNATCACCTCATTGACAGTGGAATCAGCATTCTCATTGAAGTTGTGCCCTTGGATAAATTTGATACCCAGAACATCAAAATAATCNGGGTTGACCAGATAAAGGTCTGCAATATTTATTTCATTCTCTTCTCTACCTTCAGTCCACATATTATTACCACTGGCAAATTGCGTAGGTTCCTGAAATCCGGTTGCCACTCCTTCCACAAATGGAAATTTCAATAGTTCCTTCATGATCGTCCTTGTCCGTTCTGCTGTGAGAGGATGCCTATAGAAGATGCCAACATTCTCGGCCTTCACCCCCAAATCAAGATTACCAATCAAGGAATATTGCCTGCTAATGAGCACCAAGAGACACATCACCAAAGCTGTTGCAAAAAACTGTATTGCCAACAAAGCGAGTTTCCAAACCTTCCGACCAAATGCATGTGGACGGAAAGCACTTGAGACAGGTGTACGACAATAAATAATGGCCGGAATGACACCGGTAATGACAAGAAGTACAATACAAACGACAGCTTCGAAACGCCATACGCCTGGAGTGGAAAATAGTTGAGAGGGAGAGTACCCGAGAAGTTCGCGGCAAAGATCGGAAAAAGAAAAAGCGAGAAGAATAGCCAGACCAAGAGAGACAATCAGAAAGAAGAGGCTTTCCAAAATCATCATTCGGAATATAGCCGGACGTCCGGTACCAAAGCATTTACGTATAGCCATCTCCTTACCCCTGGCAGATAATTGTCCAATAACAATCAATAGATAGTTAAGTCCGGCGCAAAGCAACATCACAGCAGCCAATAACCCAAGTAACCAGGACATGGTTTTAATTCCCGGCTGGGAACTATATGATNCGGNCAGCGGCCGCAGCCACNCCTTATAATCGACAATAGTGAAAGCCTCATCATCGATCTTAGTTTTCAGATGTTGCATTGCCAGCTCATTGACTGAATGGGGGTCAGCATCCTTGCTAAGACGCACAATACCCATATACCGATCATTTCCCAACAAGTTTTCAGTTCCATCGTAAGTGAATTTTCCTATGGTTGGCAAACTGACATAGATTGCGTTGGGAATTGTGGAGTTGAGGGGNTAATCTTCNTAGACTCCTCNANCAATCNCTTTATAATCATCACCGAATTCCACCACTGACATAGAAAGACCAACAACCTCTCCACCGATTTTTTCAGCTAAAGAACGAGGAATCATAACCCTATCCTGCATAGCAAGTACCTCATGAGGGTTTCCTTGCAAAATCGGAGTCTCAAGCACGTCAAAAAGGCAAGTATCGGCAAGAATCAACAAATCAACATCAAACTTTCTTCCATCCTCGAGTTTTACAACAGCATCATCAGTGAGATCGGTGAAACGAGTAGCTGCTTCGACCTGCGAAATATTTCTCTGCAATTCGGGTGCCGTTCCACCTGGGATTGCAGGATATTCCTTATATTGACCATTCTGGACTGTACTTTCAGTGATGCGATAGAGCCGGTCGATATTTGGGAAAAATGAATCATAAGTCTGCTCAAAATAAATCTTTGCAACAAGGAGCATACCTACTGCGAGACCAACCGAGAGGCAAAGAATCTTAATCAAGTTGCGGATAATATCAGATGTGAAGAACTTAAACATAAGGCTAAATGATTTGGAGGTTATCTACAATCTGGCCATCGTAAAGATTAATGACTCGGTCTGCAACGGCAGCATCACGATGAGAGTGGGTGACCATCACGATAGTGGCACCTTCATTGTGAAGTTCGGAAAGCAACTGCATCACCTCCGCCCCATTCTTGGAGTCAAGATTTCCTGTTGGTTCATCAGCAAGAATCAATCCCGGACGACCCACTATGGCACGAGCTATAGCAGCACGCTGTTGCTGACCACCCGACAGCTGGGATGGATAATGGTTAGCCCGGTGTGCAATACCCATTCTCTCAAGAGCTTCTTCAACGCGCTTATTTTTTTCATCACGTGAGAGATTCATGTTGTTGAGCGGAAGCATCACGTTGTCGCGAACTGTCATGGTGTCGATCAGATTAAAAGACTGAAAGATGAAGCCAATGCGTCCCTTGCGGTATTCAGTCCTTCCGCTTTCTTTCAGGTTGCCAACTTCCTTGCCATCGAGTATGTAGCTGCCGGAGGTAGGATTATCAAGAAGTCCGAGTATGTTGAGCAAAGTAGATTTGCCACAACCTGATGGACCCATTATTGCAACAAACTCGCCGTCAGAGATTGAGAGTGAGACATTGTTTAGGGCTACCGTCTGAACAGTGTCAGACTTGAAAACTTTTTCTAATTGTTGGATTTGAATGTTCATATTTATGAAGGGTTATAGTGTTAAGGGGTTATAAGGGCATACTTACAATTAAGAATTCAAAGTCGCTTTATATTTTCGCCATCACGGTGCCAATGTAAAGCACTTTGCTTAAGCACTCGTAACTATTATCAATTTTTATTTTGATATGTTAAGATGGTCGGCGTCTCCGAAATCTGCATAGGAGCTGATGATCACCTTCTCTCCGGGGGAAAGGCCTTCAAGCACTTCGTAATATTTTGGATTGCGTCTGCCAAGTTTAACTTCTCGTCTTTCAGCAGTCTTACCGTCAGAAGATACAACATAGACATATTTTCCACCGGAATTCTGGAAGAAAGTGCCTTTTTCAATCATCACTGCTTTTGCAGGTTGTCCGAGCATGAGATTAACAGGATAGGTCTGCCCTACCCTCATATTGTCCGAGGTTGCTCCATTGATTGAAAGATCCGCCTTGAATTGGCCATTTGCTACTTCAGGATAAACTTTAGAGACAACTACGTCAAACTCCTTACCTTGGCGGCTCACCTTTCCTTTGAGGCCGGGCTCCACTCTGTCGATATATAGTTCATCAATGGTGACCGACAATTTATAATTATCGAGAATATTTATCTGTCCTACCATCTGACCACTTGAAATATTCTGACCGATTTCCGCCACCAGACTTCCGAGCTGGCCACTATGGGAAGCTCTAACATTCAGGTTGTCGGCTCGCTGGCGTACAAGCATGAAGTTTTCCTGCATNTTGTGAANNCTTNCACGNATCATANCNAANTGAANANAACNGTAGAGTGAANCTTGAAGAANCNTGNCNTCCAGTAATNTGAGATTTTCTTTNGCNANTTCNTAATNTNCNNNGGCCTTTANATACTCCTCACGAGAAGTGAGATTTTCCTGCAACAATGACTTTTGCTGCTCTGCAGCGCGACGCTTGCGATTGAGTTCAGTCTTTGCTGAAAGAATATCGCGACGCACCTGGAGACGATCTTTTTCCATGGAAAGTTCCGTGTCGCGAAGCATATTCTGCTTCTCTGCCAATTGAGACTCCGAGTCAAGAATCTGCTGACGCAGCATGGGATTGCGGAGAGTAATAATAATGTCACCTTCGTTGACCATAGCTCCTTCCTCAACAAGCTTACTGTCTACTACACCGGTCTCAAGAGCAGAGACCTGAACCACAACACCGGTCTCGACCTTACCGGATAGGTGGATGAAGTCGTCATATTCACCTTCTATCACTTCTGCGATCATAAGTCTATCACTGTCGGTTTTGTAAGAGTTTGATTTCGATGCCACAAATGCCCATATTACAGAAGGAATCAAAACCAAAGCCGCTAAGAAAGGCCATACCCATCTGCGCAATCGGGGGAAACGTCGTTTAATTTCTGTGTCCATGATTTGAGTTGTCAGTTATTAGTTGTCTGTTGTAGGATGTCGGGAGAGTCTTGGATCAGAGGAAATCCTTGGTAATATCGGAGAGTTATTCCTGCAATTGTATGCTGGATACGTTTGCCTACAAGATTAGCCTCCGCTACTGCCAATTTTGATGAGGATGTATATAGATCGATAGCTGAAACAGCCCCGAGTTCATATCTGCGCCTCATCGCATTGTAGGCAAGTTGTTCCGCTTCCAAACGCCTTGAAGCAGCCGATAGTTCCTCAATTGAAGCTTTGAGATCAAGATAAGCTTCTGCTGTAGCCTGCTCAATCTGATATCTTGTTTGTTCAAGCAGGACTTCCTTTTCGGCAAGAGCAATTTTTGCACGATTCACACGATTTTTTGTAGCCAGCCCATCAAAAATGGGAAACGATAAAGAAAGACCGAAATACTCTCCCATATTATCGCGCAGTTGGCGTGATAATGATGGAATTTCCATTTCTAATCCCATCATTCTATAATAAGACGTAGATAATCCCGCTGAAAATGATATTCGGGGTGAATAACCTCCTTTTGAAGCGCGGAGAGTATATTTACTCTGCTTCACGGCTAATTCGGCGGCCTCAATTTGTGGAAGTCTTGACCTTGTGGAAGATCCGGATAATTCAGTAGGAGTCTCTATAATAGGCAGAGGAGAATCAGAATTTGGCATTCCCATTGAACTCCGCAGTTGAAGATAAGCTTTCTTCAAAAGATTCCTTTGATTTGCCAATTCATAGAGATCAGCTGCTACTATAGCCTCCAGTTCTGCAACGTCTGCACCACTTTTTGTGCCAAGTTGTAATCCCATCTGAGTGGCAATAAGATCAGTGGAATCGCGACGTAACTGACGTTGCATCTGATCAACCATGGAAGTGCAGTAAGAAATATTGTAGAAATTTTTTATCACCTCAAGAGACACATGGTCTTCCTCAACCTGCTGATCTTTTCGGATTTTCGACTCCTCTGTCTTAACAGCTTTGAGATTGTTTATTCTCACCAGCCCATCGAAAAGAGGAAGCGACAATTCGAGGTTTAATCCTGATCCTAATGTTTTCTTGTTATCATAGGTATTAGTCTCAGGGTCAATGTTACGACCGAAACTCAGACTTGCGCTGCTGCCAAGTCCTATGTATGGCATCAGGTCTGATGCACTTATTCTTTTGTCTGTTGCGGCAGCCTTCACTTCCAAGCGTTTTAAACGGTTGGAATGAGCATGTTGACGGGCATAGATGAGACAATCGTTGAGAGTCATGGGTTTCTCATCCTCGATCTGGCCTGCTGAAACCGAATAAAACGGTAACAAAAGAATCAAAATAGATAATATTGTTTTTTTCTTGCACATTTCACATGTTTTTTTTCACAACAGCAAAGTTAACAGCACACACATCAACAGACCAAAAATCGAAATAAAAAACAGCAAATTTCATTTCATTTTGTCTAAAAATTCGGCATGCTGTCTAAATTTTATACATTGAATAGAGTGAAATTTGNNANTCAATCNAAAACATTTTANCTTTGCACCCACAATNGATTAGATCTAATTATGAAAGATAGGTTGTTGATAATAGATGATAATCCGGCTGTCAGGGCTACCCTGAGATTATTGCTCGATGATGAGTTTGAAGAAGTGACCGATATAGAAAATCCATCGATGATAGCCACTCTTCCTCATCCCGGAAGCTACGATGCCGTTCTCCTTGATATGAACTTCGATAACAGTAGTCTCGACTGTAGAGATGGCCTTTTCTGGCTTGAAAAGATAAAAAGCCTGCCAAATCCTCCTGCGATAGTTGTAATCACTGCTTTCGGAGATGTTGAAGTTGCCGTGAAAGCTATGAAACTTGGAGCAGAAGACTTTATAACCAAACCATGGGATAACGATGACCTGATAAATAAACTAAAAAGGGCAATAGATACTAACCGTCAGCGTAGGAGTGAAAAAGAGGCTGCAATGAAAGCCCGGGTAATGGAAGAATATGAACGGGAGAGAGAAGGGATGACTCTTGACGAAATCAAGATAAGACATATCAAAAGTGTCATAGAGAAGTGTGGTGGTAATCTGTCGGCAGCTTCACAGCAACTTGGAATCAACAGGCAAACTCTCTATAA
>WFLX010241832.1_pt1 | contig 13803 bp, 12 predicted proteins | sample 4967041 | NCBI WGS metagenome assembly WFLX01 (sample SAMN12857096, study PRJNA449069) | gut metagenome | isolation source: stool from male and female vole | host: Microtus ochrogaster | place: USA:Florida | collected 2017
GTTTTGAGCCTGCAATACCACCCATTTCCATGAATAGCAAAACCACCCCAAGTCGCCCTTCAGGAATTCCTTTTTCAGGAAGTTTTGCATATAGAGATACGGAAAATCCTTAAGCAGATGCTGGAAATCCTTACGCGGATACGGGCGAGGAAAGATACGGAAGGTTTAATACGGATACCGCATCGCACCAAGAGCAGCCAAGATTGGCAATTCCCAATCAACCTGCCTATACATACCAAAGAAATGAAAATGATAAAGAGCAGGGAAGAGGTCAGACAACAACCCGCAGTCCGGAAAATAAAAAGAAGTTTCCGATTTTTCTGGTAATTAATTTATTTTTTGCGGCGGCAGCCCTGATTGTAGTAGGTGTTTGTATTCTTACTGCCAGTGCCTATAAGAAAAATGCAGAGTATCGAAACAGACAGCTTGATTATGAAAGTATTGTGGTGAAAGAAGACAGCTTTCCAGTGTATGATAATAATACGGTAACCCTTGCTTATGAGGCATGTGTGTTTTTTAGTCCGGATACAGATAAACAGTTATTAGGTATGCCGGAAGGGGAGATGCTGATTGCTGTTCCGGTACAGGTAAAAAGTAAAAGATATGAATACGGACAGAATGCACTGCAGGATATGTATATTGGTTGTGAGGCGGGAGAACAGATGATATTTCGCCGCTGCATCCGTGATGAGGTAGTTTTGTCTGTCCTTAGACAGATGGGATTTAAGCAGGAAGAAATGTTTTCTCCTTACGGGATCGGAAATGGCTATGACGAAAGCGGATTCTTTTTCTTTTTCGTTCCGGAGAATACCGAAAGTGCTATTTTTTATGCGGAAGAACGGAAAACCGAGATGCGCATGTCTATTCTTACCAGACGATACGAAAAGAAATTCGCAATTACTGCCGACGCAGATCAGCAGGAATGGCTGGATGAGATCAGAGAAAGTGAGGGCTGGCAATGAAACAGACAGTTAAAATTATTATGACGACTCTTTTCGCAATGATATGCTGTTTTGTCATGCTGGCGGGGATCGGATTTCATTTTTCAATGCGTAGATCGGTGGCATACGAAGTGAACTCTATGGTGTCACCTCAAATTATAGATGTGCAGGTGGAAAACTTGGGAGATTCTTTTCAAGGGAAAACCGGTCAGGGAGTTTCTTATTATAAACTGTCCATTTTGATGGAAAATCCGGGAAATTCGCTAAAAGAAAATTATGATATATTCTTTGAGTATAAGGACAGTACAGGGGAATTTTTTGAACGGATTCTTGAGGTGAGAGAAGGACTTTATGATATGTATTCCGGCATCAATGTGCTGCCGGCAGGAGAGACGGGAGTGATCACCAGAGTGGTACAGGTGGATAATGCCTGTAAGGAATTTATGCTGGTCACAGGCAGTTACCGCGCAAAGGAGAAGCCGAGTTATTTAGTAAAATTATAAGCACCACAGGGGAAGGTGCGGAAATGAGGTTTTTATGAACAGACAGGAATTTACCAGTACAAAAGAGTATGTAGCATCCGAGCAGCTTATGGCAAGCGTGAATGTTGCCATAGCGCTTGAAAAGCCGCTTTTGATCAAAGGGGAGCCGGGAACCGGCAAAACGATGCTGGCGCAGGCAGTGGCAAGATCCCTTGACAAGGAATTGATTATCTGGAATATCAAGTCCACCACCAAAGCACAGGATGGACTTTATATGTATGATACCATACAGCGTCTTTATGACGGGCAGTTTGGGGAAGAAGGCGTGGATGATATTGCGCACTACATCAAATTAGGAAAACTTGGAGAGGCGTTTGAAAGTGAAAAGCAGGTCATTCTCCTTATTGATGAGATCGATAAGGCGGATCTGGAATTTCCCAATGATCTTCTCTGGGAGCTNGATCAGATGGAGTTTTATATCCATGAGACCAAACGTACCGTCAAGGCAAAGCAGCGTCCCATTGTGATCATCACATCCAATGCGGAGAAGGAATTGCCGGATGCCTTTTTACGCCGGTGTATTTTTCATTATATTGATTTTCCGGATGAGGCGCTGATGGAGGAGATTGTACGGACACATTATCCGGAGGTTGAGGAACANTTACTAAAAAATGCAATNGATNTATTTTATGGCATTCGAGCGCTTCGTGATATTCGTAAAAAACCCAGCACTTCCGAATTGATCGACTGGATCAATGCACTTCAGATTGGAGGGATATCGGCGGATAGGATCCGGGCAGAACTTCCGTTTGTAGGTGTGATCGTTAAAAAAGATGAAGACATGGAAATCGTAAAGCAGAAGCTGAATTAATTTTAAGAGGGCATTTATGTTTGCTAAATTTTTTTATACCTGTAAAGCAAAGGGACTTAACATCACCTTAAGTGAATGGCTGACTCTTCAGGAAGCGCTGGATAAAGGACTGTGTGAAAGCAGTCTGACACAGTTTTATTATCTTGCAAGAATGACGCTTGTGAAAAGCGAGANAGATTTTGATAAGTTTGACATGGCATTTGAGGAAGTTTTTAAGGGAATCACATNGGAAAATNNAATTTNCAAGAATATGATNAAATGGCTGGACAAANCGGAACTGATTGATATNGTAGATGAGGAAGACCGATTCCGCATGAACGAGCAGGATGGGCTGTTTCATGATCTGGATAAAGATGAGGTAGAAGCAAAATTCAAGGAAAGATTAAGAGATCAGGACAGCGAGCACAACGGAGGAAGCTTCTGGATCGGTTCCATGGGAAAAACTTCTTTTGGAAATATGGGCGGAAACATGGGCGGAATCCGTGTGGGAGGACAGACTGGTTATCAGAGTGCTTTTCAGGTGATCGGAGCAAGAAAATACCGGGATTTTCGTGACGACAGAATGCTGGATAATCGTCAGTTTCAGCTTGCGTTCCGAAAACTGCGGCAGTTTTCAACCAGACTGGNTATCNCGAANNCGGNGCTGGATATTGATGAAACCATTGATAAGACATGTAATAACGGAGGCTGTCTTCAGGTAGTTATGGGAAAGCCCAGAAAAAATGCAGTGAAACTGTTACTTTTGATGGATTCCGGAGGTACAATGATTCCGTTCAGCACCCTGCTTAATGAATTGTTTCAGGCAGTGCATAAATCCAATCACTATAAAGATGTAAAAACATATTATTTTCATAACTGCATTTATTCGAAACTATATAAGACACCGGAGTGTGAGAACGGAGAATGGATCGACACGGAGTGGATGTTTCGTAATCTGGACAGCGATTATAAGGTGATCGTTGTGGGAGACGCNGCANTGGCGNCGGAGGAACTTTATTCTACTACCGGAAATTACCGCGGACCCAACGGAGGATTGTCCGGATGGGACTGGCTGCTGCTATTAAAGCGTCATTATAAAAAGATCGTATGGCTTAATCCCAAGATGGCCATCGGGCATGCGCCATGGCGTGAAGCAGAAACTGCGATTAAGACCATATTTCCCATGTTCAACCTGACGGTAGATGGATTAAATCAGGCAATGATCAAGCTGATGTTGAATAAATGAGAAAATAATTGTTGAACTTTAGAAAAAATTGTTATAAAGTAATTAAGTAATTATTCATGATGCGTGGAGGCAAAATGTTACAATTTTGCCTTTTTGCGTCAGTAGTTCAGAGGAGGAAAAAGATGAAAAAGTTTTTAAGCCTTTTGGCAGTGTCAGCGATGGTAGTTTCACTCTGCGCATGCGGAAACAGCGAAGCACCTGCAGCAGACACAGTGCAGAGTGCCGATGACGGCGGAGCAGATGCAGGAGAAGAGACCGGTGGACAGACAGCAGCCGGTGTAATGCCGGCAATTGCAAAAGAGGATATTAAGGTAGGCGTAATTCACATTACGGATCCGGCAGAAGGAAGCGGATATACCTACACACATGATCTTGGTATTCAAGGTATGCAGAAGAATATCGGATTGGAAGATTCCCAGATCGTGCGTAAGAACAATGTAAACGATTCCGATGCTACGGCAATTGAAAATGCAATCCGTGAGTGTATTGAAGAGGGCTGTAATGTTATTTTTGCAACAAGCTGGGGATTTATGGATACCTGTGAAGCTTTGGCCGAGGAGTTCCCTGAGGTGATCTTCTCTCATGGTACAGGCTATAAATCAAATGGCGTAAACTTCAATAATTATTTTGGAAGAATTTATCAGGCAAGATATCTGGCAGGTATTGCGGCAGGCCTTAAGACGCAGAGCAATAAATTAGGTTATGTGGCAGCTATGGGACAGGACAATTCCGAGGTTACCGGAGGAATCAATGCGTTTGCCATGGGGGCTTATTCGGTAAATCCTGACTGTGAGGTGTATGTAAAGGTAACCAACAGCTGGTTTGATCCCGAAGGAGAAACTCAGGCAGCACAGGCGCTTGTTGATTTGGGCTGTGATGTGATCGCACAGCATTGTGATACTCCGAATCCGCAGACGGTAGCAGAGCAGAACGGTGTATGGGGAGTAGGATATAATTCCGATATGTCCAAGGATGCTCCGGGTGCAGTTCTTACTTCGGTTATGTGGGATTGGTCCGTATATTATACATTCGCTGTACAGTCCATTATTGACGGAACATGGTCCGGCGAAAATTATTTTGGCGGTATGGACGAAGGCCTTGTAAATATTGCGGCNNTTTCGGATCTNTGTGCNGANGNAACGCAGGANGCTGTNGANGNAGCAAGAAATCAGATCACAAAAGAAGGANTNAACGTATTTGATGGTGTGATTGAGACCAANGATGGAAGTACAGTCGGAGCAGAAGGATCTACTTTGAGTGATGGCGAAATTACCGGAAGCATGAATTGGTATTTTAAGAATGTAGTAGTTAAATAATAGAGAGAAAGATCATATCGGGCGGCCTTTAATGACCGCCCGTAATTACTTTACAGGGGTGAAACAATGGCAGAGCAGGACAGGGAACGTTATGCAATTGAATGCAGGGAAATTACAAAAGCATTTGGACAAGTGGTTGCCAACGATAAGATCAATCTCAATGTAAAATATGGAGAAATCCTGGCGCTGCTTGGAGAAAACGGCTCCGGAAAAACTACGTTGATGAATATGCTTTCAGGGATTTATCATCCGGACAGCGGACAAATCTATATCAAAGGCAGGGAAGTGAAGATCAATTCCCCCGTAGATGCCATGAAACTGGGGATCGGAATGATTCACCAGCACTTCAAGCTGGTAGAGGCTTTCCGGGCAATGGATAATATTGTACTGGGGACAACCGGACGTAAGGAAAAGAGCCGGGATATGAGTGAGAAGATTCGAAAGACAGGTGAGGCTTACGGATTGGAAATTGAGCCGGAAAAATATGTCAGTGAAATGAGCGTATCGGAAAAGCAGACGGTAGAGATTTTAAAGGTGCTGTATAAAGGTGCGGAGATCCTGATCTTAGACGAGCCTACGGCGGTACTTACACCTCAGGAGACGGAAAGACTTTTTTCCATATTAAGAAAGATGAAGGAAAAGGGTTGTGCGATCATTATCATCACCCATAAACNCCAGGAGGTTCTTTCTATCAGCGATCGTGTNACGANNCTGAGAAAAGGAAAGAGTATAGAAACAGTTGATACCGCGTNGTGTNATGCCAAAAAGCTGACNGAGCNTATGGTAGGAAGACCNGTCAGCCTGAAAATAGACCGTCCAAAGGTTCCTGATCCAGAGACGATCTTTAAGGTGGTGGATTTAACAATCAGAAAACCGGATAACAGTAAGGCTATCGATGATATTTCCTTTGATATCCGAAGAGGAGAAATACTGGGTGTTGCCGGTGTTGCCGGAAGCGGTCAGAAAGAGCTTTGCGAAGCCATTGCAGGATTGGTGCATGCCGAGAAGGGCGCTATTTTATTCCACAAAGAAAATATTCTAGGGAAAACACCTTCGGAGATTATTGAAAAAGGTGTCAGTATGAGTTTTGTCCCGGAGGATCGTCTCGGTATGGGACTTGTTGCTTCTATGGGAATGACAGATAATATGCTTCTTAAAAGCTACCAAAAAGGAAAAGGTCCGTTTATCAATAGACGTCCGGCAAGGGAGCTAGCAGAAAAGCTCATCAATAAGCTGGAAATTGTTACACCAGGCACGGAAACGCCGGTAAGACTTTTAAGCGGCGGTAATGTACAGAAGGTTCTCCTTGGAAGAGAGATTGAATCTTCCCCGTCGGTGCTGATTACCGCTTATCCGGTCCGGGGACTTGATATTAACTCTTCATACACAGTCTATGATCTGCTAAATGAACAGAAAAAGAAAAATGTTGCGGTAATGTATATTGGTGAGGATCTGGATGTTCTCCTGGAATTGTCAGACCGCATTATGGTATTGTGTCATGGAAAGATAACCGGAATTGTGGACGCGGCAAGAACAACAAAGGAAGAAATCGGTATGATGATGACCGGTGAAAAGCATGGAGGTTTATCATGAGCAATACGGCTGAAAATTTACGGAAAGAGCCGCTTCTTCGAGTTGTAAAACGTGCGGAACTTCCTACAGGAAAAATCATATTACTGCGTCTTCTGGCAGTAGTGCTTTCTCTGATAGCCGGAGGAATCTTTATTGCCTGTGTAGGGCAGAATCCGCTGGTGATTTACAAAACGATTCTTTCCGGCGCATGCAGAAGCGTGATGGCATTTCAGGGAACAATCAAATTGATGATCCCCTTGCTGATTACGTCCTTGGGAGTGACGCTTGCTTTTAAGATGAAATTCTGGAATATCGGAGCGGAGGGACAGATTATTTTTGGGGCAACCTGTGCAACCTTTTTTGCGTTGTTCTGCTCAGGGCTGAATCATGTTCTTCTTATTCTTATCATGTTTTTAGCAGGCTTTATCGGAGGCGGATTGTGGGGGCTTATTCCTNCGGTGTTCANGGTAANATATAATACGAATGAAACATTGTTTACCTTAATGCTCAATTACATAGCTCTTCATATTGTTTCCTATTTAAGAGATGNTCNGTGGATGGATCCNGGATNACANGNATTTCCAAAGNTTGCNAGATTTGATAAGAATGCGTCTCTTGATAAACTTTTCGGAATTCAGTTTGGATGGCTGATCGCCTTGATACTGGTTGTACTTGTCTTTCTTTATCTGAAATATGCAAAGCAGGGATACGAGATTAGTGTTGTGGGAGAAAGTCAGGATACAGCAAGATATGCAGGCATGAACGTTAAAAAGATCGTACTCCGCACCATGTTTTTAAGCGGTGGTATTTGTGGTTTAGCAGGTATGATTCAAGCCACCGGATCGGATATTACACTTACCACATCTGTGGCAGGAGGCGTGGGATTTACGGCAATTATCATTGCATGGCTGGCACAGTTAAACCCTTTTGCAATTCTTCTTGTGTCTTTCCTGTTCAGTGTACTTGAAAAAGGAAGCAGTGTGGTACAGTCTAATTTCGGATTATCTACAGACTGTGCTGATGTTCTGCAGGGCATTATTTTGTTCTTCATTTTAGGCTGTGAGTTCTTTATAAGATACCGCTTTTTATTCAGAGAAGGGAATCATGGAACGGATGCAGTCAAAAAAGAGAAGGAGGGTTGATAAATGGACATGCTTATAAAATTTCTTGTTGCGGCAGTAGGCGCCGGGACGCCGCTGTTATTCGGAACAACAGGAGAGATCCTTACCGAGAAGACAGGGCATTTAAATCTGGGTGTTGAAGGAATGATGTCCATTGGTGCCTGTATCGGATTTATGGTAGGATATTATACCGATAACTTTGTACTTGCGCTTTTCTTTGCGGCCTTATCCGGTGCTTTTAGTGCGCTTATCTATGCTTTCCTTACGGTAACACTTATGGCGAATCAAAATGTGACCGGGCTTACTTTGACNATTTTNGGAATTGGGTTTGCGAACTTTATCGGNATTTTTGTNTTAAATAAAAGTCCGGAAGGAACCTTAAANCTTCCGGAGAAGATTACGGCAGCAATGCGNGGTATTCATATCCCGGGAGTAAGTGATCTGCCGGTGGTGGGAGAGCTTTTGTTTTCNTACAGTCCTTTCGTTTATATTGGGATTTTTATTGCGATTGTATCGGCTTATTACCTGAATCATACAAAAGCAGGACTTGGACTGAAAGCAGTTGGAGAAAATCCGGGAGCTGCCGATGCCGCCGGAATTAAAGTGACACGTGTAAAATACCTGAATATCATTTTGGGCGGGGCAATCTGTGGAATCGGCGGGGTATACTGTTCCATGATTATTAACGGCGGAGTATGGATCAGCGATAATGTAGGAGGCCTTGGGTGGATTGCAGTTGCGCTTGTAATCTTTGCAAATTGGCAGCCATCGATGGCGATTTTAGGTTCCTTTGTGTTTGGGGCACTTAGAGTATTGAAATATTATATTCCTCAAAGTATTTTTCCATTTCCCATTGCTTTTTACGACATGCTTCCTTTTCTTATGACAGCACTGGTACTGGTTATCAGTTCCATGAGAAAATCAAGCAGAATCAATCTGCCGGCGTCTTTGGGATTAAATTATTACAGAGAAGAGCGATAAATATAGAATGATAATAAGAAATAGAAAGGATTTATTGACATGACTATTTTTGATGAATTGAAGGCCAGAGGACTTCTGGCACAGCTTACGGATGAAGAGGAGATCAAGGAACTGATTAACAACGGAAAGGCAACTTTTTATATCGGATTTGACCCCACCGCCGATTCTCTGCATGTGGGACATTTCATGGCATTGTGTCTTATGAAGCGTCTTCAGATGGCGGGAAACAAACCGATTGCACTTATCGGGGGAGGAACCGGTATGATCGGTGATCCATCCGGAAGATCGGATATGAGAAGCATGATGACCAAAGAAACCATCGATCATAACTGCGAATGTTTCAAAAAGCAGATGAGCCGATTTATTGACTTTTCGGAAGGAAAAGCTTTGATGGTTAATAACGCAGAGTGGCTTCTTGATTTGAATTATATTGAATTTCTGCGTGAGATAGGTCCTCACTTTTCTGTCAATAATATGCTTCGGGCGGAGTGTTATAAACAGAGAATGGAAAAGGGACTCAGTTTCCTTGAGTTTAACTATATGCTGATGCAGAGTTATGATTTCTATGAGCTGTTTCAGCGTTATGACTGCAATATGCAGTTTGGCGGTGACGATCAGTGGAGTAATATGTTAGGCGGTACGGAACTGATCAGAAGGAAACTTGGCAAAGATGCCTATGCGATGACCATTACACTGCTTCTCAATTCAGAAGGGAAGAAGATGGGTAAGACACAAAAGGGAGCTGTATGGCTTGATCCCAATAAGACGACTCCGTTTGAGTTTTATCAATATTGGAGAAACGTTTCGGATGCAGATGTGCTCAAATGTCTTCGAATGCTTACATTCCTGCCTCTTGAGCAGATTGACGAGATGGACAAATGGGAAGGCAGTCAGTTAAATCAGGCGAAGGAGATTCTTGCTTTTGAGCTGACAAAGCTTGTTCATGGAGAGGAGGAAGCAGAGCGCTCTAAGGAAAGCGCAAGGGCGCTGTTCAGTGCAGGTGTTGCTGCCGACATGCCGACTACCGAGATTGGCGAAGAGGATTTTACAGATGGAATGATTGATATGATTTCGGTACTTTGCAAAGCGGGACTTGTTCAAAGCCGGTCTGAGGGAAGAAGGGCAATTGAACAAGGCGGTGTGACACTTGGAAGCGATAAGGTGACAGATGTAAAGGCAGCCTTTGGAAAAGATACCTTTGCCGGGGAAGGAATTGTTGTTAAGAGAGGAAAGAAGAACTTCCGGAAGGTTGTATTAAAATAGCCGGCAAGCCTGCATTTGGCTCATTGCCCGCAGAAATGAACTGGAGGATTTCGGATGAAAGAAATTGCTTATCATTATGAAAATCTGCCGATTCCCGGGGGCGGTTACGTTACAGGATTTTTGTTTCATCCCCAAAAAGAAAACATTCTTTATATCAGGACGGATATTGGAGGCAGTTATAAGTTTGACTATATAGATCAAAAGTGGAATCCACTGACTGAAACAGTCAGTATGAATGATTTGAGCGAAACTTTTCCGATTGCACTTGCAGTGCATCCCCGAAAGCCGGAAATGCTTTATATTGCCAGCGGAGTAAATGACAGCAGTGATGAATCCGGCAGACCGTGGGGGAAGCTGTCTGTTTCCTGCGACTATGGGCAAAGCTTTATTCACAGAAAAATACCTTTTTATGTGCATGGAAATATGAACGGCAGGGGAACGGGGCTCCGGCTTGTGAAAGATCCTTGCGATGAAAACACGTTGTATTTTGCAACCCAGAAAAACGGTCTTATGAGAACCCGTGATCTGGGACTTACCTGGGAACTGCTGGAAACCGGCGGGGAACGGTACATGACCTTTGTATGGTGTTCGACGGATGGGAACACCGTAATTGCAGGAAGTGCTGGTGTTACCACGGGAACGGAAGCTATGCGGGGACATAGTTTGTATGTTTCTTACGATGGCGGAGCTCAATTTGAGGAGATGCCAATGCCGGAAAGTATAGAGATTCCGGGTTCTAAATGGAGTGGATACGTCGCTCACCGTTATGATTATGACGGAAAATACTTTTACTGTACACTGGTGAATACCGGAAAAACTTCTTATGTGGTTAAGACTGGGTATAGCTGTGATTCCGGGGATGTAATTGGAGGCAGAATTCTCAGATATAGCTTTGATGAGAAGGGGCATATAGACGGTTTTGAGGATATTACACCGGACTGTGAGGCGGATCAGTGCGGATTACATTCATGCCCAAAAGAAGAAGTCCGTGATTATGGCTTTGGAGGCGTTTCAAGCTGTGGCTGTATGCCGGGACTTTTGGCGGCGAGTACCCTTTGCCGGGACGAAGGGGATATGGTTTTTATTTCCCGTGACTATGGGCATAGCTGGCAGGCGGCACTGTTTGATCTTTCTATTGGAAATATGAGTTTTCAGACGCCTTATATGAAACCGGAATATAATGGCGGGCATTCACTGATCCATTGGCTCAGTGATGTAAAAATAAATCCCTTCTGTGCCGATGAGGTCTGGTTTAACACTGGCACAGGAGTCTTTGTCAGCCGTAATTTTACGGGAGAAGACCGCAGCTTTCAGGACTGCAGCAATGGAATTGAACAAACGGTTCATTTGAATATATATGGGATGGTAGATGGGCCCGTTATGGCTCTTGACATTGTAGGAGATTTAGGGGGTTTTGCGTTTAAGGACAAGGGACAGGTTTGTGAAAATTCCTTTGCGGATGCTCATGGAAACCGGTACATTACCTGCATGAATGCGGATTTTTCGGATTATCATCCGGAAACGGTAGTGGTAACACCGAGAGGAAACTGGAAAGGAAAAACAAAAGGAGGACTGATTTTGTCTCATGATTATGGGCAGAGCTTTGAGCGTCTTTCACTTCCCTATGGAATCTCCGATTATCTTGATGAACGTTTTCGACAGATTGAATGTCCCAATGTTAATTCCGGATGGGCAGCGATTTCCAGCGACAGCAGGACAATTGTATATGGTGTGGCAGAAGGAATCGACTTGTATGCCAGAGGGGTAATTGTAAGTCCGGATGGCGGAAAAAGTTTTGAAAAATCCAGAATCTATGATCGGAGCGGAACGGAAATATCCGATGCACAGGAGCATATTAAAATATATTCTGACCGGGTGAATCCGGATCGTTTTTATGGGTTTGGAGATGGGTTTAAGACCTATGTCAGCAGCGATAAAGGAAAAACTTTCCGACAGATCAGCGATGCTGCATTTCCGGGAGAACTATGTCTTGGGTTGATTGATTGTGCCAATAAAACGGAAATCCGGGGTGATGCGGGAAAGGAAGGAATCTTTTATGCAGCACTTGGCAGTTATGGACTTTATAAGATTTTCTTCTCGGGAAAAGCATGCGGAGGAACTTTGAAAATCCAAAAGCTGTCTGGGGAAGAAGATGTTATTTACCGAGTGGGGCTGGGACTTCTCACGCCGGGGGGGAATTATCTGGATAGCGGCAAAGCCCTTTATATCTGCGGGGAGATCGGCGGGATATACGGCTTTTTCCGTTCTTTTGACGACGGAAAAAGCTGGGAAAAGATCAATAACGATATGCAGCAGTTTGGCGATATCAACAGTATTGACGGCGACTGCCGCGTTTTTGGAAGATATTATATTGCTACGGGATCATTTGGTTTGAAATGCGGGGAACCAGTGTAATGGAGTATCGACTGATCAGGAGTAGAAGAAAAACCATTTCCATATCCTTTGATGAAAATGTAAATCTTGTGGTGAAGGCGCCTTCCTGGCTGTCAGTTGAAAGGGTCGATGCCTTTGTGGAGGCAAAGGCAGAATGGATCGAAGCAACACGGGTGCGGCTTCTGCGTACCAGGCAGAGATCGCTTAGAGAGCGTCCCGTGTTGGAAACTGGAGATGTACTGCCTTATCTTGGATATAACCGGGTTCTTACGGTTGTCAGGGAAGCCAGAAGCCGAATACGGATCACGGTTGCCGGAGAACGGATTATTATGTGTGCTCCTTATGAAACGGATTATGAGCAAAAGCGCGCACAGCTTGAAAAATGGTATCGGAAGCAGGCAGGAGAAATTTTTGAGCAAAAGGGCAAGATATATGCTCCTATCGTGGGAGTGGAATATCATAAGATACATATAAAGGATCAGAAGAGCCGCTGGGGGAGCTGCAGCGGGAAAGGGAATCTGAATTTTAACTGGCGGCTCATCATGGCGCCTGAGGCGGTTCTTGATTATGTGGTCATACATGAGTTATGTCACTTAATTCATATGAACCATTCGCCGGAGTTCTGGAAACTGGTGGAAAAGATATGCCCTGCCTATAAGGAGCAGAAACATTGGCTCAAAATGAATGGTGAGACGTTGTATCTGTTTTAGAGCATCGGTTGGAAAGCGAAGAGGTGGTGTTATGGACGGATTTATGCCGGGAGAAGAATGTCAAAGCTGTCGGGGAAAGTGCTGCCGTGAACATGGCTGTTCTCTTTCGCCAAAGGATATGGAGCAGGCGCTTATCAGAGAGGGATTATGCGGAGCCCTTTCGCTGTTGGAAGAAGAGGAGTTATATAAGGCAGTTCTTGGTCTGCTTCAAAAAAAATGTGGAAGGGAGCTGTATGCCATTGATCGGTTTGGCTCCGCCCATGGACCGATATTTTATCTTCGAATGAGGCATAAATGTCATACGTTTATCGGTGTAGATGCCATGGGAGAATGCATTGCACTGACTCCGGAAGGCTGTAGTCTTGGTGTAGAACAAAGACCCAAAGGCGGTCGTTATTTAAAGAGCTCGCCAGATGGGCGCTGTGAGCAGCATTATACACAGGAAATGATGGAAAGTGATTGGAGTCCCTATCAGAAAGCACTTTCCGCTATCTGGCAGCAATATGAAACCTTGTTCCAAAATGACGGAACTTTTGACAGATGTGAGGAGGACTGGTTCGCTTATATGCGTGTGGAACGGGAGAGAATGGGGAACCGGTAAGTTCAAGTCATAAACAAGTTCTTGCAGACATACATTTAACTAAGTATGGATGGAGGATTTGTATGGACATAAATAACAGAAAAGAATATGACCTGTACAGAGATATAAGAGAAAGATGCGGGGGAGAAATCTACATAGGCGTTGTAGGGCCGGTGCGGACTGGAAAGTCTACGTTTATTAAGCGTTTTATGGATCTTATGGTACTTCCGAATATGTCGGATTCTTATGAAAAGGAGCGGGTAGTGGATGAACTGCCTCAGAGTGCCGGAGGTAAAACCATCACAACCACAGAACCTAAATTTATTCCCAAAGAAGCAGCAAAGCTT
>WFLX010071260.1_pt1 | contig 13801 bp, 6 predicted proteins | sample 4967041 | NCBI WGS metagenome assembly WFLX01 (sample SAMN12857096, study PRJNA449069) | gut metagenome | isolation source: stool from male and female vole | host: Microtus ochrogaster | place: USA:Florida | collected 2017
CCACCGGTGTATCGGTTGTAGCGCACAGCTGCACTGCCGAGTAGCCGCGTCCGGTAAGGATAAGTGCTGAAAGCATCTAAGCACGAAGCCCCCCTCAAGATAAGATTTCCATATAGGGTCGTCGAAGACTACGACGTAGATAGGTTGCAGGTGCACGGGCGGCAACGTCCTCAGCCGAGCAATACTAATAACCCGACCCCTTTCCGGGAGCGCTGCTCCCAAGCAAGCACAGCGCCTTGGCGCCCGTCGCCCCCCNCGCGGGGTAGACGAAGCAGGCAGCCGGAGGCGCGCGGCAAAGACGCCGCAGGCCCGTAGAACGACAAGCTCAGGCCGCTGCGAAGTATGAAGTTATNAGGTTTAAGTGATGAGGNGCCNGCGAGGTCGCCTTCCCCGTCAGCTTCCAGGCTCTTTTTCACCTTACACAGCCCGTGCCCGCGACAGGCGCGCCGCGCGTCCGGCCCCGACCTCAGCAAGCCAGAGCNGCTTGCNACAGGCGCCGCCAGCGGCCCCCNCGCCGAGGCACCCCGGCTGAAAGACACTAAGGTGGCAATAGCGTTAGGGATCCACCTCTTCCCATTCCGAACAGAGAAGTTAAACCTAACCACGCCGATGGTACTGCGAAAGTGGGAGAGTAGGTAACCGCCCCCTATACCGAGCCCCGCCCCTCCGAAAGGAAGAGCGGGGCTCACTTTTTTATGTGCAGTCGTGATTTTAATGCTCGCAGTGTGTTGTTGTTGGCCAAAAATCCATTAATTTTGTAGTAGATAATAAAACGCGTTATGAAAGGTATCGTATTGGCCGGTGGATCGGGCACGCGCCTGTATCCTATTACCAAGGGAGTGTCGAAGCAGCTGCTGCCTATCTACGACAAGCCCATGGTGTACTATCCTATTTCTACTCTGATGCTTGCCGGTATCCGGGATATTCTTGTGATTTCCACGCCTGACGATTTGCCTTCATTCAAGCGCCTCCTGGGCGACGGCTCGGATTTCGGCGTGCAGTTGAGCTATGCCGAGCAGCCTTCACCGGATGGTCTCGCTCAGGCCTTCATCATAGGACGCGAATTTATAGGCGACGATTCGGTGTGTCTCGTGCTTGGAGATAACATTTTTCATGGCGCGGGATTCAATCAGATTTTGAAAGACGCACGCGCCGCCGTTGAAAAGGACGATATGGCCACGGTTTTCGGCTATTGGGTGGACGACCCCGAGCGCTACGGCGTGGCGGAGTTCGATGCCCACGGCAATTGCCTGTCTATCGAGGAGAAACCCCGGAATCCGCGCAGTAATTATGCGGTTGTGGGTCTGTACTTTTACCCGAACAGGGTTGTGGACGTCGCTGCCGGCATCAAGCCTTCAGCCCGTGGCGAGCTGGAAATCACCACCTTGAACCAGGAATTCCTTCACAGCGGTCAGTTGCGCGTTCAGACGCTCCNGCNTGGANTNGCCTGGCTNGATACCGGCACGCACGATTCCCTGGCAGAAGCTTCAATATATGTTGAAGTGCTGGAAAAGCGCCAGGGGCTGAAAATAGGGTGCCTTGAAGGTATCGCCTACCGGCACGGATGGATTTCAAAAGAGCGCATGATGGAAATAGCCCGGCCTATGCTCAAAAATCAGTACGGCCAATACCTTATGAAGGTAGTGGACGAAATCGAACGGACCAAAAAACAGCCTGAAGAATGAAAGTGATTGAAACGGATATTCCCGGAGTGGTGATCATCGAGCCGGCTGTGTTCGGCGACAGCCGAGGGTATTTCTTCGAGAGCTACAATAAGAAGGCTTTCGATACAGAAGTCTGTGCGGTCGATTTCGTGCAGGACAACGAAAGCTGCTCATCGCGTGGTGTAATGCGCGGGCTGCACTTCCAGAGGCCGCCCTATGCGCAGGCCAAGCTCGTGCGATGCGTGCGCGGGAGTGTTCTCGACGTTGCCGTCGATATACGCAAAGGTTCGCCCACCTACGGGCAGCACGTTGCTGTAGAGCTGACAGAAACCAATAAGCGGCAACTGTTCATTCCGCGCGGTTTTGCCCACGGTTTTGCCGTGTTGAGCGACACGGCAGTGTTTCAGTATAAATGCGACAATTATTATCATCCCGAGGCAGAGGGCGGTATCAGTATCTGCGATGCGGCGCTGGGCATAGACTGGCACATTGAACCCTCCGGTGCGTTGCTCTCCGAAAAAGACAAGCACTACGGACTGTTTGCCGATTTTGATTCTCCATTCCTCTATTGATCAATCAGATGAAACGTTCGATTCTCATTACCGGCGGTGCCGGATTCATTGGTTCGCACGTCGTGCGGCTGTTCGTGAACAAGTATCCNGAATATCAGATAGTCAATGTCGACAANCTCACTTATGCCGGAAATCTCGCAAACCTTGCCGATATTGAAAATGCACCCAACTACACCTTCGTAAAGGCTGATATATCCGACCTTGATGCCATGCGCGCCATCATCAGGGAGCACAAGATCGACCGCATAATTCACTTGGCTGCNGAAAGCCATGTCGACCGTTCGATAAAGGACCCGTTCACTTTTGCCCGCACAAATGTGATGGGCACTCTCGCGCTTCTTCAGGCCGCGAAAGAATATTGGGATTCATTGCCCGAAAAATACGAAGACAAACTTTTCTATCACATCTCCACCGACGAAGTTTACGGAGCTCTCGAGCTCAGTCATCCCGAGGGAGTGGCGGCGCCGTTCACAACCCGTGCATCGTCNAACGACGACATGGCCTACGGCACGGACTTCTTTGTNGAGACAAGCAAATANAATCCTCACTCGCCNTACTCGGCGTCCAAAGCCTCGAGCGACCATTTCGTGCGGGCCTATCATGACACCTACGGACTGCCCGCCATAGTGACCAACTGCTCTAACAACTACGGCCCATATCAGTTCCCCGAGAAACTTATACCCTTGTTTATAAATAATATACGCAAGGGCAAGAGTCTGCCNGTCTATGGCAAGGGCGAGAACGTGCGCGACTGGCTGTATGTGGAGGACCACGCGAGGGCTATCGATNTGATTTTCCACAAAGGCAAGATTGCCGAAACCTACAACATCGGCGGCTTCAACGAGTGGAAGAACATCGACCTTATAAAGGTGATTATACGCACCGTGGACAGGCTTCTGGGCAATCCGGAAGGTCATAGCGACAGCTTAATAACGTATGTCACCGACCGCGCCGGCCACGACATGCGCTACGCCATCGACTCGCGCAAGCTCCAGCGCGAGCTCGGCTGGGAGCCCTCCCTGCAGTTTGAGGAAGGCATTGAAAAAACCGTGCGCTGGTATCTCGACCACCAGGAATGGATGGACAATATCACCTCCGGGGCCTACGAGCGGTACTACGAAGACATGTACGGGCGTCTATAAGACGAGATATTTTGCACGTATGTCGCCAAAATGTTGTAATTTCGCACTTACAATATGAAGAACCTGATGCGTGCACTGCGGCTTGTGCTGTTGTCGGTGCTGTCGCTTGTCGTGGCAGTACCGGTGGCACTGTATGTGCTTCTGTCCACGCCATGGGCCCAGACTCGTCTCTGCAAGGTGGCCGAAACTGAGCTCTCGGCCCTCACCGGTTCGCAGATAAAGGTAGGTAAAGTCGTCATTCACCCCTTCAATCGCCTGGATGTGACAGATGTGAGCGCTTGCGACGACTATGGGCGCGAGTGCCTCACGGTGAAGCGCCTCAGCGCCCGTTTTGAGCTCTATCATTTCCTGCGCACGGGGCGCACCGTATTCGATTACGCGCTTGTGGACAGTCCTTCTCTCAGCCTGTACCGGAACAGCAAGGACGCGCCCCTCAACATAGCCGGAATTGTGGAGCGCCTGAAAGGCAAGGACAACGGTCCTAAAAAGCAATTCCGCCTCAAGGTGGCCACCCTCGCAGTGCTCGACGGCAGATTGACCTACGACGTACTCGACGAACCCGAAGCCGCCGAAGGCCCTTTCGATGCCTATCATATCATGGCCGATAGCGTGCAGCTGCATGCCTGCCTGCGCCTGATAAGTCCGGATGCAGTGGATGTGGAACTCAACAGAGCGGCATTCCGCGAACGAAGCGGATTCGAGCTGCGCCAGCTTGGAGGCCTCTTGCGCTACGACGCCGGGGGCGTGCGTGTGAACACCCTGAATCTTGAACTCCCAAACTCTCGGCTGAGCCTTGATGCCGACTACGAGAGCACGCGCCGTGCATGGCATGTGTCGACCGACACTGCCTCTTCTTCGCTGCTTTATCTGCCTGACCTGAAAGCCTTTGTTCCCACCTTGGCCGACACCTATCTTGGCGTGGAGGCTCGCCTGCGAGCCCATGGCGATAGAAGTTCGGCAGTGATTGATACTCTTAAAATCCACACTCTCGACGAGAGCCTTTCTGCCGAAGCCGAGTGTGGAGTGATAAAATTAGGGACGCCGGAAGAGCTGGCATGGGTGTCGAAATTGAATGTGCGTGCCGATGTGCCCCGTATTCTCGCCCACATCGAAAAGATTGCTCCCGGAAAAACGCGGCTGCCGGCGCGCGTTGGCAGCCTGGGGGTTGCCACGCTTCACGCTAACGGTTCGCTCAAAGCCCGTGGTGAAGGTCGCGTGAATCTCACCGCCGCGACATCTGCCGGACGAATAGAAGCCGTGGGCGAAGCGACAAGCAGAGACACTTTTGCTACAGCTACGCTGGACGCACACATGACAGTGGCCGAACTGGAAGCCGGAAAGTTGGCAGGATTGCCGCGACTCGGGGCTGTGAACGCACATTTTGACGCACAGGGAGCCCTGTCGCGGGAAGGTTTCGGCGGACATGTGGAAATGGATGAGGCCTCGCTGNTTTTCAACGGGCGCAGCTGCGGTGGATTGAGAGCCGCAGCCGACATAGCGCCCGGAGCCGTGGATGCAACCCTATATATCGAAGACCGCGCCGTGAATGTAGACCTGGTCGCAGCCATGCGTTACCCCCGCGGTGCCGAAAAGAGCATCGCGCTGAACGGCACGGTCGATAAACTTGACCTCAACTGGCTCGGGTTGATAAATGCCTACGAAGGCTATACCATAAACGGGTCGCTCGACGCATCGCTCAAAGGCAACAATGTAGACGATGTCCAGGGCCATATCAAGCTGGAAAACATTGATTTTCGCAGTGAAGCAGAGGGCAGGGGACTGCGTATGCATTCGTTGTCGCTTTCCCGAGACCTTGACACCCGGCCAGAAATTATAGAGCTGACAAGCGATTACGTCAACGGCTCGATTCAGGGGCAATTCTCTCCGTCGTCGCTTGCCCAGGATTGCCGCGAAGCCTTTGCATCGGTGTTCCCGGCGCTTGACCTGCACGACGAGGCTTCGCACAAACACGTGTGCGGCAACGATTTCCGCTGGGACTTCTCGGTGGCCGATGCCGAAGAACTGTCGCGTTTCTTTGCACTTCCCGTGCAAATAATCCATCCCATAGATATCAGCGGCAGCATGAGTTGCACCGAGCGCAAGTTTGACCTTCTGCTTGACGCGCCATATTTGCAGCAGGGCGACAAAATAATCGACAATACCACGCTGTTCGCCTCAGGCGACGGCTACGCCGGCGAAGCATCGGTCTACGCCACAACGCACGTGCCCACCAAGAAAGGACCCATGCAGGCCATTCTGGACATTGCGGCCTCCAAAGACGTAGTGAACACCACGGTAGACTGGACGATTGAGCGCAGCATCCCGCTGAACGGCACATTGAGTGCCTCCACGCACCTGGGTCGCGGCGTTGACGGCCGTATTTCCGCCGATGTCGATATCCATCCCGGAACGATTAATTTCGGCGATGACGTGTGGTCGATATTGCCGTCGCGTGTGTCGTGGAGCGACGGAGTAGCGGCAGTCGACAATTTCGCCCTCAAAGCCGGCGAGCAGGAGTTGTCGCTTAACGGAGTGGTGAGCGCCGAGCAGGAACCGGCTCTTGACATACAGATTCAGAAGATTTCCCTGCTGCCCATCTTTGAGACGCTCGAGATTGACAAAGCTCTGCTGAGCGGAGTCGCCACAGGCCGCTTCGAGGGTAGGGCGCTGCTTAGCAATGCCCCGGTGCTAACAAGCGAGTGGATGCATGTCGACGGCATCGGCTACAACCGCTGCACCCTGGGAGATGCCGACATAAGCGCCCGCTGGAACAACGACACGAAAGCCATAGATCTTTCGGCCGACCTTACGGGACCGGACGGCAGGCATTCGGCCATAAACGGCTCAATAACACCGGCCGCCGAAGAGCTTGACATCACTTTCCTGGCCGACCGTGTCAGGGTAGGCTTCATGCAGCCGTTCATGTCGGCCTTTGCCTCGGACGTCGACGGCTATGCATCCGGTCGCGCGCGCCTGTTCGGCACGTTCAAGTACATAGACCTGGAAGGTGATATCTATGCCGACTCCCTATCGTTGAAGATCGACTTTACCAACACCACGTATTTCTGCTCTGACAGTGTGCACATCCGGCCCGGTGTCATCGATGTGCAGAACGCCACCATATCAGATGCCGGCGGTCACACGGCCAAGCTCGACGGCGTCGTGCGCCATGTGTTCTTCAAGGAGCCGAGCTTTGACTTCACGCTGCGCGACGCGCGCGAGTTTCTCTGCTACAATGTGGGGCCCAAGCAAAGCCCGGACTGGTACGGCACGATCTATGGCAATGGCGGCGCACACATTTATGGCGAGCCCGGTGTGGTTAATATCGATGTGGCAATGACCACCACTGCCGGCTCCACTTTCACCTTCGTGCTCAGCGACATGATGGAGGCCGACGAATACTCCTTCATCACTTTCCGCGACCGCACGCCGGTGGAGATTGTGGATTCCGTAGTCGAGGTAGAAACCATCCCGGCAGCAGTGCTCGAATACCGCGACCGCATGGCACGCCGCGAGATTGAAGAAGAGAGCGACTACAACATGGACTTTAAAGTGGACATCACCCCGGCGGCGCGCATAATCCTGGTCATGGACCCGGTGGGCGGCGATGAAATCCGCGCTTTCGGCAACGGAAACCTCAGNCTCACCTACGGGTCGGCCAACAACGACNTGCGCATGTTCGGCACNTACACACTCGACCGAGGCAGCTACAACTTCACGCTCCAGGACATCATAATCAANGATTTCACCATCGACGAGGGCAGCAGCATTTCTTTCCATGGCGACCCCTACGCCGCCCAGCTCGACATAGAAGCCGCCTACAACGTGAATGCNAATCTGAGCGACCTCGACGAATCNTTCCTGCAGGACCGNGACCTNAACCGCACGAACGTGCCCGTGCAGGCTATAATGAAGGTGACCGGCGACATGCGCCAGCCCGANATAGCCTTCGACNTGCGCTTCCCCACGCTCACCTCCGATGTCTACCGCAAGGTGCGGTCNATCGTGAGCACCGAGGAGATGATGAACCGTCAGATAATCTATCTCCTGGCCCTCAANCGGTTCTACACGCCCGACTACATGAGCACTACCAAGGGCAACGAACTCTTCTCGGTGGCCTCATCTACCATATCGAGCCAGCTGAGCAGTATGCTGGGCAANCTCAGCGACAACTGGACCATTGCGCCCAACCTGCGGTCGGACCGCGGCGACTTCAGCGACGTGGAGGTGGATGTGGCTCTGTCGAGTCGGCTGCTCAACAACCGCCTGCTGTTCAACGGCAACTTCGGCTATCGCGACAAATCGCTGAACACTAATCAGTTTGTGGGAGATTTCGATATAGAATATCTTCTGAACCGACGCGGCACATGGCGCCTCAAGGCNTATAACCGCTACAACGACCAGAACTACTATCTGCGCTCTGCCGCCACCACGCAGGGCGTGGGCATCATGTTCAAGCGCGATTTCGACGACCTGTACAGGCGGCATAAAAAAACGGAGACACCGGCGGATAGCATCCAAAAGATGCCGGCCGACAGTGTCCCCGCGAAGTAAATTCAGCTAACCGAGGAGCGCCACCACCATGCCCGCAAGAATCAGCAACACGCTGCTCACGGCGTAGGTAACGGTGTAGCCCATCACCGGAAGCGTGCTGTCCAGGCTATCCTGGATGGCACCCAGGGCTGCCACCGCATTGCGGCTGCCGGCTACGCATCCCAGCGAGACGGCGGCAGGGAACTTGAACAGTTTATTGGCGATATAGATGCAGATAATAAGAGGGATGGTGGTGCATGCCAGTCCCACGACAAACAGCTGTGGTCCCACTTCTTTCAATCCGCTGATGAACGAAGGGCCTGCCGAGATGCCCACAACGGCTATGAAAAGATTGAGTCNNGCGTTGTCCATAAACCATATCACGGGACGGGGAATGTGTCCGAACGAAGGCCGTTTCGACCTGAGCCAGCCCAGCACAAGACCCGAAAGAATTGCTCCGCCGCTCGTGCTCAGCGACACGGGAATCGAACCAATCTTTATCACGATAGCACCTATGAGACAGCCCAGTGCTATACCGAGGCCTATGAACACCATGTCGCTCTCGGCTGTCTGTCGGTCGCTGTAGCCAATCTCGGGCACGGCCGCGTCAACATCTTCCGGCAGTCCTACCAGGGTGATTACATCGCCTTTTTCGAGCCGCAGGCGTTTCCGGAGGGTGAGCGGCATATCGTTGCGAAGCACCTTGTGGACGGTGACACCGTGCATGAAAGGCTTGTTGCGCAGTTCGCCCAGCGTGACACCGTCGGCACCCGCCTTCGACACCACTACCGGCAGGTTTTCCGTACCGAATGTGAGCAGTTCGTGGTCCGACACCTCAGTGCCTATCCACGATGCATCCTGCACGATGCTCTCGCGGCGTCCGCTCAGCACCACGATATCGCCCTTTCTCACCCTGATGTCGGGGTCCGGTTCCATGATTTCGCCGTTGATTCTCAGGCGCTCCACGAAATGCCGCAGGTCGCGGCTCTTGAGGTGCCTTTCAATTTCCTTCACCGTGCGGGGGCGGTTGAAGAAGTCGGCCTCAACCCTGTAGGCGCGGAACGACACAGGGCGGTTTGCTATAATCTGGCCGGGGTCGGGTGTGAAATCGCCCGTCTCCATTTCCTCCTCCAACCGGCGAGTCTCCTCCTTGACCTTTTTCAAGCCACCGAGGAGCACCGGGCCGAGATTTGCAATGATCCAAGCCGTGCCAATGGTGCCGAATATGTAGCACACAGCGTAGCAGGCCGGAATCAAGTGTATCATTTTAGACTTTTCCTCATCGGGAATACCCAACGCGTTGATGGTGTCGGAGCCCACGCCGATCACGGCCGAAACCGTCTGCGCGCCGGCGAAAACGCCCACGGCCACACCCTTGTTGTAGCCCATGAGCTTGCACACTCCCACGGTGACGCCGATCACTACCACACACTCCACAAGCGCAAAGCAAATCTGCTTCATGCCGTCGCCTTTGAACGAGCGGAAAAACTGCGGCCCCACGCTGTAGCCTATGGCGAACAGAAACAGCATGAACGCAAGCGACTTCACCGTCTCCGAAATGGGAATGTCCATTTGGCCGACGATTACGCCCACGATGAGGGTGGCAGTTACCGGCCCGAGGGAGAATGATTTATATCGCAGTCCTCCGAGCCAGAAACCCAGTCCGAGAGTTAAAAAGATAGGTATTACCTGATTTTGTCTGAAAAGTTCAGTAAGCCATTCCATAATGTGATGTTTTATTCAAAACACACGAAGAAAGCTCTTTGTTTAGGAATGCATCATTATCAGAGGTCGTCACACTGCGCGAGCCACGCGGCCGATGAGGCATCGGAAGGCATGCGCCAGTCACCGCGGGGAGACAGGCACACCGAGCCAACCTTCGGGCCGTCTGGCAGGCATGAGCGCTTGAACTGCTGCGCGAAGAAGCGGCGGAAGAAGGTGCGCAGCCATTTCTTGATTGTGGCGTGGTCGTAGCTGCCGGCGAACGCCTTGAGCGCGAGCAGATAGATGCGCCTGGGCGAAAATCCGTAGCGCAGCGTGTAGTACAGGAAGAAGTCGTGCAGTTCGTAAGGGCCCACAAGGTCTTCCGTCACCTGTGCTATCTTGCCGTCGGCCGTAGGTGGCAGAAGTTCCGGCGAAATGGGCGTATCGGCTATGTCGTGCAGGATTTCCCTCACTTCGGCCTCATGCGCCGTGCGGGCTATCCACCTCACGAGATGTGCCACAAGAGTCTTGGGCACGCCTGCATTCACTCCGTACATCGACATGTGGTCGCCGTTGTATGTGGCCCAGCCCAGGGCAAGCTCGGAGAGGTCGCCGGTGCCCAGCACCATGCCACCGGTCTGGTTGGCTATGTCCATGAGCAGGAGCGTGCGTTGGCGCGCCTGCGAGTTTTCATAAGTGACATCGTGATTCTCCGGGTCGTGTCCTATGTCGCTGAAGTGCTGCATCACCGCCGGAACAATGCTTATCTCACGCATAGACACGCCGAGGAGCTTCATCAGTGTCACGGCATTATCGTGTGTGCGCGAAGTGGTGCCGAATCCGGGCATGGTCACACCGGTAATGCCGGTGCGGGGTAGCCCGAGCTTGTCGAATGCCTCCACGGCCACAAGAAGGGCGAGTGTGGAATCGAGGCCCCCGCTGATACCCACGACGAGACTCTTGCAATGGGTGGCTTCCAGCCTGCGGCAGAGAGCGGCCACCTGTATATTGATAATCTCGTCGCAGTTGGCGTCCAGACTGGAATTGTCGGCCGGCACGAAGGGACGAGGGTCCACTTTCCGGTATTTCAGCACATCGCTGTCGTTCCGCGTGGCACCATTACCGGCCCAGACGGAGCTGAAACTGCCCCCTTGGCGCACGGCACAGTCGTGGAACGAGCCCGTGTGCATCCTGTCGCGGGCTATCGCCTCAAGGTCGATGTCGGCGGCCACCCACTGCGAGCCGTGTTGCCAGCGTTGGCCCGATGCCAGTGTGGTGCCCTTCTCGGCTATGATGGTCTTTGCATCGAACACAAGGTCTGTGGAGGATTCTCCGTAGCCGGCCGACGCGTAGACATATCCGCAGAGGCAGCGTGCCGACTGCTGCGCAATGAGTTGGCGCAGATATGTGTATTTCCCGATAATGTCGTCGGAGGCCGAAAGGTTTGCCACGACCATGGCTCCGGCCATTGCTGCCGCGCAGCTGGGTGGCACCGGTGTCCACAGGTCCTCGCATATTTCAACGCCCACAGGAACACCGGCCACCTCAAATAATAGACCGGTGCCGAACGGAACTTCCTCGCCCTGAATATCTACAGTGGTATTTGCTTCAGGAGCGGCTGCCCACCAGCGTTTTTCGTAGAACTCGTTGTAATTGGGGATGTAGGTTTTGGGCACGATACCAGCTACGCGTCCCTGAGCTAAGACTGCTGCGCAATTGTACAGGGTGTTGTTTAGGGCGAGCGGCATTCCCAAGACCACGGTTGCCTCCAGCCCGGCCGTAGCCGCCGCAACCTTTTCGAGAGCCGAGAGTGCGTCGTCGAGTAGGGTAGTGGAGTGGAAAAGATCTGCGCAGGTGTAGCCGGTGATACACATTTCCGGAAAAACCACCAGGTCGGGCTTTTCAACGGCCGTGAGTTCCAGAATCCTGATTATCTCTCGGGCATTTGCACTGCAATCGGCGATGTGCACGGCAGGAGCAGCCGCTATCGCACGGAAGAAACCGTAGTTTTTCATTTCTTTTTCTTTTTTCTTAGTCGGGCAGCCTCGAGGCGATGTTCTTCGGCCTCTTCGGGCATTTCTATTATGTCGTAGAGCTCGGCAAGGCTCTCGTGCACGTCGGGTACGCGCGGGGCACGGTCGAGTGCCGACAGCAGGCAGTCGAGCGCTTCGGCATGGGCGTGTGTGGCCTCGTATAGCCTGGCCAGGGCGAGCAGCGACTCGTGGTCGCCGTCGTCGGCGTCCGCCGCTTTACGAAGCATGTTTTCAGCGCCGTCGAGGTCGCCCATATCCATGAGCAACCGGCCTTTATGGAGCATGGTCAAGGCGTGGCCGGGACACAGCCGCAGGGCCTTGTCGTAATTGGCCAGTGCAGCTTCGGCCATTCCTTCATCGCTGCACTGCAGACCCATGGCCACATATTCGTCGGCCAGTCCGGCGAGCATTTCCCTGGCTTCGTCAAGCTCTTCCCGGGCTTTCCGGGCTTCTTCCTTCAGCTGCCTGATAATGTCGAGCCTTAGGGAAACAAGGCGTCGCACCGCGGGGCTGTGGAGCAGCGCGGGCCTGGCTGTCGCTGCCGTGGCGAATGAATCAACCGCCCGCCGCATGTCGCCGGTGGCGAAAGCCTGCGATGCCGAGGCGAGGGCTGCATCGACGCGCGCCTGCGCGATGGCATCGTCGATTATTTCGGAGCTGTTGAAGTTGCGGGCAAAGGCAACGACAGACGGATGTACGTAGATGTCGCGGTCGGCCAGGGTGCTGAGCAGACTGATGCCAGCCAGGCTGCGGCAGCGGCTCAGAGCCACGTAGCTCTGGCCGCCGGCGAAGGCCCCGCGCCCGAAATCCAGCACCACCCGGTCGAAGGTCATGCCCTGACTCTTGTGCACGGTGATGGCCCATGCCAGCTTGAGCGGGAACTGTGTGAAACTGCCCAGCTCCACCTCGTTTATCTTGTGGGTTTTCTCGTCGAGCACATAGCGGATATTGCTCCAGCGCTCTGGTTCGACAGCGTGGAGCAGTCCGTCCGGCGTGCGCACGCCCACATGGCCGTCGTCGGGCAGGTCTTCCACGATGCCTATGGTGCCGTTGACCCAGCGACGCTCGGGGTCGTTGCGCACAAACATCACCTGGGCGCCTATTTTCAGCGTCAGCTCTTTGTCGGTGGGCAGGGAGGTTTCGGGAAAATCCCTTTCAATGACGCCGTGGAACACAGCCGAGGCGCCGGGAAGCGCATCGAGCCGCTCGTTGTTGATATTGTCCACGATGTCGCGGCGGGTGGCTATCGTCACGGGTGGCACGTCTTCCGTGCCGGCAGCGTAGGNCTNCTCGCGGGAGACCANGNGGGCGTTNAGGATACGCAAGTCTTCCGGCGTGGGGTGGCCNTCGCGCACGCGGTCGAGCATTTCCACGAAAGAGCTGTCGGTCTGCCTGTACACTTTGCGCAGCTCAATAGGCACGATGGCTATTTCCTTGAATACATCGGCGTTGAAAAAATAGGGTGTGCCGTAGTGGCGCGCCATGATGTCGCGGGAGTCGGACGTCACCACAGGCTCGAGCTGGAAAATGTCGCCCACCATGAGCAACTGCTTGCCTCCGAAGGGGCGGCGCCTGTCGCCGCTGTACACTCTCAGGATTTTATCTATGAAGTCGATTGTGTCGGCCCTCACCATAGAAATCTCGTCGATGATGATGAGTTCCAGTTCCTTTATCAGTTTTACGAGCGGCTGCGGATATCGCATCCGGCGTTTCAGCACCCTGGCGGCGAAGTCGGGGTCGTCCGGCATCGTGGGCTTGAAGGGGAGGCGGAAGAAGGAGTGCAGTGTCTGGCCTCCCACGTTGATGGCGGCGATGCCGGTGGGAGCGAGCACCACATGTTTCTTTGCCGTGTTCTGCGTGATGTAGCGCAGCAGGGTGCTCTTGCCCGTGCCGGCTTTGCCGGTCAAGAACACTGATTGCGTGGTGTCTTTGACCAGCTGCCAGGCGGTGAGCATCTCGCCGTTGTCCGGGTCGAGCACCATACGCCGTTGCTGTGGATTGTCTTCCTTCATTACTGCAAAGGTAGGAAAAAAGAAGAACAAAAACAAAGCCCCCGAAAAATCGGAGGCTCGATGCGGGGTGGGGCACGTGTTTATGCCCCCAGATAGGCCTTGAGCAGGCGGCTCTTCTGGCTTTTGAGGCGGCGGATGGCC
>WFLX010109134.1_pt1 | contig 13799 bp, 8 predicted proteins | sample 4967041 | NCBI WGS metagenome assembly WFLX01 (sample SAMN12857096, study PRJNA449069) | gut metagenome | isolation source: stool from male and female vole | host: Microtus ochrogaster | place: USA:Florida | collected 2017
CGGGGGCCGGTGTCAAGCCGATGGATCCGATGAAAACCCTTTTTTATGCGGAGCAGGGGTGCATCCGTTTCGATATGGAGATTCATGGTATCGACCCGTCGCTGTCACAGGCGGTGTATAAGGATATCACGGCCGCCTTTGGCGACCATCATGGTAACGGATATCTGGCCAACGGCATTGCCGACCGCGATACCTATTATATGAAGAAAGTCTATGCCGCATGCGTGCGTGCGGTCGATTATCTCGTGACTTTGCCCGAATGGGACGGTCGCAATGTCTGGATTCAGGGTGCCAGCCAGGGCGGGGCGCTGGGCATCGTGCTTGCTTCTCTCGATCCGCGTATCACGGCGGCCTGTATCAATCATCCGGCCCTCAGTGACATGGCCGCTTATGCCGAGCCGGGGCGTACGGGAGGTTATCCGCATTTCAGCCGGAAGTACCGGGATATAGAATTGACGCCCGAGGTTATCAGGACGCTTGCCTACTATGATGTGGTAAACTTTGCCCGATTCGTGAAATGTCCGGTTTTCATGACGTGGGGATTNAATGACAATGTTTGNCCGCCTACCACGAGCTATGGGGTCTGGAATACNCTCACCTGCCCGAAAGAATCGCTCATTACACCAATCAACGAACATTGGGTGTCNATGGACACAAGGCGGAAGCAACTGGAATGGCTGAAGAGNCAGACCCGATGAAGATGGGNCGTAAAAGAAATGTTGCGATGAAGACAAAGCTGGTTATATTCGACCTCGACGGGACGATTCTGAATACGATAGCGGACTTGGCCGACAGCACCAATTATGCTTTGAGGCGGCTGGGATATCCGGAGAGATTGCGCAGTGAATATCCGTTCATGGTCGGTAACGGTGTCCGCAAGCTCTTTGAAAGGGCGTTGCCGGAAGGTGAACGTATGGAAGAGAATGTGGAGCGGATGCGTCAACTGTTTATGCCTCATTACGATGTGCACAATACCGATTCGAGCCGACCTTATGAGGGGATAGAGGCATTGCTGCATGCCCTTTGCGGACGGGGGATGATGGTGGCCGTGGCGTCAAACAAATACCAGGCAGCGGTAGAGAAATTGGTCGCCTGCTTTTTTGCCGGCATTCCTTTCGCTGCCGTTTTCGGACAGCGCGAGGGGGTGCCGGTCAAGCCTGACCCGACGATAGTGTCAGATATCCTGAAAGAGACGGGTGTGACGGCCGGAGAGGTGCTGTATGTCGGCGATTCGGCTGTGGATATGCAGACAGCGGCCCGTGCCGGCGTTGCGGCTTGCGGGGTGACATGGGGATTCCGTCCGCGGGTAGAGCTGGAAGCGGAACACCCGGCCTATATTGTCGACAGGCCGGAGGAGGTGCTGGCCTGTTTATCGGAATAGGCGGCTGTAAAATTCCGCTTTCTTTTCTATGGCGAGCGGGTAGGCTCTCGATGTAGAGGGCATACGCCAGAATTCGAGGTCGCGACCGAAGGCGCGGCAGCGGATGCACCCGCCGATTTCCGGGAGGCGGCCGATGGGGGGATTTCCTTCGTCGGCCGCTTCATTGTCGAGTTGTGCCAGCAGTTGTTCGCTGGCTTTTTGGCCGGTAGTGACGATGCGCCGGCAGCGGGGCATGGTTGAAAGGAGAAGGCCGATGTCTGTCGGTTCGAGGATTTCCAGAAACTGGTCGCTGGCATTGTCTTTCAGCCGGTTGACGCGGGTTGCCGTATCGTAAAAGCCAAGGCCGCGGCTTTGTGCGAAGTTGATGATGGCGTCGCGGTCGAAACGTTTTTCGCGCTGGAGGACAAAGTGCTGTTTATCGTTGAAAAACAGCAGGCCCATGATACGCCAGAAGTCATTGATGAAATTCGGGTAGAAAAATTCCATGGACCAGCGTGCCCGCGGGGGCGGAAAACTGCCGAGGAAAAGGATTTCGCCGTCGGCAGGAAGGAACGGCTGCAGGGGGTGGCTTTCTATTGTCATGTGACGGATGGTATATCAGGGATTGAGAAGTCCGCGTTCAACAAGTTTATGGCCTATGATACGGGCTGCGATGCCGACCAGTTCTACACAAGGACGTTTCCGGTAATATTCCGGAGTGCGTTCGGCCGGTGTCGGAGGATCCTGCTGTCGGGTGAGACCGAGCAGTTCGCGGCAGACGATAGAGCCGTTGATTTCACGAAATTCATTGGCGCACTCCTGAACGAGAGCATAGTTGCGGCTTTTGGCCGAGCGATCGGTGGGGTCGGCCGCCGGTTCGAGAAGGCCGGCTATGAACGACATGCCGCTGACGGTGCCGCATACTTCGCGGAGCCGTCCCATACCGCCGCCGAAAGGAGCGGCGAGGGTAGCTGCCAGATTCCTGTCGATGGAGAATAAATCGGCGTAGGCCAGGAAGACGGCCTGAGCGCAATTATAGCCCGAAGTGAAAAGGTCGCGGGCCTGCTGGATTCTGCTGTCAAGATTGTTGTTTGTCATGTTTTCGGTATATATGGCTGCAAAGATAATGAAAAAAGGGGTCGATTGTGGCGAAATGAGGGAAAATACAGATCCCGGGGTAGGGCGGGGAATGTCGTGGAAGGGATGTGATTGCTTTGGGGATATGAAAGTTGCCCGGGATGGGGAAGCGGGAAAAAAGATCAGGATGACATAAGAAAGAGAGCGAACCCGGGGATGCCCCGAAGGTTCGCTCTTGAAGGAACGTGAATGCGAATAATGATTTTATTTCACATTCAGTTTATATGCAGCTCCCTCGATGGTCAGGATATAAAGTCCCGGCCGGATGTCGCGGATAATCGCTTCGCCGTTTTCAAGACAGAGGGTGTTTATGACCTTGCCGTCGGCCGAATAGAGGGTTGCATTGCCGTCGGATGCCGCTTTAATTGTGATGGTCTGCTGTGACATGCTGATTCTGACGGCGGTTTTGTCGAGGCCGGTTTTTTCAATGTCCGATGTGCCCTTTACGTTCATGATGGGAGTGAAGAGATAGAGGTAGGGGAACTCTTCGTTGGTCATGACGCAGACAACGTTATTGAACGGAGTGAGGAATTTTGTGACGCCGTTTTCAATTACATATTCATCGTCGGCATACAGCTCTTCGCCTTCCAGTTCATCGTATTCNTTGAAGGTCGGCATATCAAGATACCAGGTNTATTTGGTNTCGGTACCGTAGGCCGACCGGTGAGCGCTGAGGTCTATCTTGCCGTCTACTTCTTTGACGTCGATGATAGCTTGATTCTTATAGACGTAACGCGTATATTGCGATTTGATTTGCGGCAATGTGGCGAAAGAGAATCGGTTCTGATCGAGGGATAGTATCCTCAGGCGGGTCATGAAGTCTACATCGATGTCGCTCAGTTGGTTCCCGCTTAATACAAGTTCTTCGAGATTGGGTGATCCGGCCAATGATATGCTGGTCAGCATATTATTGAGGGCGNTGAGTGTCAAGAGCTGAGGATTGTTCACTTCCAGAGAGGTGAATTGATTCCCGGAGATGCTCAGAAGTATAAGATCCGGGTTGTGACTCAGGTCGATGGAAGAGAATTTGTTGTTATCCAGAATAAGAGCGCGGAGATTCGGATAACGGGAGAGGTCCAGTTCGGAGAAAGAATTGCNGGAAAGGCGTAATTCGGTCAGATTGGGACTTTCGGGAAGAGTAATGCTTGACAGGCCGGCGTTGTCGATGGTGAAGGTAACGAGCTTTGTCATCTTGGATGCATCCATGGAGGACATGGTTGCGCCGGTGATGCTGAAAACAGAGATATCTTCGTCATCGTCATAGGTATATACTTTAACTGTGGCATTCGGAGTGGTGACGGCAGAGAAGCGTGTGTAGGTATAACTGTTCAGCAGATATTGTGAGAGGTCTTCTTTGCCGGTCCAGTCGATATACAGGGCCGGAGAGCCTTTGGCAGCAGCAAAGGAAAGGGCAACGGATTGTCCTCCGATGGGGGTTGTGAACGTAGCAAGCAGACGGGTGGGCATTCCGGCAGCCAAGACGGGTGTGGTCTTCAATGCGTTTTCGCCGCTCAGGTCTGGGTAGGCCTCATGGGTCATTTCGCAGTAGATGCGTCCCATCTCTGTATTCTTGAATGTGGTTTTGCCGTTGACAATTTCATAATCCTTGCCGGGCTCCATGATCGCACCGTCTTCGTTTTTCCAGACAAACTGAGTGGTATGTCCGCCCGTGGTTATCCATTGTTCGGAAAGGTTGATGCCGGGGGCTTTGGTAGGAATTTGAATGTCGTTTTGCGGAGCATAGGTGTATTCTTCTAACGGCATACCATCGCATTGCGGCATGGAGGCGAAAGTAAAGTTGTTGTTGTTGATGGCCAGATAGCGGATATTGTTTTCTTCTTCCGGGAAGACGATGCTGCTTAGCTGATTGTANGATNAATCGGCCTTTGTCATTGGGGCACAATAGGCCAGATTGATTTCTGAAAAATTATTGTGGGAAATATTCAGTGTTTCCAGATTGACGGCATCTTTCAAAGGGAATTCGGAGAACTGGTTGTAGCTGATGTCCAGATTTTTGAAGGGACGGTTCTCTATTACCTCGATTTCGGAAAGATTGTTATGGCTTAAGTTGATGTCCGTGAGCATATTCTTTGTGTATCTGTCGTTAATGCCTTTAAGAGAGAGGTCGGACAGANTGTNGTTGGAGAGATCGAGGGTCNGNAGAGANCGATTCCAGNAGAGGTCGATGCTGTAAAGTCCGGAGTTGGCCAGTCGGAGATATTCCAGCGAATTGGCGGCTTTGAGGTTCGTGCTGTAAATCGGCAGCTCGGCATTGAGTGCGGACAATACGACGCCGTCAGGGGTCCAGATGGAGATCTGGCTCCAGCCTTTTTTGGTTCCATTGATATTGTGGACTGCCGGAATCGTATCGGTTGTAACTGTAAAGGACTGCAATTCTCCATCGCCGAAGTCTACATATAATTCCTTGGGATTTTCAGGAGATGCTCCATTGGCACCGATACCGAATGAAATGGGGCTTCCGTCGCCCAGCGTCGTGGAAAAAGCCGCCATGAGAGTCGGTTTACCGTAATCTTCCTGTTTTTTGATTTTGAATTTCGTTGTACGTAGCATGGTGTTGGGGAATGCCGAATTGCCGAATGCCAGGTAGACACTATCGGACGCAAATTCTTTCAACAAGGTTACTTTACCGTTTTCATAGGTATAGTAGGATTCATCCAGCTTGCGTGAGTCGTTGGGATAGGCCTCGATATAGTTATACAATTCTACATAAGTTTGTGTTCCTTCGCGAAGCACGCGTTCGCTGAAGTCGAGGACATGTCCTACCGGATAAGAAAGGGCCACCGGCATATCGCGCTGATCATAATCGTAATCTCCCCATGTTCCTGGATCGAACGGCAACGTGGCGAAGTCCATGTCGTTGTTGGTAATGTACACGTTGTAGAGATTCTGGTTATTGGAGAGGTCGATGGAGGTGAGGTAATTGTCTCGGATGATGAGGTCGAATAGTTTCGTATTTTTTGACAGATCGATGGAGGTAAGTTTATTGCCGGAACACAGAAGCCGATATAATTCGGGATTGTTAGTCAGATCCAGCGAAGACATTTTTACGTCTGTGTTGATGGTGCCCGATTGATGGGTGCAGTATAATTCGGTTAACTGGGGATTGTTGCTGAGGTCAATGGATGAGATACGGGAGTCCGAGATGTTGAGAATCTGTAACTTGGTGTTTTGAGTCACATCAAGTGTGCTGACAGAGGTCGCATCTATTGAAAGACGGACCAGATTCGGGCATCCTGTCGGGTCTATCCATTTCAGACTGTGTGTATCCCATGCTTGAAATGATATCAGGGACGGATAATCGGATATATTGAATGTCGGATCCAGGTTCCCTATAATGTCGAGATTCAAGATCGCGAGGTCCGGCTTATTGCCTCCCACTTTGAGGGGGGTGACATTAAAAGGATTGTCGTTGAGGGTCAGCGACTGCAGTCTGGAATGAGGGGTGAGGTCCAACTCTTCCAGCTCGTTGTGGCTGAGCGAGAGGATTTCGAGGTTTGTCAGTGTCTGGATGTCGAGATTCCGGATATAACAGCCCTCGGCGTCGAAATAGTCAATAAGGGAGGCATCGCCGTAAATCTTTACGGTACCCTGTGGAGATACTTTGCAGGAGATAGAGGTTCCGTCTATACCGCCGGTCTCATTGTTGAATACGGCTTGGGAGACTTCATATTCCACGGGACCATAACCGCAATCCACATCGATGTAAGTATTTTGAGTGGCTCCCAATACGAAATGGAATGCATTTGTTTCACCGTAGGTTTCATAGATACTGGTCTTGAATGTGATGATGGGCGTTTCGTCGGAAGTATTTTGTGCCCATATATTTGTCACAGAACCGATGAACATGCATACGCAAGCGGTAATCCGGAGCGTATGGCGCATGAATTTCTTCATAAATAGTAACTGATTTTTATTGGATGATTGATTATTGGATCGATATACGTCGTGTATATTGTCCGTTGACATTTAGAATATAGATGCCGGATGCGATATGACCGGTATGAAGATTCATTTCGTCGCCGGCAACGGACTGTTTGGCCACCGCAGTTCCGGAAAGGTCGTATAACGTGGCATTTATGGTTTTGGCGCCGCCCAGGAAAATGTTGAGCATTTGATTGCTCCGTGGAGTCACCATCAGTCGAGAGGCGGAAACCCCGGGGGCGGTTAGCCCATTCCCTTCACGTCGTCTGATGACCTCTTTTAATCCAGCATAGGCATCGAATTTACCGGCTCCCCACTGTACGGAGTTTCCGGAGGTCATGACGTCGTCATCTTTTATAGCCGTCAGGGCGACGATTTCTTTCACGTCGTTTATGGTCAGGGTCGGGTCAGCCTCGAGCCATAGAGCGATTGCACCGGTGACATAAGGGGTGGCCATAGAGGTGCCGATCATTTGTTGCCAATAGTCGGTGCGGGTCGGATTTTCTACTTTGGCCTGCAGATGGGCGTTGCCGATACCATTTTCCGGATTTTCTATATAGTAAGTGCTGGACGAAGAGACAATAGTCGCGCCAGGGGCACAGATATGTGGCAGATTGCGGCCGTCTACCAAAGTCCCGTAAGAGGAGAAGTCGCTGATTTTGCCGGGTTGGAACATGCCCTGATAGCTATAGACACCGCCGTCGAGTGAGGCATAGGAATCGCGGGTGTTGTAAGAACCGACGACGAGGATATTGTTTCCGCAGGCCATATCGCTGATGGTGCCGTTGAAACTTCCGTTGTCCCAGTCTTCATGTCCGTAGTTGTCGAATGCGGTAAACGAGCCGTCGCAGAAGCAATCGATGCGCTGTCCCTCTTTGCCCGTTACGACAAAGCCGAGGAGATAATTGTCATCGTTGTTCTTGTCGCTGTTGATAGTATAGTAATCGATCATTGCATAGTATCTGCCGGTATTTTCGTCGGTCATGGAGCCTATGCCTACATATCCATCGAATGCATTGGCGAGGTTTGCAGCGATTTGATCGGAAGAACTTTGCTGATAGTCGGAGGAACTTACCCAATATTGGGGCTCTCCNTTGGTGTTGGTACCGACCGGCATGCGGAATGAGATGCGTCCTCTGGATTGGTTATAGATAACCGCTTGGATTTCAAATTCTGTCCCGTCGTTGCTGTAGATAACAGCATTGCCGTAGCGGAGATCGGTATAGACGTATGGACGGATAAAGGTCTTGATTTCCGTGCGCTCCTGAGAGAAAGTACCGTTCAGGGCAATCGGGATATCACCTTCATTGCCGGCCGATACGCAGATAATGGCATTGTCCTGTTCGACGACGGCGTCGATATATTGGTGAATCATGTCGGTACCGTCATGGGGACCGATGTTGCTACCCAGCGAAAGGTTGATGACCGTCCGTTGATTGTTATTATAGGNATAGGTANGAATATCATCGACGCCTNANGCTATGGCNCNGTCGACGAGCGTNCCGCAGGAAACCGCGATGTCGGAGTCATAGGCCACTCCGTAGTACGGATTGGAGATTTCATCGATGGNGACAGTTCCGTTATTGAATTGTGCGGCTTTTACGTTGCCGCGATAACCGCCGGCCATAATTCCCATTGTATGGGTCCCGTGATAGGTAGTTTTATCGTCGGTGGTGAATCCGGCTANTGTGCTGGCGTTATAACGGGTTTCCAATAGCTGTGTGCCGCTGTTGTTGAATCTTAGATGTCCGAGGTAACCGATACGGGAGGTGCCGTCGGTACGTTTGAAATTGATGTGGTTCGGATCCACACCGCCGTCGACGATGCCTGTGATCACGCCCTTGCCAGTGTAGGCCTGGGGCAGGTTTGCTCCGGTATGGATATTGTTGACACAAGAGGCGGTNCGGGCATTGTCCATCTTGGAACGGACCGGACGGCTTAACTGCAAGGTCCGGACANAGTCGAGGCCGGCCAGACGATCTACTTCCGAGGTCGGCATTGAAACGATACCGATGTTGCCGCGGGTGCGAAGCACGGTGGCACCTTCTGCTGCCAGTTCGTCAAATGATGAGCCGTCGTTGAGTTTGACAAAGCCTAAGGTGCAATGGTCGGCTACTCCCAATTGCTTTTTCAGAGCTTTTAGGTTTCGTGCGGAAGGGGTATCTTTGATGCTTCCCGATTGGATCAGCATTTCCGTGCGGAGCTGCGCGCGACTCATAAGATCTAACTTGGATTGCGCAGAAACCAACAAGTATCCTCCGCAAAAGAGCAATGATCCTAAAAGGAGTTTCTTCATAATTGTCAGAAATAAATTTTCAAACCGAAATCAAGCAAAAAACGTAGTGATGCGTTTTCTGCTTGATTTGGGGTATATGTTTTATGTTTTAACGTACCTGTATTTTTTTGCCGTTGATGATATAGATGCCTGCGGGGAGATCTGAAATCCTTTTCTCGTCGATGCCATTGGTCACTTTGGTACCTTGCATATTGTAGAGCGTTCTGATTGAAGTGTCATCGGCAGAGATGTTGCTGATGCCGTTATCATTTCCATTTTCTATCTTTACAGTGGTATTTTTGGCAACAACAAATGTATATATACCGTCTGTGGGCGTAAGCTCTTCATCGTTCACAGTGATTTTTATATTGTCTTCATTGTCGGCTTTTACATCTACCTGTGTTCCCTGTAGGGTTGTGAATCCGTTTTGCCAGTTTTCTACAGTCCGTACCAGGTCTTTAGTTACGGCAACGGCTCCTACATTTTCTTTAACATCGAAGTCGACATTGCAGGTCTTGGGATTAGAAGCGAGGTATATCTTCAGGATATCTCCGTGAGAGAGTCCGAATTGGTAGGAGGTAGATCCTTCATATTGCGGATTTATAATGACATCGTTCAAGTAGACATTTGCACAAGGTGCACCATACCAAGAGAGGTTCATCGGGTTGTCGCCGCTGTAGAAATTCACTCTATTGTACCCTGTGGTTACCTCCATTTCGGAGCGGTCGCTGCGTGCAAAGTTGAAATATTGTGCGGCAGCGGAGCGATCGTCAATATATACGATTGCTTCCTGATCGCGTGTAATGCTACCGGAAATAATAGTGAGGGTCATTCCGTCGCTCATTGTGACGTTGAAACTGTTGTTGTAGTCTTGATAATATTGTGACTGGTTGTTGTCAGTTACAGAATGGATATAGCAACCGGATTCCGCCATAATGTTGATCATGCTGTTGGTTTCGGAAAGTTCTACCGTGTTTATACCGCTTACCAAGCCGGTAATCTGATCGTTGTAGTAGCTGTATCCGCGATAGATACGTACATTGTTCGGATTGTCGATGTCTATATAAGCGGTGATAGTTCCGTACTTATGGGCCTTGATGTTGAAGGTCATTTCTTCGGTTACGGAGATGGAATAAGGATCGTAGAAATTAACCATGTTGCCATTGACGATAAATTCATCCACGTTCCAGATGTTTGTGTTACCGCTGATTTTCAATTTTGAGCCGGCTTTCACGGTAAAGTCCTCGGCGTCGTAATTTTGCACGGGTTCATCGTTTACGGTTACTTCTGTGATGAATCCTTTGGAATCTTCGTCAGCAAAAACGAAGTGTACGGGGATATCTATATCCGGATAGTTGGCCAATATCTCGATTTCATCGCCTTGCTGAAGAGTGACGTACCAAGTCGAGTACTGGGCATCTACTTTCGTGCCGTTTTGCCTTACTTCATATAACAATTTGGAATAATCTGTAGAGGCGATCATGAGTTGGGTCTCCACTTCAGGGATATAATAAATATCGTTCCAGCCGTCATTGAGTGTGATGTCTGTGTAAGTGCCTGTGAGTTGAACCCGTACTTTGGAAGCATCGTCTACTTTGACGCGGCAAGAGGCTGTACGTAATTCATCCTCCATAACGGAAGTGATTTCCCATATTTCACCTTCTTTATCGGCGTCGGGGTATATGTAGCAACTCTTCATGTTGCTGATGTATTCTTGGTAGCCATCGGATGTTCTTACAACAGATTTGATCATGGCCCCAACATTCGCTTCGATAGCGATGGGGTTGTATGCTTCGATATCAAAAGTGTTGTTTCCGGCGACAATTTCTTTCGTTTCGTAGTTGACGCTGATTTTGACACGCTCCGGATTGTCGACATTGATGGTTACATTAAAGGCATTGGCAGTAAGTGTAATGACGCTTAATACTAATGTTGTGATGAAAGTGTAAAGTTTTCTCATAAATAAGATAATTGAATAAGTTGATGATATAAATATGTTTTTTGTAGGGTAAACCGTGTGATTTTTTACATTTACAGATACAAAGATAAGACTTTATTTTTTGAAAATTCTTCATTTTTGAACAAATTGATAAGTTTATAGCTCGAAAAATGTCATTTTTATATCTTTGACTATACAAAATACATTATTGTAATTTCTGAATCGGATGCTATCTACAGCAAAAAGTTTCAGGGAACGGGGATTTTGGAAGAGTAGTCCCTTTTCTCTGAAACTTTTGTTCTGAATTGTTGTCTGGTGGTTGTTTTGAGAAGAGCGTGCGGCCTATTCCGGTCTGAACAGGATAGGGAAGATCAGCTCGACACGGGCAGGATTGCCGTTTTGGATTCCCGGTTGCCAGCGGGGAAAAGATTGGATGATGCGGATTGCCTCATTGCTCAGCGATTCGTCGGGAGACTGCGAGACGGAGATGTTGCTGATTGAACCGTCTTTCTCGATAACGAATGTGGTCATGACGCGTCCTTGCGCTTTTCTTTTGATGGCTGTCTGCGGATATTGCAGATGATCCGCGATATAACTTTTCAGCGCCGCGTATCCTCCCGGAAATTCCGGTTGCCGGTCTACAACTCTGTAAATGGTCGTGTCGTTATTTTCCGCGGCAGGGTTGTGGAGAGCGAAAAGAGGGGCAGAGAAAAAGACGGTAATGACAGATAACAAGATATATGACAATATTTTTTTCATAACTATAATGATTAAGAAGGTTTGTAAGGTTCCGGCAATATTCGCCATAACTATCTATATAAACAAATAAAGCCAAGGAAAAGTGATTTTCCTTGACTTTATTTTCAAATAATACCGTCTCTTTTATTCTCTTTTAACCTAAGAAAGAGATCAGTACGCCGGCAGCTACAGCCGATCCGATCACGCCGGAAATGTTAGCAGACATGGCGTATTGTAAAAGATTGTTCTTGGGGTCGTATTTGGTTGCGATTTCATTGGCAACGCGTGAGGCCATCGGTACAGCCGAGAGACCGCAGGCTCCGACAAGCGGGTTGATCTTTTTCTTTGAAAAGCAGTTAAACAGCTTGACGAGCAGGATACCGCCGGCAATGCTGACTGCAAATGCAAGGAAGCCGCCGATAACGATACCGATGGTCTGCATGTTCAGGAAAGATTCGACGGTCATGGTTGCACCGACACAAAGTCCGAGGAAGATGGTCGCTGCATTCATGATCGTATTGCTGGCAGCATCTGCAATACGGCTGGTGTTTGCCCCGATTTCCTTGATAAGGTTACCGAACATCAACATGCCGATCAGAGAAACGGCCGAAGGAACGATAATGGCGACAAGAACGGTTACAAAGATCGGGAAAATGATTTTTGCAGCCTGCAGGTTCTTGATTTCCGTCTTGTTCGGATAAAGTTTCTCCTGTTGCTTCATATTGATAAGCAATTCTTTTTTAGAACAGAGGCATTTAACGACCAGCGGGATAATGACCGGCACCAATGCCATGTAGGAATAGGCTGCGATAGCGATAGGACCGAGCAACTCTGGCGCTAATTTGATGGTCGTGTAGATGGCCGTCGGTCCATCGGCACCACCGATGATACCCAGCGATGCGGCTTGTTGCGGCGTGAATCCGAAAACCCCGATCGCTACCAGAATTACCGAGAAGATACCTACCTGAGCCGCTGCACCGAAGATGGCGAGTTTCAGGTTGCGGAGCATCGGGCCGAAATCGGTCATGGCACCTACGCCCATGAAGATGATAGGCGGAAGGAAGCCGGTTTTGATGAGCCCGTAGTAGAGCATGTTCATCAGACCGAGTTCATGGGCGATATCCGGCAATGACATTTCCCATACGTTGAATGTCCGGCCGTCTGCCAATGTGATAATACCGGCTTCGTTGGCGGCGTTGACACCCATTTCTCCTCCAGGGAAGTTTGCCAGCAGGATTCCCATGGCGATAGGGATCAGAAGAAGCGGTTCATATTCTTTCTTAATTCCCAAATAAAGGAATAAGAAGCCCAATAAATACATGATGATGAATCCAGGTTCGGCTGCGATATTGCTGAACGCGGTCATCTCATAGAGTTTTTCAAATATCGATGTAATATCCATTTGCGGCTATAATTATGATTATGAATGATGCAGTTTCATTTTTACAATTGAAACCATATCCGGGGACGTGAACCGGAATATTGACTTTGCGGTTCACGTCTCCTATCCATAACGGGTTATCCAATCTTGAAAAGTACGTCGTCTTCAAATACCTTATCTCCGGGAGTTGCGCAGATGGCCGTAATGGTACCGTCGCAGTCGGCAGCTACCGCATTGTAGGTCTTCATTGCCTCGATGTAGCCGATGGTCTGACCTTTCTTAACGGCATCACCGACCTTTACCGGAGTTTCCGATGCATTTTTAACTAAAGAGAATTTGCCTTCAAGCGGAGAAAGTACTTCTACACCCTCACCTGTTGAAGCGGCAACCGGTGCGGCAGCGGCCGGAGCCGCATTGGCCGGAGTTCCTTTGCCGTCGTCAGGAGCGATATTGACGCTGTATTTCTCTCCGTTGACCTCCACGATGAGACTCTGGGCTTTGATTTCGCCTGTCGCCTTGTTTTCAGCGGCTTTGCGGGATGCAAGGTCGGCTTCAAAATCGGCTTTGGCTTTACCGCTGCGGTAGTTCTCATATTGAGGTTCGTGCATCGCATATTCGAAGAGTTCTTCGTCATCCTGACCGAATTCCCAACCTTTTTCCTGCATTTTCTTGCGATAGGTCTCGAGGGCATCCGGATAGGCGTCCTGCGGATTGGCCGTCACGAACTGGCGACCCTGTGCCTGTGCGAGTTCTTTGATTTCCGGAGCCACTTCTCCTGGCAATTTACCTGATTTCCCGAGAATCATACCCCAAATATCATCGGCGATGATAGACCAGCGTTCCTTACCCTTAAGCATCTGCATCACGTTCATGAGCGCCAAGTTCTTGACATATTGGCTAAATGGGGTAACAAGCGGCGGATAGCCGACTTTCGGCCATACATAGGCAACTTCATCGAAGAGCTTGATCATGAGATCTTCTTGCGAGATTTTGGGTTTGCCGTTCTTTTCAAAGTAACGGTTGATGC
>WFLX010200558.1_pt1 | contig 13799 bp, 10 predicted proteins | sample 4967041 | NCBI WGS metagenome assembly WFLX01 (sample SAMN12857096, study PRJNA449069) | gut metagenome | isolation source: stool from male and female vole | host: Microtus ochrogaster | place: USA:Florida | collected 2017
TGATAACCCTCGAAGTAGAAGATACCGGCTTTAACCGTCCGGTTATTGGACTGTCCGTCGTCGGCTGCTGCTGTTATGGAATTATGCAGGGTGAGGATTAAGCATATCATAAATGCAAAGATTCTTTTTCTGTATGCCCTGTTTACAGACTGCACCGTGTCCTTTCCCTGATTGCCCCCGACCCCGGAAAACATCTTTTTATCTTTTTGAATGTTCCGCATAACTATACTCCTTGTTAATTCTAAACTGCTGTTCTTTGTAAAGAAACTTGAAGGATTGAAGACTACTCCTTAAGAAATTGCCTTAGTACTTTCCATCCTTCAAAGAAATCAGAAGCCTTACATGGCGCTTTTTGTCCTGCGCTTTCAAGCAGTGAGACACTGCCGTATAAATAAAATTCTGCTTGCCCTGCCCTACTTGCGTTTCAGACAGATAATATTCACATGCTCCCATTCTATACTGCCGTTCCGCAGTATATGACACTCATAGCGCATGTCATTGTGTTCCTCCAGTGCAGTAATGATGTGCTCCTTGCGGATAAACGCGGCAAAATCCTGATGGTCGCTTTTCTCCAGCAGGATAGAACACAGATACTCCGATAAATCCTTGTAACTGCCGCTGTCTGCAAGTTTACTGTCCTCCGGATTTCAATGCGTTTGGTATTTTGCACAGAATATCAGGAAAATGCAATTATCATCGCCATAAAAAGAAAAAGCGCGTAGAGCTTTCCCTTCAGCGGTTTCTTTTTTGTTAATCATCAGCTTCCTCCTTATATCCCGGTATATCTAAACAGGTGTTTTATTCGCTGTAAAACAGTGTGCTCTGACATATGTTTCCTGCAGATTAGAATATTTTCAAAATAAATCTTTATTTCCATACAATGAATCTGCTTAGGACGCAAAAATTCCGAAATTATTATAGCAAAAAACGTCTGCATATTCAATAAAAATTGGCTGAATTGTTACTAATCCTCAATCTGCATAAGCATTAAGGGCTTTGTTATAAGTTCAATAAAAATCCTGCACGTCCTGAAAACCGTATCTTTTTGCAATGCCTAACAATCCCGCTTTCAAGATGTCAATACGTATGCAGGACGCTTGCAAAGAAATTGGACGGTTTTGACTGAAAACCGCCGTTATGGTGTTACCCATACACGGCGGCAAACAGAATTTGATGTTTGGGTATAACTACAATTTTTTAGTAAAACAGATAATCCTGTTTGCTTCCGTAAAATGCATGGCTTTGTGAAATTGAAAACTAGTACTATTGTCTATTTCACAATCGCTGGCAAATTCATTGCAGCCCTTTATCTTCGCCCATTTTTCACATTCTGATAGTAGTTCCCTCGCATAGCCCTTGTGACGACAATCCTCTTTTACAAAAATACCTTCCAGATATCCCACAGGACTGGTATCTGTTCCTTCAACATAATCATGCCTTAATTGGCACTGTGCAAATCCAACCGGATTTTTTTCTTCATATTTTATAAAAAACCGGGCATCTTCCAAAAGCATAATTTCTGAAAATTCATCTTTCAAATCTTCAATCGTATGGTCACTCCACATTAGAATCGCCAACTCTGCTAAGGCTTCTAAATCGCTTATTTCTGCTTTCTTTATCACTTTTGCCTCCATAGGTCAAATTCTAAATATAAAATCTTTTCTATATTCCGATAGTTTTTCTTTTTCGCAATGCCTGCGCTCCGCATTGTCGGCGTTTGTTAAGGTTTCCTGTGAAGTTTCTGAATATTTTTCGGGAGATTACATAAAGATGCTTGTATTTCTCACATTCGGAAAGAATCAAATAATGCTGAGTAATACCAATATATACGTCATACCTTGAGTACTTGCATTTACTTACTTCAAGCACAGTACCGTTTTCGTTTGGGATAAGTTTTTCCCCAACAAGGCTGCACTTCCCAAAAACCTGCTTGATTTCCGCTTCGAGTCCAACGCCGTGTACGCCATATCCGGTAATTCATACCAAAGCCCGTTGCTCCTATTTATAATATCAAACCGTATTTTTCCTGTCAATCATTCCCGCATGGCTGAACTGCTGCAATATATCCCTTCTGTCATCAATCCACATGGCATGCTACCTGTACTCAGAACCAATCACCTTCCTGATTTTCAATATATTTTGGCCGTTCCTGTACTCATAGGTAATATTGTCCATGCTCTTCTTCACTATGTAGATACCTAATCCTCCAACCTGCCGCTCCTCAAGAGACAGTGCGGTATCGGGATCCTCCTTTTTCAGAGAGTCATAGGGAATACCATTGTCTATGAAGGTAATTTCAACGGANANCGGCGCCTCCTGCCATTCTNCCCGAATCGTTGCCGGACCCGTACCTGTCTGATAAGCATAAAAGACAATATTGCCAAACAACTCATCAACCGCAATNGCAATCTGTATCTGCGTCTCCGGCGGACAGCCGATAGCTTCCAACTGTTCCTCCACANAGGCAATGACCTTTTCCATATTTTCAACANTGGCGNNAACTGTCAGCTCCTTCACNGCTTTTTCTTTATTCCCTGCACTGTTATTCNCATTCTTGTCAATCATTTTTGATTTAAACTCCATACACAACATAGTGATATNATCGAACTGGNGNGCATTCCCCACAAATTCNTCAATGNTCCCCTTTACCGCNTNCAGAATATCACTGATAGATTTATCCCCCGCACGGTTAAGCGCCGTCTTCAGCCTTTCCATGCCAAACAATTCATCCCTGTCGTTTGTCGCCTCGGTGATTCCGTCGGTATATTGGAAGAGCTTATCCCCCTCCTGCAAAATCAGTCNGCCTGCCTCATATTCCATGTCCTCCAATCCGGCAAGCACGAAGCCCGGACTAATCTCATATACCTCAAAGCTCTCTCCCGCTTTTTGTATAAAGGGCATTTCATGACCGGCGTTGACAAAGCAAAACTCCCCTGATACAAGGTCTAGCACACCTTCAAACGCCGTAATGAAAAGTCCCTCGCTGTTCGATTCACACAGCAGCCTGTTCACCTCGGTAAATACCTCCCCAAGCTTCCTGCCCGGCCTCGTATGGTCCTTAATCAACGTCTTTCCGATAACCATAAACAGTGCGGCAGGAACACCCTTGCCGGACACATCCGCCATAACGATTGCAAGATGGCTTTCGTCCACCATAAAGAAATCATAGAAATCGCCGGCCACCTCTTTAGCAGGCTTCATTGTAGCATAAATATCCACTTCTTCCCGTTCCGGAAACGCAGGGAAAATACAGGGAAGCATTGATTTCTGAATGCTTGCGGCAACGTCAAGCTCCGCCCCGATACGTTCCTTTTCTGCTGTGACCCTTGTAAGATTCTCAATATAATTTTTTATATCAAACTCCATNTTTTGTATGGAATTTGCAAGGACNCCAATCTCATAAGGATTTTTTAAAGCACTTAATGTTTCTGCCGGTTTCTCACTGTTATCCGCAAAACGCTTTGCCTCCATAGTGATTTCTTCCACCGGCTGTATCAGCATACGGTTCAGCCAATAAAAATACACGGTAAATGCCACGACTGTCACTATTGCCGCAATCACTGCCACATGCCTTACATAAGCGCTTCTAGCACTTTCCAGCACTGTCATTGCCTTCTCCACGCCCAAAACCGCCACTATATTCCCATGGGAATCCCTTACCGCAATCCCCGCTGTCGTATGGGCTCCCGATTCCGAATAAGAATATAGATATTTTTCCGCCCTCCCCCCGGTATTTAAAGTATATTTCAGTTCCTCCATATACTGTGGATCCATATCCTGCCGCCNCACTCCAAGCTCATAACGTCCAAAGCCCGTGGCAGNNTTTACCGCATCATAGATATAGGTTGTGGTCATGTAATCCGTAGTGTCGACTTTTGCCACATAGATAAAATTGCAGCGGCATGACACCACCAGCGCATCAAGCATTGCCTGTATCTCATCATACTCCCTGTCAGTCTGCCCTGTGGCTAAATAGTCCTCAAATTTATCGGGGTTTAAATAGGTCAGAGCCGTCTCTGCAATTTCATATGCGGTATCATTGTACTGCTTTTCCAGCACCGCCGTGAACTCCCTGTAGCCTGTTGCGGCGGTAATTGCCGCCAACAGAATAATAATAACCGCTATCCCCACTATCAGCACCGCCGCCAGCTTTCGTGTTCTCTTTTTCAAACCTGCCTCCATGTCAAACCCTCTTTTTCATTTTTTTAAAAAAATCTTTTTGTTCCTGTGTCAATAAAATTCTAATTGGTTTATTCTGCTCCACCCGATAACCCTGCCGCACGAGGAACCTGCTATATTCTTCAAAGCTTCCTTCCACAAGAAGCACGGTTTTTGCCCTTCCCAGCTCCAGCTGCTCTCTGGCGCTTTTATATCCGAAGCAGCTTTCTGCAAGGCATTTATCCAACAATTCCTCAGCATTTTCGGGGAATCTCCCGGCATCTNTCTNTATGTAGACTAGGTAGGNGGGCCTGCTGCTGCCAAAGTNCGCATCCANNCAATNCNCTCTTACCACACATTCCGATATCCTTATAAATTTCTGTATAGCGCTTTCCAGCTGGCGCACGTTCATCTTTTCGTCCGCAATGTCCAGAATCTGGTTTTTTCGGTAACAGATACGGACTATCGGAGCCTGCCCGTTGAAGCCTGTTACTTCCACAATATCCCCCAGCGCATAGCGGTACAAGCCGGATAAGGTAGTGACAAGCAGCTCATACCTCACTCCCTGTTTTACTTCCCCGATAGTAAGCGGGCTTTCCTGCTCCCTCCCCTGCGGGATAAACTCAAAGAATGCCGCTTCCGGAATCAGTGTATAATATGCATCCTCCTGATTCATTTCACAGGCGACCCCAAAACACCCTTCCGAAGCGGCATAAGCAAAATAATGGACGGGAAGCCTTCCGATAAAACCTCTCAATTCCTCCATATATGCCTCAAAAATACCGCCTCCCACAAAACGGATATATTTTATCTTGGGCCAGATTTTATAAACCAGTTCCCTGTCTGTTTCCTCCGGGGAAATCAGTCTCAATTCCGCTGCCCTGTCCGCATCAGGAGGAAGTCTTCTGCCCAGAAATTCTTTCCAGAAATTGCTTATTCTGAAAATCTCGTTGACACTCCCCGTTTCTATATCCGTAAGGAAAACTTCCCAGTGTTTCACCATATAACGAAACAAACCCACTATTCTATGCGCAAATACTCCATGTATTGCCGTCACATCCCGGCACGCCAAGGCAAACCGCAGCTTCACATACATCATATCCTCCGGCTTTTCAGGAAACAGCACCTCCCTCGGAGCCGTATACCAATCCTCCTGTATTTTTCTCTGGCTCTCCAGCCATCTGTGGATCGCTCCGCTCCTTACACCGTTCATTGTTCCGTCAGGCATGAAGGTGCGGAAAAATTCACCTGTCTGAAAAATCTTACCGAACAATTCTTTTTCCGGGATTTTTCCCATTTCCCTTCTGATAGTGCCCATCACAAAATCCATCAGATACGTTTTCTGAACAGAAATATCCTGTTCTGTCAGTGGCAGGTATTTAGGCTTTGCCGCGCTTCCTGAGCTGATGCAGTAAAATACCGTTTTATCCGCCGTGAACACCCCTTCCTCCCCGCCGGTTTGCCGCTCAATCACCTCCTCATAATCATCATAAGAGGTAATGGGAACNATGGTCTGATATTCCNTAANGGAGCCTATTTTTGGNAAGCCGTATTCCCTGCCAAATTCTGTCTGACTGTTTTTNTGAAGCAGCTCTTTTAACAGCCGCCTTTGTACGGATGCCGCATCTGTACAAAGCTCCTTCATCCGATTTAATGCGATATTCTCCGCCTCAATCNATTCCATTTGTTTTCTCCTTTATATCTGTATNAAAAGCGTGTTTTTTCCAAATGTTCTTTGGTACATTACTTTTTTCACCATTTCCCGAATCATCCGTATTCCCATATACAGCTCGTTATCCGCACTTAGTTCTCTCTCCGATAGTAAAGGATTATAGTCTTTTCCGTCATATCGGATGCGGATGCCTATGGTTCCCTGTACGGCAAATACCCTGACGTCAAAGGACACCTGCGCAGGCTCATTGACCGCTGTTATCAGGGTCATGATTTCCTCAAGCGCAAGGCTGACCCTGACCACCTGTCCGTCATGCATTCCGTTTTCCCTGCAGAAAGACGTTATCTGCTCGCTGGCGTCACAAATTTTCTTCGGGTCGCTGACCATGGAAAAATTAATCGTCCGCCCTTCCCTCTCAAGCGTTTGATCCATCAAAAGGAACCTGCTCCTATTCTCATTCCGTCGATGTACATACCATGTCACGGCAATCCAGACCATCATCGTAAATAATTCACTTGCCAAAAGGAACAGCCATGGCGTAGATTCCGTTTCAAGAAATAACGCAAGACACACCACCGTAAAAACATATACCCGCAAAACAATGAGCATATTCGATAACCGGATATGCCCTGCCACATAATAAAAGACGGATAAAATATTGTCCCAAACGGACGGCACAAGACTTATGGCAAGGCACAAAAACGGAAGTCTCATGGGCTGTCCCATACCATATGTCGTGGAAATCAAATCCGCACCCGCCACAATGCAAATACCAAACACCAGACACCCAAGCAGCCCCTTTTTTACCTCCAGTCCAAGCAGTATCCTGATACTTTCATTATCTCTTTCCCCGTGATAAATTCCCAGCATTGCCGTACATGCCTGCGGCACTCCTATTGTTACTGCCTCCGAAAAGGCGCTAATACCGTTTAACACGGAAAATTCCGCCACAAGCAGGCTGCCGCCGTATTCCGCCAATAGGGCATTGACGCATAAAATCCGTAAAGCCTGAAACAGGTTATTCATGGCGGCAGGGCTTCCCACCATTAACAATCTCCCAAGCTCTGCTTTTTCCGGAAGGGCAAAACCTATCCGAAAGCAGGGGCTGCCTCTTTGCAGCCCCGCAAATCCATAGATACATGCCAATGCCGTGGCAATAACACTTGCCAGCCCGGCGCCAAATACTCCTGTCTGCAGTACATTCAGAAACAGAATATCCAAAACTACATTTCCCACTGCCATAACAGACATCATGGCGGTAACAGTTCTGTTTTTCCCGTCCAGTCTGAGAAACCAGAAGGGAATATAAAGCAGGATTTTCGGCAGCGCTCCTGCAAGCGTTACTGACATATAATCCCTGACCATAGCCAAGACGGCGGCATCCTTACATAAAAAGGCAGTAAGTCTGTCAATCATGACAAGACCCACTGCCGTAACGATAGCTGCGGCAAAAAGGCAAATAGTGACTGCCGAACAATAAAATCTCCGTGCCTTTATTAAATGATTTTTCCCAATCTCCTGAGAGCAGCGGATTGCTGCGCCCGACACCGGCAAAGATCCTACAATACAAAGCATAAGGTATACAGGCATACAGAAATTAACTGCTGCCAGCCCCTCTGCCCCGATTTTCTGTCCAATCAAAATCCCATCCGCCAAAATATTGATACAGCCACTGAGAATGGATAACATCGAGGGGAGCAGGGCGGCATGATAAGCCTTTTTCAGGAAAGCTTCGTTCTGAATAAGCCGTATCTCTTTTTCCTCGTTCATATGCTGTTTTCATTCGTCCTTTCTACTTTTTTGCCGCCGGTCAGCAGCTTAAAAACAAATCGCGTTCTTCCTGTCTTCTCTTAACCAGACCCTGAAGCACCCTTCCGCCTCCTTTATTATAAAGGAGCATTGCGTCGGCCACCTGTGCCGCCGTCCTGTCATTTACAAGCTTTTGCAAGGCTCCTGCCCCGCAGTTATAACAAAAAGAAGTCAGTGCATCAAACTGGTTCTGGTTTGGTACAAAAGTGATTTTTCCGCTTTGCACACAGGAATTAACCTTGTCTGCATATTTTACCAAATCCTTTGCAAGAAGCGCCATTGCCTCCTCCTTTGAGGCAAGGCAGTCTCCCTGCCGTACCCCCGCCGTATGACCGTATCCTATTGTCCATATGCCTGCCGGACATTTATATGCCTCCAGACGACACCCCTCGTACCTTGCGATCAACTCCACACCTTTGTCAGATATCTGCGTCGGCACCGATGGTGCCGACGCAGATGGGGGAGCGGAAACAGAATGTTTCGTCTGCTCCGCTTTTCCTTCCGGAAGTACAGTCAGAAAACAAGTATTTACCGGACTGTTGATGGAGGCTGTGCCGCTTGTGTTTTTGTCTATAACGGCTCTGTCACCGTTTACTTTTTTTACGATCCACTTATCACCGATAACCCACGCAGGTACCGGTTTCCCATTATAATAAAAAGCGTTTGCCGCCACATTTACAATATCTCCTGCTTTTATACTCATGACTTTACCCATCTGCGCGCTGCGGCGCGCACTCAAATCCATAGTTGAATACACATATTTACTCAACCTTCAGAATTTTATCGAAACCTGTAATAGTGAAAATTTCCTGAATCCCCCGGTTTACGTTCTTTACCGTCATATCTCCCANGCGGTTCATTTTTTTTGCANCCAAAAGCAGAACNCGGAGACCNNCCGANGATATGTAATCGGTTTTTGCCAAATCAAGCTCCAGCTGTGTGATATCAGAAAGCTCTCCCTCTATTATCCTCTGAAGCTCCGGCGCAGTACTGGTGTCAAGCCTTCCCGCAAGTCTTATGGTAAACTGCCGCCCTTCTTTTTCCCTGATGATTTCCAAGCCTCTCATTCCCATGTGATTTCCTCTTTCATTCTTTTAGTTTGTTTTTGTCACAATTCCGAAAACTAATCCTGCTTAAGCTTTATGTTGCTATCCACAATCTTCTTAATAAGGGCCGGCGACGGGAAATCCATTACTGTCGCTCCTTTTGAAATACGCTGCGTCTGCATAAGCCTTTCCACTTCCTTGGATAAATCTTGTATAGACCTTAACAGCGTACCGCTTAGGAAATTTAGAAGCAGTACATCCACATGTGCCATCCTTCCATATTGCTCATAAGCCTTCTGATAGCATGCAGCCTTATGCTCCGCTGCTGCATTTACCGTAATATCTCCCGCCAAACTGAACACATCCTGTATCATTGCCAACTTACGAGAGCCTCCTTCACTGGAAGCAGGCAATAAATAATACGACATCGAACTATCCTCCACACAATTTTCGGCTCTGCCCCAGCCGGAAAAATCGTATGCCAACGTGGCGTCTGTACAATTATCAAACCTTCTTAACAGAATAACCTTTCCTTTTGCCGCTCCCACACAGGGAAATTGCGTGGGATNTGCGATTCTATNAANNAGGCTGTTATATTCTTGCAGTTNTCTTACCAAAACAGACCCTTTATCTGCGGAGGAATTTGACAGCTTTAAGCTCATGATAATAAATTCGTTCCTGTTCGTACTGAGAAATCCTAAACAGTCATTCAGTACATCCTCCAAATAGAGCCAGTCACCGTTTTCCTTCAGACAAAAACAATCAAGCAGCGCATTTGGTCCGTCGTGGACTATATAAAACTTACCGTCCGAATATCTGACCCGTATATCCAAATACCTGATACCTTGATTCAACTGCTCTTTTATTGACCACTCCTGACAACGTATCATGTTGACCAACCAGTCGAGGCAGGTTGCCTTAAAGGATAATTTAGAGGTACCACTGTCATGGGTACCCGGAATATACATATCCACTATTTTTAATCTTTCGCCTTCATAACGACTCGCTACTATTCTTTCCATCCATTTGTTCATGTTTCCACCTATTTTCCCTTTCTTTATTTTTCACTCACACTCGCGGCATTGGCCAAATACCTAAGGACTGCATTGTTTCCCCTTCGGCATAGTACTTGGCTCATTTCCTGCATAATCCAATTATTCACAGTCCGCTCAGCTCCGAATAATGGACGCCGAGATTCTTATCCTTGATCATCAATCCGTAGACGCACAAGTCAAATTCCACGTCCATCAAGTCCAGCTGACAGTCATAGTCATTGAGTATTACACGCTCTCCCATAAAATAGCCGGCATCCGTCAGGCTTTCGCTTAAAACGATTTCACCCTCCTTAGTCAAAATCGGGTACAACGCCGCAAACTCAACTCCCTCCTCCAGAACATACTGCTCCTTACTTGCCGGACCGCCCTCACTGTACGGTACAATGCTGACAATACTTCCGTCCGGATTCTCCAATGAGACCTCCACCAGCATCATACACACCTTTCCGTTATACAGAATGGGCGACAGATAACTTGTACGTTCCTCGTTGCTGTACTGTTCTATCAGACAGAGCAGCTCGTCCGCTATGGCAAAATATTTCATATCCAGCACAGTGCTCAATAACCCGTCTGCCTTCTGCTGCACATCACTGTCCGTAGACAGCAGATAATATTCATCTCTATGCTCCGTATCCGGTCCTGCAGTCTCCGAATCAAGAATAGAAAAGCTGTTTTGTCCGGCATCACCTTCCATGGGGAATGCTGTTATCACATATGCGGATGCAATCTGCTCTGCAAGCTCTGTTTCTACCTCGAAAAAAATCTCCATGCTTTCCTCGTCAAAGCCGGCGCTTAAGCTGCTTAAATCCATTTCTATGTCTTTGTCCAGCATTCGGGCATAGTTATAGACAAACTGCAGATAGTTATCATCAAACAGGCAGGACAGATACTGCAGCATATGTTCCGCCAAAAAGACATCCGACTTTTTTGGCATATATATACTGATACCGCACATATCCTCCGTATCTACCGTTGTGCTGCATACAAACTTGCCCATCAGACTTTCCATTCTGTAGGACTCCCATTCCTCCACCCCTAAGGTTATGTATAACTGTTCCAGATCGAGGAGCTCCATGTCGTCTCCCGGTCCGCCGCCGGAATAGTACCCTGCAATCCTATTGCGGACACTGTTGAGTTCTTCATAAAATGCCTCATCCGCCCGATTAATCAAAGCTCCGTTATATGCTTGAATTGTCGTATACAATTCCTCATATGCCGCCATATCATAGCAGGATAATGTTGCTACAATGTTCGGATTGCTCTTGTCATTATAAAAAGCCGCAAAGGTGTCCACAATACAGTTACCGATATCCTCACCCGTTACATTTTCATTGGCAAGCGTTTTCATCCAAGTGTAATCCCAGCCGTTTACATCCTCACAGGCAGGGGACGCCACCAGATAATCCGTATATTTTGACAGGGCATTCACCGTCTCTATGTTCCCCATGCAGCAGGCGTCAAAGCCAATCAGGTCAAAATCATGGAATACGGCACTCTCAAGGGATTGGTTCAGTTCTTTTAAGGTAAGAGAATCCCCATTGTGGAGCACATCATAACCATAGCCGTCCGCAGGTCCGTTCCCATGATTCCAAAATATCATAAGATAATGCTCCGCCGGATAATTCCGATAGGCATAATCAATAAATTCCGTGACTGCAGCGCTCTCTCCCATATTGATATCCAGCAGTTTTTCTTCCACGCAGATTCCGTCGCTGTCAATAGTGATTCTTGCCGTTTTCACGTCTGCAAGACTTTCCTCCGCCCATCTAAAGGTTCCTCCTATTTCAGCTACCACATTTACCGACTCGTCCAGTCCGTATTCTTTCATTGCAACCGCAATTTCCGCAAAGTCCCTTGACGCGGCTTTGCCGTCAGTCTCCGGGTTTCCATCAGGGTCACTCTCCNAATCGCTTCCCATTACATAAAACATCAGGGTATAATCCTTTACCTGTATTTCCCCGGCAGCATACTCTACAGCTTCATGGGTTTCTTCTATGTTTCCGACAACATTCTGTGTAACCAGCGTTCCGCCGCCTCCCATTACCGCAGCGCCTATTAAGGCGACCACTGCTGCCGATTTTCTTAACTTAATCATACCGGTCTCTTTTTTTGCCATTTATGTCACCACCTCCTGTTATAGCTTTTCCGTGTATTTTTGCGGAGTCGCCTTGCTTCTCATCTGCTTGACTGCATTTGACTCCGACAAGTTCATTTTCTTTCGCATATCGTCAAAGCTTTGGATAATCTTGCTCTCCCTGCTCAAATTAATATACGTTCCGCGGCTCTTGGTAGGGGGAAAACTTACATAGAGCAGCTCCTCCGTATCGTTTATGGTCTTTTCCATATCTTCATCGGGAATGGAAGCCGGTCTTGCCGCATCCGCCAGATTCTCCGCCTCCGTCTTCTTCATTCTTTCCAGATGTTCCGACATATCCGCTTTCTGATTCCGGATATCCTGAGCATTTGTACTCATTTTCTTCACAAGCCTCATTGCCGCTTCATATTCCTTTATTGCCGGCTCCAACGCCTGCCTGTTTTCGTCTTTTATATTTTTTTCAGGGTCATCCATTGCTGTTTTAATCATACCCACCGCCTCGTCCATGCTGGCGAAATTCACGGAGTTCTCCGCCAAATCCAGTACTGCCTCCACTTCGCCCAAAGCATTGGTGTATGCCTGATTGTAGCGCTCATACTCCAAGGGCAGCTCCCCGCAGTTGCTTAAATATATCTCTGACATACCCTGCAACAGAGAAGTGCCGGAGTGAAGCTGTTGCATTCCCTGACCCAGCATCTTTTGATAATCCCGCATACTGCACTGCATCTTCTTGTACCTGCGGCGGTTGCTCTTGAAGCTTCCGTTCTCAATATTGTCAAGCTCCGGCTTCAGTTTCTGGGATATGCCGTCATCCAACGCACCCACAGGATTACTTTGCATCTGCCCTGCACCGATTTTCTTTGAAAAATGAAAAGTCTTGCCCAGAGCAACAAACTCAATTTCCGCCTCCAAGCTTTGTTCCGCTGTGGACGCCGCTGCGGCAAGTCTGATATATTTGATAAAAAACAAATTAAGTGTTGCAGTAATTGCCCCGTTTACCAACCGAAGCACACCTTCGCCCACCAGACCGCCAAGCTTCACGGCAAGCTTTGCCACCTCCAGTGCAGCATTTGCAACACCAATTGCCGCATATACCCCTGCCTTTGCCACCTCATATGCCGCGATTTCAACGCCCTTTGCAATGGCGACAAATGCCTTTTTCCACCAGCTTGCATTGCTGATTTCTCTTTTACAGTCCTGAATTTTATTGTCCAAGGTCCGTATCTGACTGTGAAGCTCGTTTACATGCCTTTGAGCCTGAGTGAGCTGAGCCTGCGCCTTGTTTATTTTTTCCCTCAGCCTTTTGATAGCCTGTTCAATTCCTGCCTGAGCTTTCTTTAACTGCTTTTCCAGCCCCGTACAATCAATGATGAGCGCCACAGAAAAACGCATATCCGAAAAATCCGCATAGGAAGCCTTTAATTGAAATGTGGCATTAATCAGCCCGCCAAGGCTGAATCTGGTATCAATACTGATTGTTTTTCCCGTGTAAAATATTTTTGCGGCAGCTTGGAAGAAGCCAAACAGTGAAATTTTGCAATCTATATAAAAGCTGCAGTCTCTCTTTCCCGCACGCAGAAAAAATACCGCTCCCGTGGATTTTATGTCCGCCGGCTGCTTTCCCGTAGCGGCAGGGGCATTTTCCATCAAAAGCCACAGCAGACTGTCCGAAGGAAAATACTGAAGCGGATTATCCTGTGGGGAAAGCCCCGATGGACCGATGCTTAAAATTCCCAGATTGATTTTGTCAATGCTTGCATAGGCTATTACCCCGTCCGTTTCCGACATGGAAAACAGCGCACGCACCGTAAATTTCTTAAACAATGTAATACTGCCGCATAAGAATACACCCTTTTTCATGGTATAATCGCCAAGTCTTGTATCCACCACAGAAAAGTAAAACTGTGCCTGCAAATTCAGCTTTCCCTGAGAATTAATATNGTAATGCCGNNTTCNGCCTNTTA
>WFLX010020918.1_pt1 | contig 13798 bp, 8 predicted proteins | sample 4967041 | NCBI WGS metagenome assembly WFLX01 (sample SAMN12857096, study PRJNA449069) | gut metagenome | isolation source: stool from male and female vole | host: Microtus ochrogaster | place: USA:Florida | collected 2017
ATAGCTACCTGTCATACCGTCGCCACCGAAATAGAATGTCTCAAAAGGAGACTTCACATACTTGTTGTAGGATCCGAGAAGAGCAAAGTCAGCTTTCGTCATCATGACGAGACGCCAATTACCTTCAGGATTGGTAAGTGCAGTAAAAGTCTTGGCCTGGAATTTAAGTTTCCAATATTCGATCCATTTGTAGAGTTGAGCCTGGGCCTTGACATCACGGTTGTTAGCTTCCTCAGCAAGCTTCTGCCAGTCATGTCCTTTGCGGAGAGATGTCCAAGGAGGAGTCATCTGAAGAGAAACCATGAAGCTTGAGCCACGGCTTGGATAGATAGGCTGATCTGTCGTGTTACGGCTTAATGTGAGTCCGAGTACAATTGAATTTGCAGAACCGGTATTCATGAATCGGAGGTAGTCCCAATTCTTTAGATAATACCAACGGTAAGCAAGCGACACCTGGAACTGGAACCAGTCATCGGGCCAAGTCAAACGAGTACCGTATGCTGCCGACACACCGGCAAGCTGAAGCACCTTGTTGGGGTCGTAGGCATTTAGGTAGTTATATTGACCTAAACCACCATTGTAACCTCCGTAATAGTAATACATTGATGAGTATGAATCCATCCAACTCTTATTATAGAAGCGACTGTTGACACCTGTAGAGCGGCTGTAGTCAACGGAGAATGAGAATGAGTTCGGTCGTTTTCCACCAAGCCATGGGTCAAAGAAACTGATATTATAGCTCTGGTAGTATTTGGCATTGGTCTGGGCAGAAATAGAGAATGTCTGGCCGTCACCACGAGGGATTATACCACGATAGCTTTGCGGATTGAAGAGATTCTTGATGGAGAAATTTGAGAACGAGAGAGCAACTTGACCTGTCACACCAGTCTGACCCCAACCAAGAGAGAGCTGCACCTTGTCGTTGGCCTTCTGCTCAAGGTCGAAGACTATATCCACAGTCCCGTCCGCATCATTCGGAATAGGATTGACTCCCATCGTCTCCGGGTCGAAATGGCCGGAAGCTGCAATTTCACGCGCCGAATTCATAAGAGCCGTCTTGGAGAAGAGGTCGCCCGGCTTGACACGCAATTCGCGGCGGATTACTTTCTCATATAGTTGGTCGTTACCATTGATTACAACCTTATTGATCTTAGCAGGTTGACCTTCGTAGATTCTCATAAGAAGTGAAATGCTGTCGCCTTCCACTTGCTGCTCGATTGGAACGAGATTGAAGAAAAGATAACCATTGTCAAGATAGAAGTTGCTGACGGCGTCATCATCTTCCGCCGTGCGCTTTGCCAATCGCTTCTGATTATAGACATCACCCGGGTACATACCAAGTATCTGGTTAAGGAAATCTGTAGAATACAAGGTATTTCCTACCCAATTTATATCCTTGATATAATATCGGTCGCCTTCATCGACAGTCAGATAGATATCAATCTCTTTATCGTCGTATTTCACAATCGAGTCGCTGACAATCTCAGCGTCGCGGTAACCGAGTTCGTTATACTTCTCGATAATTCGTATCTTATCGTCGGCATAATCTGAATCAACAAATTTCTTCTGCTTGAAGAGATTGAGGATGTCATGATTCTCATTAGTCTTCTTCATCGCATTTTTAAACTTACGGTCGGATAGCACATTATTGCCGTTTACGTAAATCTTATGCACCTTTACCTTATTCCTTCGATCGACATTAATTGTCAAGAAGTCATAGTTCTCCTGGGAGAGGTCGGGCTGCTGCGAGGATGTCACAATGACATCCTTAAAACCTTTGTCGGAATAAAATTGCTTTACAACTTGCACGATACGGGCAACAATATTAGGAGTCAACTGCTGTCCCTTCTCAACACCGAGGCGTTCCAGAAGATCTTTCTTTTCGCCACTCTTCACGCCAGTGAAACGAAGTTCTGCCATACGCGGCTGCTGCTTGAGTGAAATCTCAAGCCAAGCTTTGTCGCCTACTGTCTTTTCAAGGTTGATCTCAACCTTTGAATATAGACCCTGCCGATAGAAACGTTTCACTGCCGTAGAGATAGCTTCACCAGGTATTTCGATGCGCTCGCCTACCGAGAGTCCGGAATAGCCGATGATGACATAATCCTCCACATCAGGCACGCCTGTTACTTTGATACCTGCTATTTCATAGACCTTCGGAATCGGGCTGTAGATGATGTCGGGAGCGTAGATCGTATCGTTGGTAGGTGTCTGCGCCATGGCAGCCAGAGTCGCTGCTAATGAAGCGACAGCAAGCATAACCCATCTTTGCATTCTATTGAAAATCATATTATTGTTGTCAAGTTGTCAGATTGTCTTTTCTAATTATAAGATTTATAAGAATATAAGATTTATAATTCTTATAATCATTGAGCCACTTGCTCCGAAGTCTTTCCGAATCTGCGCTCACGCTGCTGATAATCCACAAGAGCGAGGGCATATTCTTTCTTCCCGAAGTCGGGCCAAAGGGTCGGTGTGAAATAGAGTTCACTATAGGCTATCTGCCAGAGGAGATAGTTGCTTATTCGCTCTTCCCCGCCAGTGCGTATCAATAGGTCGGGATCCGGCATACCGGCCGTGGCAAGATGATTGCTGAATACATCCTCATCTATGTCATCCGGATTCAATTTGCCTTCCGCAGCCTCGCGTGCAAGCTTACGTGCAGCATCTGCTATTTCCCATCTTGAAGAATAGCTTATGCAGATATTTAGCTGCAGGCCGGTGCAATGCGCAGTCTTGTCGCGTGAGTCATATAGTTCTGCGCGCGGGCCTTCCGGCACACGCTCTATATCCCCAAGAAGATTTATCTTCACATTGTTTTGAAGCAACTCCGGCAGCTCCCTTGCAATAGCCCAACCTATAATGGTCATGAGCGTATCTACCTCCTCTTTCGGCCGATTCCAGTTTTCAGTGCTGAAAGCATAAAGTGTGAGGTAGTCCATCCCGAGGTCGGACGAGAGGGCAGTGACATTATGCACGCTCGTGATTCCTTCATAGTGGCCGTCGCTGCGCATCTTATCGCGGTTTTTAGCCCACCGGCCATTTCCGTCCATAATCATGGCTACATGGCGCGGAATGCGCTCCATGTCGAGTCTGCCAAGAATATCTTCAAGTGTTTCCATTCGGAGTTATTTTTATCTATAGTTGCAAGTGGCGCACCGCTTTGAAAACTCATAACTGAGCGTCACCGACAATGTTGAATACCAGTCGGTGTTTTTTGCAAAACCCGACTTTATCGCATGAGGATCTGAGAGCATTTGTCCGTCCAAACGGTCGGCAAAGGTCTTCTTCATAAGGAATTCCAAGCCGAGGTTGAGTCTCTCGTTGATCTTATATTTGGCGCCTATGCCGAAAGGAAGCGTAAACGCTACTCCGGTATAGCCGTCTGTGGTCCATAAAGTAGCGCCAAGTCCTCCAGTGATGTAGGGACTCCAGCGTTTCAGTTTCCTGTATCTCTCCCCTATCCCGTAGTTGAAGAAGTTGAACTCAAACATTTCGCAGAGTTCGAAAAAGGTAGTGGAAAACTTAAACTGAGCCGCATCGGGCAAGACATCTGTCATGTTTTCCGTATTTCCAGTCAGAGTACCGACATAAAATCCCGTTTTGAAAGCGATTCTCGGATTGCGCATGTAGCGGAACAGCAACATTCCATCAAATCCGGGATTGCTCCATAGGTTGGAAGTATTGGCATCTCCAAGATAGCCTGTCATACCGATCCCACCACCGGCATCAAACCGATAGTCTTCCTGCGCTGTTGCATTTTGAAAAGCACCAAGGCAGAGAGTGGAAAGCAATATCACCCGGGAGATCTTCTTCATTGCTTCAGAACTGTGGCACAAACGTAAGTCGGTTGAGCACTCCACGCCAAACTTCGTCGTTGAGTGAACCGCTTTCTTTTACTCCTCCAAATATATAGATGTAAGGGCAATCCCAATACACTTCATAATCTTCCACCGCATACTTCACACGAGCCATCCCAGGCAGACTTCTGCTTGTAGAGCGGGTCCAATTATCAGTAAGGGATGCCTGTTTGGGCCATTCTACCATTATGCCATCCAAATTCTGAAGACTTGGGAAATGATCCGGAAGCTGCAGAGATGTGTCAGCTGCACACCAATTGACGCCATTGTCGTATGACTCATATATAGTGCGATTATATTTGCCATCTAAGCGCATACCACCGATAAGCATCCACACGGAGAACTCTGTCTGCACGAGTGAAGAGGAAGGCTTGCGATAGACATAGTATGGCACAAGTGTCGCTCCAGCAACAAAGGGAGTCATTCCTTCAGAAAGGACAGCCCAATGGTCGCCGTCAAAGCCCCAGGTTTTATCTGTATAAGACCCATCAGCAAGCCTTCCGCCAACCATAAAGCCAATCGGAAGTGTAGTCCAGCGATTGCTAAACTGCACGAAATTCGTATAGTCTGCCACCGGGAAGTCTTGGCTTGCAGTGGTCTCTGAATACCCATAATCTGAAGGCCAGTATGTATGCACGAATGTTCCACCCTCGTTGCGCAAGCCAAGCAATACGTCGCCGTATGCTCCGATGATGTTGTTCCAAACAGCTCCCGTATTCTCCCATACGATGCCATCCGCAGATGAGTGAAGTACTCCTGTCTTGTCAAGTACATACAACAAGTCAGTCGTGGCATTGAAAGTCCTTACAGCAGGCTCAAAATCAATCGACAAAGCTTGCTTATTCCACACTCCGCCGAGAATGTCAGTAGCTATGGAGAGTGTGTAGTCATTATTATTTTCTTCTATGAGAGAATAGGTCGTATCCTTAAACTTAACTGTCTTCTGCGACTTTGGATTTCCTTGACGGGATGGTATTGGAGCGACAGCAAGCCTATCCCAAACGAGAGAATCAGGATGCACCTTATGCACATTGACCTTTATATCGTAGGAGCGGGAAGTAGTGTTGTCTTCTGCAACAATCTTTAGCACCACCTTCCCTGAAAAGTCAACTGAATCATTTGGATTCTTCTTATAGTCAATCTCTCCAGTTGTCTTTCCCCCAGTTTGGGTAAGAGTGACAGCAGATGCTGAGGAAGTATAGCTGATTACGGGTACCAAACGAGTTACGTCGGTACCAACCGGAAGGGAATCAGCATTGAATATGACACCCTTGTTAAGGTCGATTGAGAAAAACACTGAGTCAACCTTCACTTTCGAGCCGCTCTTCGATTTAAGGCTGAAATTAGTCACAGCCACAGAAGAAGCCGGCATATATACATCCTCTTCAGTTTCCGTCTTCTTATTGCAAGAAGACAATGACCCCATCAGCATTATGAGACATGCCGATAATATCCATCCGCTTAATAATGAGTTCTTTATGTTCACAAACGTATATTTTTGTCGCTTATGTGCGTATTTTCAACTTGCAAAATTAACATTATTTGCCAAATAAACCGACATCTAAAGGCAACTTTTTTCGTCATATCTGACTATTTCGGTTGTTTTTAACAACTTTTATGAAAATATTCTCACACAGAGGGCGCACAGAGATGAAGATTTTTTACTACTTTTGTAAAAATTTCATTATTTATGAAGATTGACATTCAATATATGAAGCGGGCTCTGCAGCTTGCGCGGCTTGGGGAAGGATTGGTGTCTCCCAATCCGATGGTAGGCGCGGTCATTGTGGCAGAAGATGGGAGGATTATCGGCGAAGGCTACCATCACCGTTATGGTGGGCCACATGCTGAAGTCTGCGCAGTAAATTCGGTAAAGGATACCGACCGACATTTGCTCAAAGACTCTACTATCTACGTAACTCTCGAGCCTTGCTCCCACTATGGCAAGACTCCCCCTTGCTCTAAGCTAATTATCGACACCGGTATTCCTCGGGTAGTCGTAGGAAGCGCCGATCCTTTTCCTGAAGTCAGCGGACGCGGCATAAAGATGCTTCGAGATTCCGGAGTGGAAGTTGTGGAAAACGTTCTTCGAGAGGAATGTGATGCCCTTAATGTGCGGTTTTTGACGGCACATCGGCTTGGACGACCTTGGATTCAACTTAAATGGGCCCAGAGTGCCGACGGATTTATGGCTGCTATAGACAAAGATGGAAGACCATATCCAGTTCAGTTCTCCACTCCTGTCTCGTCAGTGTGGATGCATCGCCGTCGATCTATGGTTGATGCTATAATGGTCGGTAAGAATACACTTGAGATTGATAAGCCACGTCTCGATTGCCGTCATTGGCCAGGACACGCCCCACGTCGAGTTGAGCCACGTCATGACCTTGAAAATCAGATGCACGAGCTGTATAAGGAAGGGGTGACATCCCTCATGGTAGAAGGAGGCCCAACGTTGCTCCAAAGTTTCATCGACCTCGGGCTTTACGACGATGTCCGCATAGAGATAGCTGAAAAAAAATTGGGAGCCGGACTAAAGGCTCCCAATATAAAAAATTTTTAGTCTAATTGGTCTAATTGGTCTAATAGGACTAATTAGACCAATTAGACTAATTAGACCAATTTATCTATGCCTTCAGTTTCCTTCCGGACGCAGACCGCGGACTACTGCGCCAGCCTGCCACATCTCGCTTTCGCGGAGATCCTTTAGTTCTTTCTCAAGACCTTCACGATAGTCTGGCTTGGAGTTGCTGTCGATTGAGTTCTGAGCTTCGATACCATCGGCCACGCTCTTGTAAAGATTCTGCATTACCGGCTTAATAGCGTCGTGGAAAGGTGTCATCCAGTCGAGAGCACCTCGTTGTGCTGTAGTAGAGCAATTTGCATACATCCAGTCCATACCCTTCTTTGCTACGAGTGGCATAAGCGACTGAGTGAGTTCCTCTACTGTCTCGTTGAATGCCTCTGATGGAGTGTGGCCGTTTTCACGAAGCACTTCATATTGAGCAAGAAAAAGTCCTTGGATAGCACCCATCAGGCTGCCACGTTCACCAGTAAGGTCGCTGTAGGCCTCACGCTTGAAAGTTGTCTCGAATATATAGCCTGAACCAATTCCGATTGCAAGTGCGAGTGTACGTTCAAGAGCTCTGCCGGTATAGTCCTGCTCTATTGCATAGCTTGAGTTGAGTCCACGACCTTCAAGGAACATTGTGCGGAGTGATGTGCCGCTTCCCTTAGGAGCCACGAGGATAACATCAACATCTGCCGGAGGAACGACACCAGTACGTTCAGGCCATGCGATTGCAAAACCATGTGAGAAATAGAGAGCTTTGCCTGCAGTGAGATGCTTTTTGATTGTTGGCCATACGGAAAGCACTGCGGCGTCTGAGAGAAGACACATGATTATGGTGCCTTTCTCGCAAGCTTCTTCAATGGAGAAGAGCGTCTCGCCCGGCACCCATCCGTCTGCCACTGCCTTGTCGTAGGTCTTTCCTTCACGCTGGCCAACGATTACGTTGAAACCATTGTCACGGAGGTTAAGACTCTGACCAGGTCCCTGCACACCATAACCTATCACTGCGATAGTTTCGTCTTTCAGTATCTCACGCGCTTTCTCAAGAGGGAATTCCTCTCTGGTGACTACNGTCTCTTCGACCTCACCAAATTTCATTTTTGCCATAACCTATATATATATTTTTTTTTGAATTTTGAATTTAGAATTAATTGAGAATTTAGTGCCTGTAATGCCCTTAGGGGCTTTAATGCACTTAATTGTCCTTAAGGTCCTTAATTGCCAAAGAGCCTTTAGTTGGCCTTATTGCGATTTTGGCGCTTCTCAAGGAATTCATCTACGAATTCTCGGGCTGAACGTGTGACGGCTATGCGTCCAGATCTTACGAATTGCCGGATNCCGAAGGGCTTGAGATGATCNTAGAGTTCCTTTATCTCATNGGTNTGACCAGTCTTCTCGAATACCGTATATTCCGGATGAATCTCAAGGACTCTGGCTCCATGCTTACGCACTATTTCCTCGATATTCATGGTGACTACATTTTCTGTAGGCACTTTGTAAAGAGCCACTTCCTGNAAAAGAATCTCGTCGTCAGTAAGCAAGAATGCCTTGATTACGTCGATACGCTTCTCTATCTGCTTCACAACATGCTCCATCATCGGACGCGTCGAACGGCAGGTGATAGTGAATTTATGCACTCCCTCTATTGAGCATGCACTTACAGTCATACTTTCAATATTGAGACAGCGACGGCTGAATATCATCGATATCTGATGAAGGAGGGTAACGCGGTTTTCGGTATATACCGTGATTGTAAACAACTGTTCTTCCATAGCTTCAGACCGGTTTATAGTATTCAGATTCATTTANCAATATTTCATCCACTCCATTTCCACCCGGAGTCATCGGGAAGACCATGTCAGTCTCGTCAATATTGACATTGAGAAGATATGCTCCTTTATGCTCCTTCATTTTGGCAATAGCATCATCTAATTGAGATACTTCCGCAACATCGGTCGCACCAATTCCGTATGCGCCTGCGAGCATCTTAAAGTCAGGGTTTACCANCGGNGTGCTACTATAGCGTCCATTTAANAAAAGGTGCTGCCACTNCCTGACATTACCCAGNAAGTTATTGTTGAGCAATACTATCTTTACATCCACTCCATATTCCATTATCATTCCCAGTTCCTCGACCGTCATCTGGAGACCACCGTCACCACAAAATAGCANNACATTTCTATCCGNCACTCCTATNTTGGCTCCAATAGCGGCANGTAGACCATACCCCATAGTGCCCAAACCACCTGAAGAGATAAGGCTACGTGAGGAATTAAAGCGGGAATATTTCACTGCAAACATCTGATTCTGTCCCACATCNGTGACTATTACCGCATCATTGCCAAAGGCTTCACAAACTTTTCTTACGACGCCACCCATCAGCATCTTGCCATTGGGAGCAACACAATTCAGTTCCCTTGCCATCACACGCTCTTCTTCGACACGGCGATGCTGGTCGAATGACGCTCGCCATTCCTTGTGCGATTTATTTTCCACAAGTGGGAGAAGTGCTTCAAGGGCTTTGCGGGCATCCGAATGCACATGGAGATCGCATTTGATCATCTTGTCAAATTCGCTCTCGTCAATGTCAATATGGATTATTTTAGCATTTGGAGCATATTTATTCACAGTGCCTGTCACACGGTCGTCGAAACGCATGCCTACAGCTACAATAAGATCAGCACGGTTGGTGTTGATATTTGGTCCGAGATTTCCATGCATTCCGAGCATTCCGACATACTGGGGATGATCGGAAGGTATGGCGGAAAGACCCAGCATCGTCGTGCCGACCGGAAGCTCTCCCTTCTCTACAAGGTCGGCGAGAACTTTCTCTGCCCCGGATATCATGACTCCATGCCCTGCAAGTAGGAGAGGACGATCTGCCTCGTTGATAAGACGGGCTGCCTCCTCAATCACGCCCTCTGCCGGCACTGGATCTGATTCATAACTGCGGATGAATGGTTCTGTCTGTTTTTCATATACAGCAGTTCCTATCTGAGCGTCTCGCGCAAGGTCAATAACAACCGGACCTGGTCGGCCGGAGTTGGCAATGTAGAACGCTCGGCTTACGGCTGGAGCTATATCTTCGGGACGACGCACCTGAATGGCCCATTTAGTCACCGGGAGTACACTTGAGATGACATCGCTCTCCTGAAATGCATCCTTTCCGAGCAATGCACTGCCTACCTGGCCCGAAATAGCTACTATCGGGGTGCTGTCCATAAGTGCATCGTCAAGACCTGTAAGCAAGTTCATTGCTCCGGGACCGGAGGTAGTGATAACTACTCCTGTGCGACCAGTGGCACGAGCATAACCTTCAGCAGCGTGGATAGCACCCTGCTCATGCCGTGCAAGATAATGTCGCACTCCATATTTATTTTTATATATTTTGTCATATACCGGCATTATCTGTCCTCCGGGATAGCCGAACATACATTCGACTCCATTATCGGCCAAAGCACGGATCAATATCTCCGAACCGGTTATCTTCTCTTCCATATTTATAATTGTCAATCGTAAAACGTAAAACGTAAAACTTACAACTCCGTACGGACTCCTCCTTTATCAGCTGATGTGACGTTGGCTGCGTATGCTTTCAATGCACGGCTTATTTGTCTGTCGCGGCCTCGTGGCGTAAATGCTTCCTTACCGTATGCCTCTTCTTCTTTGCGACGCTCTTCCAATACTTCTTCAGAAAGCTTTACGTTGATTGCTCTCGCTGGTATGTCTATCTCAATGATGTCTCCGTCGCGTACAAGACCAATATTGCCCCCGGCAGCAGCTTCGGGTGATACGTGACCGATAGAGAGACCGGAGGTTCCTCCTGAGAAGCGACCGTCGGTAATGAGCGCACATTCCTTTCCAAGATGCATACTCTTGATATAGCTTGTCGGATATAGCATCTCTTGCATTCCAGGTCCCCCTTTAGGGCCCTCAAAAGTGATGACAACTACGTCACCGCTCTTGACCTTGCCGCCGAGTATACCATCGACAGCCTCATCTTGGCTATGGAACACTTTAGCAGGACCCGAAAATCGGAAGATGCTTTCATCGACCCCTGCAGTCTTGACAACACATCCGTCTTTGGCTATGTTGCCACGTAGCACTGCAAGACCNCCATCNTTCACGTANGCATTNTCACAGTCNCGAATGCAACCGTTTTCGCGATCGGTATCAAGATCGCGATACATGAGAGTCTGGCTTCCGGCTTCTGTGGTATGCACAAGTCCGGGAGCAGAACGCCAGAGAATATCAGCGTCTTCGCTATAATTTTCGCCTCCTACAGCATATTTTGATATCGCTTCTCCGAGTGTCTGACCATCCACTCTCTTTACTGAAGTGTCAACGAGTCCATTGTCAGCAAGTTGCTTCATAATAGAAAGAATACCACCGGCACGGTTTACGTCTTCCATGTGATAGTGGGAGTTCGGTGCCACTTTGCAAAGCACCGGCACTTTGCGTGAGAGGGCATCAATGTCATCCAGAGTGAAGTCAACGCCACCTTCATTTGCTATTGCAAGCAGGTGAAGGACTGTGTTGGTGCTTCCTCCCATGGCGATGTCGAGCGACATNGCGTTAAGGAANGCNTCNCGTGTNGCGANNTTGCGNGGCAATACNGANTCNTCACCNTCNCGNTAATATTTGAATGCATTTTCCACTATTTTGCGGGCTGCCTCCTTGAAAAGCTTCATGCGGTTGACGTGTGTTGCGAGCACAGTTCCATTACCGGGCAGGGCAAGGCCTATGGCTTCGTTGAGGGAGTTCATAGAGTTGGCAGTAAACATTCCCGAGCATGAACCGCAAGTAGGACATCCTTCACGTTCCAGTGCCTCCACATCGCTGTCTGATACAGTGGGATCGGCTGATTCAATCATTATGTCGATAAGGTCAAGTTTACGGTCGCCGACACGTCCCGCTTCCATCGGACCTCCCGAAACGAATAGCGTCGGAATATTGAGACGCATGGCAGCCATAAGCATCCCAGGAGTAATTTTGTCGCAGTTGCTGATGCATATCATGGCGTCAGCTTTGTGGGCATTGACCATATATTCAACTGAGTCAGCAATCAAATCGCGCGATGGGAGTGAATAGAGCATACCGTCATGTCCCATAGCGATACCATCGTCAATTGCTATTGTATTGAATTCAGCAGCATAGCAACCGAGTGCCTCTATCTCTTTCTTTATAATCTGTCCGATTTCGTGAAGATGTGTATGTCCGGGCACAAACTGAGTGAAGGAATTGACAATGGCGATGATGGGTTTGCCAAATTGCTCTTCCTTCATGCCATTGGCTCTCCAGAGGGCGCGGGCACCTGCCATACGCCGCCCTTCAGTAGTGGCCTGACTTCTCAACTGATTTACCATAAGATTTTCCTGTTTAAAATGCAAAATTACATTTTTTAACTGAAACAGCCAAATCTTAAAGCAAAATTATTTCAAAAACCCCAAAATNTCCTTCCTNAGGCTAANTATTTNCACTCAGTTNATGCAAAAAGTATGNCCCCAACAAAAANTTTGTTGAGGCCGCAATACAATTNTTGTCAACATGNGNTGGAGAGAGATGAAATACCAAATTTTCTGTATCGAGCTGATTATGCATTGACTTAGCGGAGCCAGGAGGAAGGGTTCTGTTTCTCGCGGCCTTTCCAGACTTCGAAATGGACGGAGCCGTGGCGCTGGTCATCAGGGTCTGCCCCGGCTGTCCCTAAGGGATGTCCTCCAGCCACCTGCGTGCCGACTGTGACGTTGGTAGATGCCAAATTGCCATATACAGTGTAATAATCACCATGGTTGACAATGACAACATTGCCATACCCTGACAATTTATATACTCCCGACACCTTGCCGCCACATACTGCCTTAACCGTGGTGCCTTTTGCCACCTCCGCATCAATGCCGGGGTTATCGTATTCTATCTCAGGCATTTCAGGCATAGAATGTCTGCCGAACGGATTCGTGATACGCCAACTTCCATCTACCGGACGAGGCAGCTTGCCTCGCAACCCTGCAAAATTTACTGCCTTTGCAGCCACAGCTTTTTCGACAGTCTTCGGGTTAGCCACAGCTACAGGATCCGCTGATCTTATGGCTTCTTTACTATCCACTTTTTCCCTGACCTCCACTTTATTTTTCAGGCCACGGTCACGGCGGTTGCGCGAACTTTTCTCACTGTTTTTAAACTTCTTCTTATCCAGCTTTTCCTGCTCCTTACGGGCCTTTTCATCTGCCTTGGCTTTTGCTTCAGCAAACTTCCGGTCGGCTTTTTCCTTATCTTCATGGGGCTTCTCATCAGCCAATGCCTTTTCAGCAGCCCTCTTTTCTGCCTCTGCTTTTTCCCTTGCAATTCGCTCAGCCTCTGCTTTCTCACGTGCCTTTCTTTCAGCTTCCGCTTTCTCACGTGCCTTGCGCTCGGCTTCAGCTTTTGCCTGTTCCTGCGCAATGAGAGAGGAAATAGTTTCTTTCAATCGGTTTGCCTCATTCTGTTTTGCCACAAGATGCGCCTGCAGCACATCGCCATTCTTACGCAAGGTAGCTACAAGTTGCTCCTGTTTCCGATGGTTTTCCTCGAGTTGTTGTTGCGACTTCTGAAGTTGACTGAGCGCAACAGTCTGAGTCTCCTTGGTCTTGGCAAGTTTGGTGCGTTCATCGCCAAGTTGCTCTATCTTGTTGTCGATATCGGCGCTTTTGCGGGCTTTCCATTCCGAAAACTGACGCATATATCGGAGTCTGCGCATTGCTTGGTTGAAGTTTTCTGAAGCGAAAATGAATGCCAATGTTGACTGATTTTTCTTGGTCAACCTCATTTTCTTGACCGCCTTGAGATATTCTTCTCTCATAAGTTTCAGTTCAGCCTCATTCTTTGATATTTCGTCTCCAAGATGCGTGATCTCCTGATTTAAGGAAGTCACTTTCTTTTGCAAACCAGCCACCTTATTTTTTCCCGTAACGATTTCCGATGAGAGTCGGTTGAGATCTGAGAGACCTGTCTTTATTTCCTGTTCATTTAGACGAAGTTTCTCCTTGGTATGCCTTATGTCACGCTGTGTCTCCTCCTGCAAGCGTTTTGCTTCCTCAGAGGATTTAGGACCAGAAGCTTTTTTATTCTGGCTATTTGCATTGCGTCTTCTACCTTGATTTGTATTCTTACCCTGATTATTATTTTGTTTAGCAGTGGTCTGTTTACTACCCTGCGAATTTGATTTTTTCTTACTTTGAGATGTGTTTTTCTGAGTTGATGAACTCTTTTTCTTATTCCCGGAGGTAGATTGCTTAGTTTGATTAGCAGAGGAGGAAGCCTTTTTCTTCTTTGAAGGGGTAGTCTTGGTCTGAGCCTCAACAGATACGACAAAATCAGTTGTAGGGAT
>WFLX010302024.1_pt1 | contig 13793 bp, 9 predicted proteins | sample 4967041 | NCBI WGS metagenome assembly WFLX01 (sample SAMN12857096, study PRJNA449069) | gut metagenome | isolation source: stool from male and female vole | host: Microtus ochrogaster | place: USA:Florida | collected 2017
GAAAATGCCACAAAGTGGTATTTTCGATTCGCTCGCGGCACTCGCTTCATACAAGCGGGAAACCCGCGTTTTATATCACTAAGGTGATATAAAATAGTTGACGAATGTTGACTTTATATGGTTTTTTATGTATAATAATTTTTATGAAATTAACCACACCGCATGAAACAAAATTAAAACTTATCAGAACAACAAAAGGCTATTCTCAAAAGCAGCTCGCCGAATTGTCAGGGGTGAGCCTGCGTTCTATTCAGATGTACGAACAGCGGAGAAAAAATATTAATAAGGCACAGTCGGATTCTTTATATCGGCTGGCGAAAGTACTTGACTGTACTATGGAAGATTTACTTGAGGAATAAAGTTCATAAGCATTTTATTGAAATCTGTCGCATCAGCAGCGAAACAATTGTCTTTAATAGTGTAAATGATTTTATTTGAATAAATTTAGAGCCTGCGATGTTCACTGTGTGAATCAAGGGTGGAAGAGGGTCGAATTGTTTATCATCGAAAATATCGATTAATATTTAAAGAATAAAAAAATAGGAGCCTATATGACTTTTGATAAATGGTTGCGACAATCAACTGAATTAAGTGAAAGTTCTATTTATAAATATACTCATGCTATTCCTACCATAACTAACGATATGTTGAGAATAAAAGCGATTGATAAGCAGTTATCAGAAATGGAGCTATATGAAATAGATTTGGCGATATCGGTCATTTTTAGAACAGAAATCTTTTTGGTAAAAGATAAAAAAGGAAATCACATGTATAGCAGTGCCTTAAAATGGTATCGCTGTTTTGTTGAACTTAACTCTAACAATAGTACCGTTGTTCAACAGGAAGAGATTAGAATTCTATCGAATACTTCTATGACGATAACCGAAAAGGAAGCGATTGTAAAATCAAGAGTTGGTCAAGGACTGTTCAGAGAAAAATTATTAAATAAGTATGGTAGCTGTATTATAACGGGCTTAGATGTGCCACAAATCTTAATTGCAAGTCATATCAAACCATGGGCTGTTAGCACTAACGATGAACGTATTGATGAAAATAATGGTTTAATTCTTAGCGCAACTTATGATAGATTATTTGACAATGGTTTAATCTCATTTACACCTAAAGGCAAAATTATGATTTCCAAATCAATCAATCAAAAAAGTGCAAACATATTGGCTTTGTCAGAGAGCAATTATTATGATTTAAAAATTTCAAATGCTATGAAAAATTATTTACAATATCATAATGATGTAATATTTTTAAAATAATTATTGTTTAAGTTATGTCAAAAACACAAGAGCAGATACATTTTAATATGCAACAAATTAAGTGCAAAGATTCGCAAATCGAACTGATGTTGCGTAGGGCATTGTGGGACAAAGGGTATCATTATCGAAAAAATGTCAAAGGTGTTTATGGTTGTCCCGATATTGCTTTTATTGGAAAGAAGATAGCTATTTTCTGTGACAGCGAATTTTGGCATGGATATGATTGGGAACGGCGGAAGGAAGATTTTAAAGTTCGACAAGACTTTTGGGTTCCTAAGATAGAGAGAAATATACAAAGGGATATAGAAGTTACAGAAAAGCTTAAAAACGCCGGTTGGATTGTGTTACGCTTTTGGGGCAAAGAGATAAAGGCTAATTTGAGTAGTTGTGTTGCGAAGATAGAGGAAGCGTTTGTAAACTGCAAAGGATTAAAACATGAGTAGTTTGTTGGAAGAATACTATGATAAGTTCCCCATCTATAAAAAAGTTAAATTCTCTTTCGACAATTGTCAAAAGGGCGAATTTTTGCATCCGCTTTTTGTAATGACACAAAGAATTATTGATGGATTCATTGAAAATGGTAGCAAAAGAATTGCGATAGTTTTGCCTGACGATGAAAGTAATATAATGCCTCTTGTAATATCTAAATATTTCGCTAATATACAGTATGAGGCCGAATATGCTGGGAGTGTTCTTGATGATATTACCCCAGGACAACATCTAATGTTGGGTAAAGCCGTAGTTGAATTTGTAGAAACTGACAGAGAAAAAAATACAATTAAGTTCAAAGTCGAGCGTAAAAACAAAGCAACCGTTACTTGCCCAATAAACGGTATTCACTATATGTTTGAAAAAACCGAACGTGATTTATCCACATTAAAAACTTGGTTTGCAGAAAGAAAAGGAGCAGAGGCAAGATTAGAATATTCCAATCGCTTGATAAGTACTTTAAAAGCGAAGAGAACGGTCTTAAAGAAGACTTTGATTGTTCTCTCTGCGAAAAATAATTTTAGCGAGTCGGCGGAAAGCTTGTTTATCAATGGAACAAAATTTTCAGATGTTGTCTCTTATGGGGAAATAGATTTATCGGAAGATTGTGGATTTAAATTGTATAATAAAGGGAAGTTAGATTGTATTCCTGGTATAACAGTCACATCGAAAATCGATNAATTNAAATTATTACTTAAAAATGAAAATTATTTAGAAAAAATAGCAGTNGTTTTTGTCGATATCNACAAATTTGATGAAATAATAGATAATCAAGATACATTAAAATACATTCTTAAAAAGAGTGTTCCTTTAATAGTTTTTGTGCCGGAAAGCAAATTTGAATTGTANCNGCNTTTAAACGGGCTTGGTTTTGATTTTTGGCATTGGAAACCCTCANCAANAANNATAATTCCCGANCAGGAAGTGCTTNGGGNGAATTCGGTATTCGGTCATTTGACTTTGAAGGTTAATCATGCTATATCTTCGGAATTCAGCTCGCTTGCTGTTAAACAGCCACTTTTAAGTCAAACACTATATACTATCAGTCGATTATCTCAAAATACGGTAAATTTTGATTTTACGGACAGGAAACTCGTTCGCAAGCTTTGGGCATTTCAGAATAAATTGTCGGGGTTATTATGTGGAGTAACTGATTCGGCGGAAAAACTTAATGGCGAACTTTCTGCTCTGAAAAATGATTGGGAAGATAGACAAGAGCTTTATAGAGGGCAAGAAATTGAATCGCTTTTTAATTTGGTATTCAATAATTTTACCGAATTAATTGCGGGAGACAAGCCGTTGAAATTAAGCTGCCTCGAAGATTTTTTATCGCAACCTCAAAGCGCCAATTGCAATGTTACGGTTGTTGTGCCGAACGACTATGCTTTTTTTGCGGAAACTTATACAGCTTTGAGCAACATCAATGTTGGCGGTATTATCCGTTTATTAAAATTAAAGAGTTTTTATGATGAGGTAGATAGAAATTGTGAGAAATCGGATCTTTTGATAATTACCTGGTTTGACAAGGATGAGTATATCCGTATAAAGCAAACTTATTGTTATAGANANCTGNTTTATTTGTTGTATNATTTTGAGAATAAGTGGANAAATNGATTTGTATCTCGATTTGATGAATNCTTGCCGCATGAATCTGTTAAAGCGTCTGCCTTAAAAATCAATATCCCTGTCGAAAATATCGGAGAAACACCTTTCGATAAAGCGACTGAAATTGCAGAGGGCAAAGAATTCGACGAAATTTCCGATTATAACATCTCACATAAAATTATAAGATCGACAATCGGTGGAGGGGGGAAATATACAGCGGATATGCCCGACACCATTGTTTGCATACCTGTGATTTTTGAAGGTAATAAAGTAGGTTATTTTTATCCGGAACATGACCTTATTGATGTTTCGGCTTTGATAAGAAGTGATATAAACAGACCGGTAAAGAAATCCGCTTCCAACCTTAAAAAGGGTGATAATATATTAATAAGGCAAAGTGGTAAGGATATTATTCGCGAGAAAGCGGACTGGTTAATGGAATCAGCCCGCGAAAAAGATATTCGCGAATTATCGGAATTATGGTGCGTGCTTTTACAGTTATATGCTAACGGTAAAACAATATCAGATGTATGTCGATTATTAAACGCCGAAAACGCCGATTGCACATTTCAACAGGTTAGATATTGGCTTTCGGGAGAAACCATTATGCCAAGAGATAAAAATGNTTTAATCGCTATTGCAAAATGCGTTTCGAAAGCACAACTTTTGGCAGATACAGGCAAACCCTTAATCGATTTAGTGGATTTCATTTTTGATGCGGGAAGAAAAGTTCAAGCATATCATCAAAAAGCTGGTAGGTGGCTGACAAGTGAATTAAAAAACAAGGCAGAAGACATTAAAACTTTATTCAAGAGAGATGCTCCTTACGGAACTATAGAAGGAATAGGCGAAGTATATATTTATACCGTTGAGGATGTACTTGATAAAGAATTAATCGAACGCGGTAAGCTAAACAGGATAGAGGATTTATAATATGCCGCACTTATTTCCCAAAACATTTCCTCGGGAGTATAAAAGTTCCGGGGAACGAAAAGTTTTCGAAAATTTTAAAAAGAATGCGCCAGATGATTGGTATATACTACATTCATTTAGAATACCCGAACATAAGGTTGTAGTGTTTGGAGAAGCGGACTTCGTAGTAATAGCTCCTAAAATCGGAATAGTGATTTTGGAGGTAAAATCCGGCGGTGTCGGCTTTGATGGAACCTATTGGAAATTCAGAAATAGGGACGGCGAAATCACAAAAAAAACGAGAGGCCCGTTTGAGCAAGCTTATGAAAGCATGTTTGAGTTGGAACGCATAATAACCGATAAATTAGGTGACTATTTCGGTAGAACGCATGTCCAATATAATTACGGAGTAATTTTTACTGACGAAGATTCGTTTCCGGCAGAAAGTATGACCGAAGATAATTCATGGCGCTTGCTTCAACGAAACGAGAAAAATGATTATTGTGAGTTTATACGTTATCTTTCCAGGCAAAACAAAAATTTGATTGTNAAATTAGGTAAAAGNCCGCCNCCGGAAANCGAGCNAAAAGGTGTAGAAACTATAGCAAATTGCTTGAGACCTACGGTAGAATGCGTTGTGCCTTTGAAAAGCTACATAGAGGCTTCGGAAAAAGATATTTTATCGCTGACTGAAGAGCAAATTTCTTGCTTGGATGATATAGAAGAAAATCAAAGAGTAGTTGTAATGGGTGGAGCCGGAACAGGTAAAACGCTATTGGCTATCGAGGACGCAAAGCTATCTGCACTACAAGGTAAAAAAGTCGGAATCTTTTGTTTTAATAAGCACCTTGCCTCTTTTATACGCTTAAATATACCTGATGAAAATGTAGAGGTTTATTCCTATCATGCGTTTATGACACGGCTATGTAAAGATCTAACCGGTATTGAAAAAACAGACGATGTCGATAGATATTTTAATGAAATTCTACCAGGATATACTTTACTTGCTTTGTCGGAACAATCAAAAAAATTTGATAAATTAATTATTGATGAATTTCAGGATTTATGTACGGAAATAAACATAAGAGTATTTAACGAATTGTTAGTAGGCGGGCTCAGTGACGGGGTATTCACTTTTTACGGCGACTTTGCAAGGCAAGCCATTTATTTAAATGAACCAAAACTTTCGATTTTGGATAGTTATACAATTTATTTTAAAAAGAAGCTGACGATTAATTGTAGAAACACTCTGAGCATAGGAAAGGAACTAATTAAAATAACAGGATACACTGATAAAAGCTACAGATTAAAAGTTGAAGGAGAGCCTGTCGATTATTTAACTTATAACGATAAAGAAGATCAAAGAAAAAAACTTCTCGATACTATTTCTTCACTAAGAAAAAAGGGTATAAAAAGAGGTTCCGTTTTGATCTTGTCTCCATACAAAAGGGAAGATTCCATAGTTGGATTTACCGATAATGATAAAAATATAATCGGCAATTATGGCGATGATCCCAATATGTATCACGCGCTATTTTCAACTATTCAAGCATATAAGGGACTTGAAAGCGAAGTGGTTTTGCTTGTTGATATTGAAAATTATAATAAGCAGAATCTTATGTATATAGGAATAAGCAGAGCGCGAAGTAAACTGTATATTTTGGAATCCAAGGGAGCTTACAAACAAAGAAAAANCAAATANAGAGGTTTTTATGGACACTAGGGACAAGCTNATGAAAACGGTAAGAGATATATTGGTCGGACCGAATCCGTTNCCAGGATTTACTCAGCAAAACGGTGAGGAAATTTTATTTTTTGATTCTCCGCTTAAGACTTANGTAGCNGGTATTCTATTTCCGCAAGCAAAAGTAACGTCGGGACTTGAAGAAGATGAAGAGATGCCCGATTCGTATGAAGCTTCCGATAAAAGCGAATCTCAAGATTATGATCCGCAAGCGGCTATGGTGGGGTACTCTAATATTGTAGAACCAACGATAGAAGCCGAAACTTCCAAAATCAACAGTATAAGACAGTCGGCTATGAGTATAACCGTGGCGGTCCCTTGCTATTTCAAAGAATTATATGTAACGGCATCGGTTGGCTCATATTTTGAGGGGGAGGCGTGCAGACCGGAAGAGAAAACGGCTGAAGACGGATCAGTTGAAATAATTACGTCCGATAAAGCTAGAAAATGTTTTTTTCGCAGACAACACAATGTAAAAATAAATTTGTCGAAGAATGCTTTACCAGACAACGGGAACAAGAAAAAACAGTATACTTTGTACGATGATAACAAAGTAGAGCTTCAGGGTTTAGCGGTTTGCATTACTTATAGACTTAGAGTAGAAAATACAGAAATATATACAATAACTTTACTTAATACAAGAATTGGAGAAGAAGGTCAACCAAGAGTTGCCGATTGCTGGTTTCAGGTAGACTTCAATGTTTCTTGTGCTGAAAAATTTTGTGCATTACCTGACAATTTTTGGACGGGCAGCAAAGATGAAGATTATAAATTAAATGCATTGTTGTATAGGAATGTAAAGACATATGCAATTGGTCACGGATGTGCTGCGACATGGGATGATAAAGATGTCCCTGACACGATAAAAGCTTCCGTATTACCAGAATATGAAGTAAAACCTATTTCTGCAGGTAAGTCGAAAGCGGTATTGTCAATGAAAACCTATTTCAGCAATATGGCGGAGACGTTTGACGATTTGGCTCTTTTGTGTGCCGATTATAAGGATTGGATTGACGAAGAGGATAAAAAGTTAGATGAAATCGATAAAAGATTTGGTGAGGTTGCAAAAAAGCAAATAGACGAATGCAGAAAATGTCTGTTGAGAATGCAAGCTGGTTTAAATTTGCTTAAAACCGATGCAAAAGTTTTTAAAGCTTTTCAATTAGCCAATAAGGCTATGCTTATGCAACAACTCCATTACAGAATGCCATTAACGGGATATACTGATTTTGATAAAACAACTCTTTCACTTAAGCTTGAAAATGAAGTCATTATGCCCGATATAAACGATGAAAACACTTGGCCTAAAGGCTCATTTACTTTTGGAAAATGGAGACCGTTCCAAATTGCCTTTCTCCTTTTAAACTTGGTATCGATGAACGATAAAAATTCTCCTGAAAGGGATCTTGTTGATTTGATTTGGTTTCCTACCGGTGGTGGCAAAACGGAAGCTTATTTGGGCCTTACGGCGTTCACTATTTTTTTGCGCAGATTAAAAAATAAAGAAGACTCTGGAACAACGGTAATGATGCGATATACGTTGCGTCTTTTAACGGCGCAACAATATGAAAGGGCATCTTCATTGATTTGTGCTATGGAAAAAATTCGTTCCGAAAACGAATCCGAATTAGGGCACAATAGGATAACAATAGGTCTTTGGGTTGGAGATTCTTTAACAGATAACAAATCTGCTAATGTCGTAGAGAGAATAAAAAGCATAAGAAATGGCAAAGAATCGGGGAATGTTTCTATTATGCTTAAATGCCCTTGGTGTGGCGCAAGTATGGAAACTTTTAAAAAAGGTAATGCGATTCAAACACCAGGCTATTTTGTTAAAGGCACTAAACATGTGGCATTTGTTTGTGCTAACGAGTTGTGCGATTATTCCGATGAAGATTTTTCTTTACCATTAAATTTATTTGATGATGATATTTATGAAAATCCGCCCACGCTTTTATTCGGAACAGTAGATAAGTTTGCTACATTGCCTTACAGACCGGAAGCCAAAAGTTTATTCGGTGGAGATGAACAAAGAACACCGCCCGAATTAATTATTCAGGATGAGTTGCATTTGATTACTGGCCCACTCGGTTCGGCAGTGGGTTTATATGAAACTCTTGTATCAGAGCTTTGTAAGACGGGAGACAATAAGCCTAAGATTATAGCTTCAACAGCTACTATAAGTCACGCAAAGCAGCAATGCAATGCTTTATATGCTNGCGGANNAGANAATGTANTNNAGTTTCCAGTTCAGGGCACATNTTATGATGATTGTTTCTTCGCGANGNNAGNTAAGTCAGCAATTGGCAGAAAATATGTAGGATTATATGGGAATGCGGCTTCATCTTCCGCTACGGCATCCATATATTCTTTTGCCGCATTTTTGTATGCTGCAAAAGNAATCGATGTTGAACATGAAGATGAAAGAGATCCATATTGGACGAATCTGTCGTACTTTGGTAGTATGCGCGAATTGGGGCAAGCGGCGACATGGTATATTGCAGATATTAAAGAAAGATTGGAAGTTATTTATCAGAATAGACTGCAAACCAGATCTAATAAACGCAGATATATTTACGAAAGTGGTCTTGCTGAATTAACAAGCAGAATGAGTAACGATGATATACCGAAAATTCTGAAGCGATTGGAAACCGAATACAACAATAAAGATAAAGGCGTTTTGGATATGTGTTTGGCAACAAATATGGTTTCGGTTGGTGTGGATGTCCCGCGATTGGGGTTGATGACTGTAACGGGTCAGCCAAAATCAATTTCGGAATATATCCAGGCAACAAGCCGAGTAGGAAGATCTGCTGCTCCAGGTTTGGTTTTTATTATTTACAATACCTCGAAACCACGAGATAAATCGCATTATGAAAAATTTCAATCTCAACATTCCAAATTATATTTCAGCGTAGAACCGACTTCTGTAACTCCATTTTCTAGACCTTTGAGAGAAAGAGCGTTACATGCGATATTTGTTGCGCTGTTTAGATTTTTCATTGATCCGAAAAGCAGGAATAATGCAAGAAGGGCACCAACACAAGAAGAGTTCGACAAAATTGTTGAGGTTATAACATCCAGAGCAGGATTAATCGATAGTAGCGAAGTTGAAGATATAAGGCTGCAATTAGAGGAAAAATGGAAAGAATGGAAGAGCTGGTTACCAGAAAAATTCTCATCATATAAGATTGAGGAAACCGCTCCGCTACTTTTTCCGGCGGGCACAAAAAAACCTGAATCTTGGGGTAACAGAGGTTGGGAAACCCCCACTTCAATGCGCAGTGTGGATAGAGAATGTGGACTTGATTGTAGCAAAAGCTTGTATTTGAATGAGGGTGACTAAGAATGAAAAACAAATATTCTTTGCGTCGAGATAGCTTGATAAGCCCATGGGGAGTTGGTGCCATTGTTCCATTCCCGAATGATGAATCTTTAATGGTTTCCGGGCTCGATTTTTGGTTCGATGAAGATCATTCATATAACGATTTTCTCATTGTTGATGAGAGATTAACCAAAAGGCTCGGAGGAAAACTTTTTGTTATGCCCCCCGATTTCTTGGATAGTAAACAGGATGCGGCTCACGCAAATATGCGAATACCGGCTGTAAGATTTCCGTTGTGGCATTATTGTCCGGTTTGCGGAAACATGGATATCAATGGCGAATCTGGGGATAGGATGAAATGTACGGGTGAGAATAGGAGAAATAAGCCTAAAGGAACGTATTGTTCAAGAAATGTAGGTAAAACAAAATCATTGCCTTTAATGGTCCCGGAACGTTTTATCGCCGTTTGTCCCAAAGGGCACATTCAAGATTTTCCTGTTATGGAATGGGTCCACGCAAAAAGTGATAAGCCCGTAACGGAAGCTTGCAGATTGGTAAGAAGTACCGGAGGTAGTTCTTCGTCACTTTCTGGTATTCGCTATACCTGTACTTGCGGAGCATCTGCTAATATGGGTGGGGCTTTCGGTATAAACGCTTTGTCTGGAATAAATTATTATTGCGGAGGTAAACGACCTTGGTTGGGGCAGGAAAATTCTGAGCCTTGCGGTGAAAAATTGTTGGTATTACAGCGAGGCGCCTCCAATGTTTGGTTTGCGGATATAATAAGTTCGGTGTATATCCCAAACATTCCAAAATATAAAACGGTCCATACCAAAGAGTGTATAGATATGGCAGTTAAAAAATTCAATGCCGAAATTCAAACGGGGAAGCATGTAGACGTTGTTGCAATTAAAAAGTTTATCCAAGCCAATCAACTAATATATGACGATATTGATGACGTACAAGCCTTCGAGGAAATAAGTGCGACATTGCAAAACGCAAAAAAGGAGTTTAAAGATAATCAAACGGACGAGGAATATCGCAAGCAAGAGTTTGATGTTTTGATACAGTCCAGAGGTAAACCAAGCGATGAGCTTTATACGGTAAACTATCCCGCAACTTTATATAAAAAGCTTGATTTTCTTAAAAGCATATCGCTTGTTCACAAGTTGAGGGAAACCAGAGCTTTTTTGGGGTTTAAACGAATTTCGCCCGATACCGATGATTCTGCCAAAATATCAATTAATGAATTGCCTTGGATCCCTGCAATAAAAAATAGCGGCGAAGGGATAATGTTTGAGTTTGATTTATCTAAACTTACAAAATGGGCAGTACAAGATAAGGTAATACGTAGAACGAAAATTATCGACGAGAATTTAAAAAAGTCAAATAAATCAAATGGAGAAAATTTAAATCCGATTTTTGTATTGCTCCATACATTCGCACATTGCCTGATTAACGCTCTTGCCAATGACAGTGGTTATTCGAATGCCTCGATAAGAGAGAAAATTTACTGCAGCAAATATTTAAGCGATACGGCGACCAAAATGGCGGGAATACTTATTTATACTGCTTCGGGAGATTCAGAAGGTTCTCTTGGTGGCTTGGTTAGACAGGGAATGCCTGGGAGAATAGAAAATATAATTTATCAGGCCATAAACGAAGCCAAGTGGTGTGCATCGGATCCCGTTTGTATTCAAAGTACGGGGCAAGGTCAAGACGGGTGTAATCTGGCTGCATGTCACAATTGTGCTTTACTGCCCGAAACTTCTTGCGAAAATAAAAACATGTATCTTGACAGAGGCTTAATGGTAGGAACACTTGATGAAGCTACAATAGGATATTTTATTGAGTATGAAGATTAAAGCAATAGATTTATTTTCAGGGTGCGGAGGAGTTTCAATAGGGCTGACTCAAGCAGGTTTTGATGTCGTCTGTGCTGTTGAAATCGATGGTGATGCTGTCAAGGCGTATAAGGGGTATCATTTACTGAAATCGGTTAATGTGCTTCAACAAGATATATGTGAAATTTCTGGTAAAGATATATTATTTGCGGGAAATATTAATGAAACCGAATTGTATCTATTGGCGGGTTGTCCTCCTTGCCAAAAATTTTCTATGCAAAATAGGATACGTAATTCCGATGAAAGTAAAATAGATGATGTCAAAAAATTGCTTATGGAATATAAGAGGATAATTCAAGAAATATATCCTCCGTTTGTGTTAATGGAAAACGTTCCAGGTATTAAATCTTCTTTTAAAGGAAAAATTCTTAAAGAATTTATTTCTGTTCTTGAAAATGAGGGAGGATTAAGCAATCAAAGCTATTTTGTTAAAGCTGATGTGGTAAATGCCGCAGATTATGGTGTTCCTCAATTACGTAAGCGTTTTGTTTTGCATGCAGTAAGGAAAGATATTTATACGCAGATGCAAAAAGATGGGTTGAACATATCTTTGCCTCAACCAACACATAGCAAAGAAGGAAAGAACGGTACGGAGAAATGGATAACGGTAAAAGAAGCGTTTGAAGGATTACCTAAAATTAAAGCCGGAGAACGCTACAATGATGGAAAAATTAAAAATCATTATTGTGCGAACTTGTCCGATACAAATCTAAAGCGTATGAAAATTATAAGGAAAAAAGGCGGTACAAGAACAGCTTTACCTCCGGAATTGGTTTTAAAATGTCATAAAACTTATTCTGGGCATGCGGATGTTTATGGGATCATGAATCCGGATATGCCTGCTCCGACAATGACAGGGGGGTGTTTAAGCTATTCTAAAGGAAGATTTGGTCACCCATTTGAAAATCGTGCAATTTCTGTCAGAGAGGCAGCACGAATTCAAACATTTCCCGACGACTACATATTTGGTGAAAGTCTAACGAAAGCAGCTTTGGAAATTGGAAATGCTGTACCTATTAAGCTTGTAAAAGCAAGCGGTGAAGTGTTTTATAATATTATTTGTACGTTAAATAAACACAATAAAGCGCAAAGGGGGAAGCTTTAATCTTTGAGTAATTTGATATGCTGGTGAACCCATTTTATATCGAAAGAGCAATGAAAATTGAATTAAAATTGAGCAGTGAAAAATTAATAAAAAACTTAAGTTTTACTGAGCGCATTGCGGGACTTAATGCAATGAGGAATAGAGAACAAGATTCAAAGTAGCAGCTGATAAAAATAATATTATAAAGGATTTAATAAATGTTTTTCTTCTTTTTCTTTGATAATTTCGAAATATGTAACAAACCCACGGTACGGCAAGCTTTTAAGAATATTTGTCTTAATAAAATGCTTATAGATGGATACTTTGATATGCGTAGGTACGTAGAGGCAAAGATTGATAGGTATATTATGTTTGCAAAATTACGGAAAGAGAATTCCCATTATGACATTTTATACCGGGAGCACTATCCAGAAGATAAAGATAAAGCACTTAAGGAATGGGAACGATTGATAAAAGATAATTTCACAGAAAATTCGGAAATTTTATTGACGGTAACCGAATCCGAAGCAATTGTTAACTGGGTGTACCAAACCTTAAAAACCGAAGAAGAACGGAAGACTTTTACAAAAGAGCTATTTGGTAAAATAAAAGAATTTAACGGCATTGATTACGATATAGAATATAAAAATGGCATACCTTTTAATAATAAAAAAGTTAAACTTGAATTCATTTCATCTTTATCGGATTTCTACAAGATAATAAAAGATAGGAGATCAAGCGAAGAGAGACTTTTTTACAGAGGACATTCGAATGCTAATTACATATTAAATCCTTCTGTGTTTAGATCTGCAAAATTTAGGAAAAATGAAGCCGATATGTATAACGAACTGATTATAGAATGTCCGCATAATTTTCCAATAGGGTTTTCACATTTGGACAAGCTTGTTGAAATGCAACACTATGGATTGCCTACGAGATTATTAGATATAACAAAAAATCCTTTGGTTGCACTGTATTTTGCGTGTTCTGCAGATAAAGAGAGTTTAGGTGAACTTATTTTAATTTCGGCAAAAGAACAAGAGATAAAACTTCCCCAAAGTGATTGTGTATCAATATTGGCGAGCTTACCTTTATTTTCATTTAAAGAACAAAAGAAGATATATGAGGCAGCTAACGATAAAACCTTAACGATTAAGCAGTTTAATAATAAAATTGGACGGTTGATTCATGAAATAAGGCAGGAAAAACCAGCATTTCAACCTATCGTTAAAAGTGACGACCTTTTGAAAAACTATATTGTTTATGCTNTAAAGAATAATCAGCGTATTGTAAAACAAGACGGGGCATTTATAATTTGTGGATTAGGGGATTTTGAAAATAAAACAGAATTNTCGCTAAATAAATTGCGATACCAAGAAGATGGTAAAACTTTAATTATATTAATTGAGAATAAATCCGAAATTAGGGAGGAGCTGCGCGCATATTCAATAAATAAAGCAAC
>WFLX010318362.1_pt1 | contig 13792 bp, 14 predicted proteins | sample 4967041 | NCBI WGS metagenome assembly WFLX01 (sample SAMN12857096, study PRJNA449069) | gut metagenome | isolation source: stool from male and female vole | host: Microtus ochrogaster | place: USA:Florida | collected 2017
AGAGGAAAATCTCTTCAGAATCATCATGCGCCTTGTGGCCGACGGCTCCGTGCCCGCCTATGAGTTTCTCGACGGCAGGGAGGTTTTCACACCCGACTATAAGGTTAATGTCGATGCGGTGGTGACCAATGCCGACATTCCTCATTTCCCGGCCAAGGGTAGCACCGAGAAGAACACCAAGTATGAGATTGCGCCCTCCGACCTCCCTGCCCACCTGGTGGAGAACTATTATGTGATAGAGCAGTGGGAGTTCGACCGTCGCCACAACCGTCTGCGTCCTCAGATTGTGGCAATATGCCCGGTGCTCGACAACCTTGATGATGACGGCAACACCCGCCGCATCGCCATGTTCTGGATAAAGTATGAGGATCTGCGGCCCTATATCATGAACCGCACCATCTTCCTCTCCGACGACAATAATCTTCCCTCAGGCAATTATGACGACTATTTCCAGATGCAGCGCTATGACGGCGAGATTTACAAGACCCGCAACATGCGCAACCGTCTGCTCAGCGAAATGCACGCCGGTCCCGAGGCTTTGAAACGGGCTCAGGACAGTATTCAGGCGTCGCTCGACAGCTTTGAAAACCGTCTCTGGGTGCCCACCCTCGCCGAGCTCCGCGATTCGAAGGACGGGCAGAAGAATGTTGAGGCCGCTAATGATTCAACTTCGGTGAGTGCCCCCAAAACAGGCGTGAGATCTTCGCGCTCGGCCTCAAAGCGTCGCGAATCGGCCTCTAAATCGAAGCCTAAGGTTAAGAGCGCTCCCAAGTCTAAAACCACCTCAGGCTCATCTTCGGCCGCAAGATCGGTGCGCAACCGCCGCCGCTGACCGGCCCAAAAATATTGGAATGAGATTTACTCCAAAGGCTGTTCCCTTTATGACAGGGGAGCGGCCTTTTCTCTTACCGGACACCGGGAGGATAAACATTTCGCAATCTCAGAGCGTTCTTCAGTTAAGACACCCTTTTATTTACCCCTCCATTCCCCGCAGAGTCATGACTAAAGATATGCAAGCGATAGTGAGAATAGGCAGAATCACGCCACTCACGGCCAAGACAAGGTTCTTTCACTGGAATATACTCCGACATGCCGAGGAGCCTGTCGAGGTGACTCTCGCCACAAGTTATTCGCTTAGCAAATCTTCGCCCGACATTCTGACTCTGAGGCTGGTGGCTTGCTATCACTCGCTGCGCAACCTCATCATAAGGCCGCTGCTCAAATATGCTATGGAGGTGGAGTTTGAAATCGACAACCTCGCGGATATTATCGACATCAACGAGAGAAGCATCATCATTCCCCCTGATATTCTTAATCTTACTCTCGGAATCGGTATAGGGGCATTGAGGGGAATGTTGGCGCTCGAGTGCCGAAACAGCTCGCTTACCCACTATCCGCTGCCGATAATAAATATCGGTGACATAATTTCGCGGCTCACTCCCGGCACCGATGTGTCGATTTCGCTTGAGAAAGCAGCTGCCGAGCCCGGTTTCGGTCAGCTCCCCACCATGACCGTGACCTGTGAGGATGAGCGCAAGGAGGTGGGNTNATNNGNAGTTATCTNTCTTCGCTTTCCCTCAGCTTGCGATTGACTATGGCCGTAAACTCATAGTTTTTCAACCCCCANCNCGGCGCGATGAGCAGNTCNGCGGGGCTTGANGATACAAACCGCTCNATGGCTATATCTTTGCGGANGGTTCTCACGATTTTGCAGCATAGCTCGGCATAGCTTTCGGGGGTAAATNCCGGAAGGGTGATTTCGCCGTTTTCCCACTGNCGGCCGAGCAGAGTGCCTTTTATTACCTGCAGCTGGTGGATTTTCNCAACATCTACCGGCAGCGTATTGACCCGCCTTATCGTTTCGAGCATCATATCCTCGGTTTCGCCCGGCAGACCCATTATGAGATGTATTCCCACCGTGAGCCCGCTTCGGGCGGTGAGATTGACGGCGTTGACGGTGTCCTGCCATGTGTGGCAGCGATTCACCGCTTCGAGAGTGGCGTCATGGCTCGTTTCAGCTCCATATTCCATCATGATGAGATTGCCGTCGCTGCGCAATGAGGCGATGCGCTTAAGCAGGTCGCTGTCAACGCAATCGGGCCTCGTGCCGATAATCAGCCCCTCTACATCGTCCACGGCCAGTGCGCGCTCGTAGAGCCTGAGAAGCGCCTCTTTGTTATTGCTGTGGGTGTTGGTATAAGCTTGAAAATAGGCCAGATAGCGCATCTCCGGATATTTGCGCGCAAAAAATTGCTTCCCTTTTTCAAGCTGCTCCTCGATATTTACCGCCCCTTCGGCAAAAGCCGGCGAGAATGAGCGGTTGTTGCAATATGAGCAGCCGCCACGACCTTTCGAGCCGTCGCGGTTGGGGCATGAAAATCCTGCATTGACGGTGATTTTCTGCACCTTGTGGTCAAACCTCTCAGACAGAAAGGCTGCAAAGTCGCGATAGGGGAGTGAGGTCATCGGNNNANNGACAGGCGGGTGGTTTGATTGAGCAGCCATGCGTCGAGAATGGTCATCGCGGCCATTGCTTCGACCACAGGCACCGCGCGGGCCACCACACAGGGGTCNTGGCGCCCTTTGGCTCTCAGAGTGGTGGGAGCGCCCTCATCGGTCACCGTAGCCACATCTTTGAGCAGGGTAGCCACCGGCTTGAAGGCTACTCTGAAATCAATGTCGTTGCCATTGCTGATGCCTCCCTGAATACCGCCGCTATGGTTGGAGAGAGTGGTNATNCGGCCCGACGGAGTGGTGCTGAAAANGTCGATGGCCTCGCTGCCTCTCATGCGTGAGCCGGCAAACCCCATGCCATATTCAAATCCCTTGGCCGCATTGATCGAAAGCATTGCGGCGCCGAGCATTGAGTGGAGTTTGTCAAACACCGGTTCGCCCAGTCCGGCCGGGCAACCTTTTATCACTCCCTCCACAATGCCACCTATGGTGTCTCCCTCGCTTTTCACCTGTTTTATAAGTTCAATCATCCTGACTGCGGTATCCGGGTCGGGACATCTCACTATATTTTCCTCGATATGGTCGGGGGNATAAATGCCGGAGGAGGGGAGGGAGATGTCGCCCACACTTCGGGTATAGGCATAGATTTCCACGCCGGCGGGACGGAGGGCGAGCATGGCCAGGGCTCCGCCGACCACACGGGCTATCGTTTCGCGGGCGCTCGAACGGCCACCTCCGCGATGATCCCTGAGGCCGTATTTGGCGTCATAGGTCATGTCGGCGTGACTCGGGCGATAGGTGTGGGCCATATTGTCATAGTCGTTCGACCGCTGATTGGTGTTTCTCACTTCAAAGGCTATCGGAGTGCCGGTCGACACACCGTTGATCACTCCTGAAAGTATCTCAACCCGGTCGGCCTCGTTGCGCGAGGTCACTATGGCGCTTTGCCCGGGACGGCGGCGGTCGAGCTGATGCTGAATAAAGTCGGTGTCGATTTCAACACCTGCCGGCATACCGTCGACAATGCCACCTATGGCTACGCCGTGACTCTCACCGAAGGTGGTGAGACGGAATATATTGCCAAAACTGTTGCTCATGTTTGGGAAAGTAAGGTCGGAAAGTTATGATTCTTCACTCTCCTCGTCGGCTGTATCTTCGGCCACGAGGTCGGTGACGGTCGCGCGGGTGTAGTTTATTAGGTCGGCGGGATTGATTTCAATCTGCTTGCCCCTTTCGCCGGCGCTCACAAAAATCACGGGGAAGTCAAGAGCAGTGGAGTGGAAGAAAGTGGGAAAACTCTTTTTCATTCCTATCGGCGAGCAGCCGCCGCGAATGTAGCCTGTGAGCGGCAGAAGTTCTTTCATGGCTATAAGCTCCACCTTTTTGTCGCCGGCGGCTTTGGCCGCTTTTTTGAGATCGATTTCGCAATTGCCCGGCACTACACACACCAGATAGCCCTTGCGGTCGCCATGTAACACAATGGTTTTAAACACCTGACGAATATCCTCGCCAAGCTCCTCGGCCACATGGTCGGCGGCAAGATTGTTGGGGTCAACTTCATAAGCCACGAGCTTATAGGCTATCTTGGCTTTGTCGAGCAGCCTTGCGGCATTGGTTTTCTGTATTTTTTCAGCACTCATAATCGGCAAAATTAGCTAAATATTTTTAATAAGCCAAATCTCGCGGGGCGCCTCGCGAAGATATGTTTTTTGCCCTCTATGTTGCGGGAAGTAGGATTGTGTCACCGTCGGTCAACCGACCTTGGAAAAGTGAGCGGAAAATGAAAAAATAAGCTAAAAAAATATCCATCTTCTAACATCTTTTAGCAAAATAATTTTTAACTTTGCACCGCATTACCATGCAATGCAACCCGGATTTTGATTCTTTTCGGCTGTTGAGACAACGCCGGAGAGATCGTAATTCGTTTATAANCAATCGAAATTATCGAAACTTAACCTNNTGATAGCATTAGCGATTTNAAGTTCCACGCTTGCCGTTACCGCCGCATTGNCCGGTATCGGCCTTGTGGCGTTGGCTCTCTGGATGGCCGGCCTCCTGAGCCCGCGGTCCTACAATCCCCAGAAGGGAGAAGCTTATGAGTGTGGCATTCCGACGCGCGGTGAAAGCATGGCGCAGTTTAAGGTGGGCTATTATCTCTTTGCCATCTTGTTTCTTATGTTTGATGTTGAGTGTGTGTTCCTCTTCCCGTGGGCCGTGCGTGTGCGCGAGCTTGCCGGAGCCGGCCTCGTCAGCATCGCTATCTTTTTCACAATATTGGTGCTGGGTCTGTGCTACGCCTGGCGGAAAGGAGCGCTTGAATGGAAGTAACAACCAAGAGCATGCCTTATGAGGCATGGAAAGACAACGAGTATATAGAGAAGCTTGTCAACGAGCTTCACGAAAACGGCGTAAACGTAATCGTAGGATCGCTCGACAAACTCATCAACTGGGGCCGCAGTAATTCTATCTGGCCTCTCACTTTTGCTACCAGCTGCTGCGGCATCGAGTTTGTATCGCTCGGCGCAGCCCGCTATGATATGGCACGTTTTGGTTGGGAAGTTGCCCGATCATCGCCCCGTCAGGCTGACTTTATGATGGTTGCCGGNACTATCGTTCANCGNATGGCTCCCGTTGTGAGACGTCTTTATGATCAGCTNGCCGAACCNAAATATGTGATTGCCAGCGGCGCATGTGCCGTTTCNGGCGGTCCTTTCAAAAAGAGCTATCATGTTGTGATGGGCGTTGACAAGATCATTCCCGTCGACGTTTATCTCCCCGGCTGTCCTCCGCGTCCCGAAGCCATGATCTACAGCATCATGCAGCTTTCGCGCAAAATGAAAGTAGAGAAATTTTTTGGTGGCGTAAACCGCAAGGAAAAACAACAGAAATTTCTTGAAGAGCACCCCGTGGAAGGTGTAAACGATTAATCCCTCCGCGCCTTTTACAGTGTCTTATAAATCTTAGTATCACCACCTGAATTATCACAACCATCATTATATATGGCTGACTTGCAGCAAAAAATAGCCGGACTTTTTCCCGAGGCAATTTTCGAGGATGCTACCATTCCGATGGTAACCGTCGCTGACGCCCAGTTGCATGAGCTGATGAAAACTCTCCGCGACGATCCCGAGCTTTCGTTTGACTTTCTCATAACCATAGTGGGTATGGACTGGGCTGATTCGCTCGGTTGTATCTACTATCTCGAAAATACCAAGAATCATAACCTTATTTCAGTCAAGGTTTCGACAACCGACCGCGTTAAGCCCCTCATCCACTCTGTGGCCGATCTCTGGGCTATCGCCGGAATCTTCGAGCGTGAGGTGTTTGACTTCTTCGGCATCGTGTTTATCAATAATCCCGACATGCGCCGTCTTTTCCTCAACATCGACTGGAAGGGATTTCCCTATCGCAAGGATTATGACAACAACCCCGACCTCAACCCCGTTACCACCGAAAACGAGCGTCAGACCGACTTCACATTCACCTGGGAAGAGGATGAGAAAGGCAAGATCCACAAAAAAGAGGTCAGAATCTTCCAGCCCGACGAATTTGTGGTGAACATCGGCCCGCAGCACCCCGCCACTCACGGTGTGCTCCGTTTCCGCACCGCTGTCGACGGCGAGACTGTCAAGAAGATTGATGTTTATATGGGTTATATCCATCGCGGCATCGAGAAGATCTGCGAGCAGCTCACCTATCCCCAGACTCTCCACTTCATGGACCGTCTGGACTATTTCTCGGCTCACCCCTATCACCACTGTCTCTGCATGACCATCGAGGAGGCCGCCGGAATCGAGATTTCGCGCCGCGCCCAGGTTATCCGCGTGCTCATGGACGAGCTTTCGCGCATAGCTTCCCACTGCCTCTTTATCGGCACATATTGCATGGACCTCGGTGCCACCACAATGTTGTTCTACACTCTCAGAGTGCGTGAGCAGATTCTCGACATCATGGAGAAGACCTGCGGCGCCCGCATGACATTCAACTATGAGTGTATCGGCGGTGTGATGCAGGACCTCGCTCCTGATTTCGTGCAGGATGTTAAGGCGCTTCTCGAAGTGCTGCCCAAAAATATCAAGGAGTATAACACCCTCTTTACCGGCAACGTCATTGCCCGCAACCGTCTTGAGGGCATCGGAGTGCTCAGCAATGAAGATGCAATCTCATGGAGCGTCACCGGTCCTTCAGGCCGCGCTTCAGGTTGGGCATGTGATGTGCGCAAGACCCACCCCTACAGCATTTATTCAGAGCTTGACTTCGAGCAGGTTGTCCGCACCGAAGGCGACTCGATGGCCCGCTTCAAGGTGCGCATGGACGAAATGACCCAGAGCGCCAAGATCATCGCCCAGCTCATCGACAATATCCCCGAAGGCGAGATCTGCGTTAAGGTTCCCAAGGTTCTCAAGCTCCCCGTAGGCCGCTGGTTCAGAATGGTTGAGGGTTGCCGCGGCACCTTCGGTATCTATATCGAAAGCGACGGCACCACAAGCCCCTATCGTCTCAAGATCGCTCCTCCCTGCTTGCCCGCAGCTGCTGTGGTTGATCATATCACACGCGGTCAGAAGATTGCCGACCTCATCACCATCGGCGGCTCTCTCGACTATATCGTGCCCGACATCGACCGTTAATATCTCAAGCGTTCATCCAACTTTCAGCTAACCCCTTCCCACAATAAGTTATGTTCGACTTTTCGCAATTAACAAATTGGATACATGCCACACTGCTGCAGTTTATGCCCGAATGGCTTACCGTCACCCTCGAGTGTGTGGTAATAGGCGTGGTTCTGCTCCTCGTTTATGCTCTGCTGGCATTGTTCTACATCTACTTCGAGCGCAAGGTCTGTGCCGCTTTCCAGTGCCGTCTCGGTCCCGACCGTGTAGGTCCTTTCGGTCTGCTTCAGAGCTTTGCCGATATGTTTAAGATGCTCATCAAGGAGCTCATCGAGCTTAAGCATGTCGATAAATTCCTTTTTGCTCTTGCTCCCTATCTGGTGATTNTGGCTTCGATGCTCTGTTTCGCGGTACTTCCGTGGGGCAACGGCCTNCAGGTCATCAACTTCAATATCGGTATCTTCTTCCTTATCGCCTGTTCGTCGATCGGTGTGCTCGGTATCCTTCTCGCCGGTTGGTCGTCAAACAACAAATACACCCTCATCGGTGCGCTCCGTTCGGGTGCCCAGATGGTGAGCTATGAGCTGTCGATCGGCCTCAGCGTGCTCACAATGGTATGTTTCGCCGGCACAATGCAGATTACCGACATCGTCAACGCCCAGAGCAATCTCTGGTTTATCTTCTCGGGTCACATCCCCGCGATTATCGCCTTTATTATCTATCTCATTGCGGGCACAGCCGAAACCAACCGTGGCCCGTTTGACCTTCCCGAAGCCGAAAGTGAGCTTACCGCCGGTTATCACACCGAGTATTCCGGTATGCACTTCGGTTTCTTCTATCTTGCCGAATACCTCAACCTCTTCATCGTGTCGGGCGTAGCCACCCTGCTTTTCTTCGGTGGCTGGATGCCGCTCCACATTCCCGGTTGGACCGTGTTTAACGAGATTATGGACTATATCCCCTCTGTGATATGGTTTATCGGTAAGGCCATCGTGATTTCCGGAATCATCATCTGGTTTAAATGGACTTTCCCCCGTCTGCGAATCGACCAGATGCTCTCACTCGAGTGGAAATATCTCCTTCCCATCAACCTGGTCAATCTCGTGCTGATGGTGCTCATCATCGTCTACGGTATTCACCTTTAATTATTAGCCATCCCATTCTCATCTGTATATCATGAGCGAACATTTCGGANCNATCTCGNAGGTTATCGGTCCNGTTGTCGACGNATCCTTCGATATCGAGGGTCAGNAACTGCCCCCTATCTATACCGCACTCAAGGTTGAACNCCCCGACGGCGGCNAGCTCATTCTTGAGGTGGAGCAGCACATCGGTGAAAACACCGTAAGATGTGTGGCTATGGAAAGCACCGACGGTCTGCGCCGCGGTCTGCGCGTGGATAACCTCGATCATCCCATCTCGGTGCCCACAGGCGCTCAGGTCAAGGGACGTCTTCTCAATGTTATCGGCGATGCCATCGACCGTCTGCCCGAACTCAACCGCACCGACCTTCGCCCCATTCACCAGCCTGCTCCCGAGTTTGACGACCTCACTATCGGAACTGAGATTCTCTATACCGGTATCAAGGTGATCGACCTTCTCGAGCCTTACAGCAAGGGTGGTAAGATCGGTCTGTTCGGTGGCGCCGGCGTGGGTAAAACCGTGCTTATCATGGAGCTCATCAACAATATCGCCAAGGGTCACAACGGTTTCTCGGTGTTTACCGGAGTAGGTGAGCGTACCCGTGAGGGTAACGACCTTCTTCGCGAGATGATCGAGAGCGGCGTTATCAAATATGGCGAGAAGTTTGCCGAGGGAATGGAGAAAGACCAATGGAACATCCATGATGTTGACATGAACGAGGTGGAGAAGAGTCAGGCAACCCTTGTGTTCGGTCAGATGAACGAACCCCCGGGCGCACGTCTCCGCGTGGCTCTGTCAGGTCTCACAGTGGCCGAGCAGTTCCGCGATCAGGATGGCGGCGGCAAGGAGATTCTGCTCTTTATCGACAACATCTTCCGTTTCACCCAGGCGGGTTCAGAGGTGTCGGCACTTCTCGGTCGTATGCCTTCGGCTGTGGGCTATCAGCCTACTCTCGCCTCTGAGATGGGTGCTCTCCAGGAGCGTATCACCTCAACCAAAAACGGTTCGATTACTTCGGTTCAGGCTATCTATGTGCCGGCCGACGACCTTACCGACCCTGCTCCCGCAACAACTTTCAGCTTCCTTGACGCCACCACGGTGTTGAGCCGTAAGATTGCCGAGCTCGGTATCTATCCCGCTGTCGATCCCCTCGAATCCACTTCGCGTATCCTCGACCCCAACATCATCGGTGAGGAACACTATAATGTGGCTCAGGCTGTGAAGCAGCTCCTCCAGAAATATAACGAACTTCAGGATATTATCGCCATTCTCGGTGTTGACGAGCTCAGCGACGAAGACAAGCTTGTTGTAAGCCGCGCCCGTCGCGCCCANCGTTTCCTCTNNCAGCCCTTCTTTGTNGCCGAGCAGTTTACCGGTCTCCCCGGCGTAATNGTGCCTCTGANCGAAACCATCCGCGGATTCNAGATGATTCTCTCGGGCGAGATGGACGAATATNCCGAGCAGGCCTTCCTCAACGTCGGCACCATCGACGATGCCATCGAAAAGGGCAAGAAACTTCTTGCTCAGGTAAAAGCCTGATAATTCCTTAGATATTATTAAAGTTTAAATCAACAGTTCACACCTTAGATTGCTCTCACAATGAAGCTCAGAATTATATCAGCTCAGGACATTCTCTTTGAAGGGGATGTGGCCGTGGTTCATCTCCCGGGTTCGCAGGGAGCATTTACGGTGTTGCCCAATCACGCCGCGATTATCTCAACGCTCACTGCCGGCAGTCTCGTGTTCCGCACCCCGGAGGGAGAGGAGCAGACTATCGACATCGAAGGGGGCCTTGTTGATGTAAACCATAATGTAGTCTCCGTGCTTGTGTCATGACCCACTGACCGGATTAATTAACGACAGCTGTAAATGAAATCATTATCGCTACATAAACTGCTCCTTGCCCTGATGTTGCTCATATCGGCGACAGTGATGCCTGTGAGTGTAAGTGCTTCGGTGTCGGATGAGCCGGTTGATGCAATCATTGACGATGCGGAGAAAGATGTTCACGACGTTGAGAAGAAGATCAGTCCCAAGGATATTATTTTCGATCACCTCGGCGACGGATATGGTTGGGAGGTGCCTTTCAACCATCACAAGCGCATCCCTCTTCCCGTGATTGTCTATGATGACAAGTCGGGTCTCCACATCTTCTCATCGAGCCGTGTCACCGGCGGACAGGATTATGTTGACGGTGATGTCACATTCCGCATCGCTCCCAAGGGTGAGAAATATGCCGGAAAGGTTGTTGAGGTAATCGACGGCGAGGTATATCGCCCGATAGATGTCTCGATCACCAAGAATGTCTGCGCACTTTTCATCGCTGTTATTCTCGTGATATGGTCGGTGCTTGCAGTTGCCCGCTGGCACAAGACTCAGGGCACCAAAGCTCCACGCAAGTTTGTAGGAGCAATGGAGTTTCTGATTACCTTTATTTATGACGGCGTGGTTAAGCCCACCCTCAAAAACAAGTCGATGAAGTTCGGTCCCTATCTCCTCACCGTGTTCTTCTTCATCCTCTACATGAACCTCCTCGGCCTGATAGTGATATTCCCCGGCGGTGCCAACCTCACCGGCAATATCGCCGTCACTCTCGTGCTCGCGGTTATAACCTTCCTTATCACCAATATTTTCGGCACAAAGCATTACTGGAAGGATATTTTCTGGCCCGATGTGCCCCTGTGGCTTAAGTTCCCCCTCCCCATCATGCCTCTCATCGAGGTGTTTGGAGTGTTTACCAAGCCTGCGGCACTCACCGTGCGTCTCTTTGCCAATATGATGGGCGGTCACATGATCGTGATTGTGCTCACACTCCTTATATTCATCTTCGCGGCTATGGGCGCGGTGGTAACCGGCATGACAACTGTTGTTTCGGTTATCTTCTCGGTGTTCATGCTGCTGATAGATGTGCTTGTGAGCTTCATTCAGGCCTATGTGTTCACCCTCCTTTCGGCTCTGTTTATCTCGTTTGGCCAGGAAGACGGCCATGCCCATGACAAAGCCGACCACAAATCAGCCGACAGCGGTGCAACCGCTCCGGCAGTGACCCGATAATAGAAATTAATAATCAAAACATAACCCCCCTAAATTACTATCAACTATGTTAGCATTGATTTTAGCAGCAATCGAAGGAACACTTGGTTTGGGCGCATGCCTCGGTGCAGCAATCGCAGCCATCGGCGCAGGTCTCGGCATCGGTAAGATTGGTGGCGCAGCCATGGAAGCTATCGCCCGTCAGCCCGAATCAGCCGGTGATATCCGAAGCAACATGATTGTGATCGCCGCCCTCGTAGAAGGTGTGGCTCTCTTCGCAGTTATCGTTTGTGTGCTTTCACTCTTCCTTTAATAAGCAGCTCAAGATATATTTCGCGCAGGTGACCGGACCTTTCCGGTCACGCTGCCCGAAAAGTTGACCGCCATTAAATTTTTGTCTCACTACCTCANTCCGGANNGCTGATTTCTAATCTCNCGCNATCCTATGGAACTGTTCACGCCCGATTTCGGCTTGATTTTTTGGATGTTTGTGGCTTTTGCCATTCTGTTCTTCATTCTTTATAAATGGGGATGGCCTGTCATAATCAAAGGTGTAGAAAGTCGTGCCGATTTGATTGACAGCGGAGTGGAATATGCCAAAAATGCCAAGGAGCAGCTTGACAATGCCCAGGCCACAGCCCGCGAATATATCGAGGAGGCCCGCAAACAGCAAGCCGACATTCTCCGTGAGGCTGACAAGATGAAAACCCAGATCATCGAGCAGGCACGCGAAGCCGCAGGTCAGGAAGCCAAAAAAGTGATGGACGCCGCCAAAGTGTCGATTGAGCAGGAGCGCAAAGAGGCTCAGCTGCAGTTCCGCAATGAGGTCAGCTCGCTCGCTATGGCAGTGGCCGAGAAGGTGGTGCGCAAACAGTTGGCCGATGATGAACGGCAGACCAAGCTGGTTGACTCGCTTATCGACCAGATGGAAAATCAAAACTGATGTTGATCTGATTGTCCTATCACGACTATGAACGACGGTTTAATTCCCCACAGATATGCCAAGGCTCTCTATGAGCTGGCAGTGGAGCGTCACTGCGATTCGGAGCTCTATGACCTCTTGAAAAATCTTGAGGCAGCTTTTAAGGCGGCTCCCGCATTGCAGTCAACTCTGGCCAATCCGTTTGTCAGCATCACCGACAAGCGTCAGCTGATTTTCACTGCCGCAGGGGCCGATGCCGCCCGGGAGACCACTCTTGCCGATTTCATCAAGCTGCTCGACAAAAACCATCGCATAGACATGGTGCGTCAGATAGCACTGGCCTATCTCGACATCTACCGCAAGGCCAACGATATTCATACCGTCACCCTTGAGAGCGCCTCCCAACTGCCCGACGGTACGATGGATAAGCTCAAGGCCCTCATTGCCCGGCATCTCGGCAAAGGCACTATGGAGCTGAACACTGCGGTCAATCCCGACCTGATAGGCGGATTCAGAATCTCGATAGGCAACGAGGTGCTCGACGCTTCGGTGGCCAACGAATTGCAGCAGCTCAAACTTGCCCTGTCTAAAACCGTTTGATTCCTCTTAACCTCTGAAAATATTTCTCTCCAACCCATTTACCATCACACCCCCTATTACCCCCGCAAATGATTAATCCCAGCGAGATATCCGAAGTATTAAAGCAACAGCTTGAAAACATCAACTCAAAGGTGTCGTTTCAAGAAACAGGCACAGTGCTCGAAGTGGGCGACGGCGTTGCCCATGTGTATGGTCTCGACAATGTGTGTGCCAACGAACTCGTGGAGTTTGAAAACGGTGTTACCGGCGTGGCGCTCAACCTTGAAGAGAGCAACGTTGGTGTAATTCTGCTTGATAATGTCAACAAAGTCACCGAGGGTATGTCGGTGAAGCGCACCGGCGAGATTGCTTCCATACCTGTCGGCGTGGGTCTGTTGGGTCGTGTGATTAATGTGCTCGGCGAGCCTATCGACGGCAAGGGACCCATCTCGGGCGACCTGATGCGTCTACCTCTCGAGCGCAAGGCTCCCGGCGTTGTGTTCCGTCAGCCCGTTAAACAGCCGCTCCAGACCGGCATCAAGGCTGTTGACTCGATGGTGCCCATAGGCCGTGGTCAGCGTGAGCTTATTATCGGTGACCGTCAGATCGGCAAAACCGCCATCGCCATCGACACAATCATCAACCAGCGCTCGGAATTTGAAGCCGGCAAACCTGTCTACTGCATCTATGTAGCCATCGGTCAGAAAGCTTCATCGGTTGCCGCCACTGTTGAGACCCTCCGCAAATTCGGCGCCCTCGACTATACCGTGGTTGTTGCTGCTACAGCTTCCGATTCAGCCTCGATGCGCTATTACGCCCCCTTTGCCGGCGTAGCTATCGGCGAATATTTCCGCGACACCGGCCGCGATGCCCTCATCATCTATGATGACCTCTCGAAGCAGGCCGTGGCCTATCGTGAGATTTCACTTATTCTCAAACGCCCCTCGGGTCGTGAGGCTTATCCCGGTGATATTTTCTATCTCCACTCACGTCTGCTCGAACGTGCCGCCAAGATTATCGACAATCAGGAAATGGCCTCGCAGATGAACGA
>WFLX010046008.1_pt1 | contig 13788 bp, 13 predicted proteins | sample 4967041 | NCBI WGS metagenome assembly WFLX01 (sample SAMN12857096, study PRJNA449069) | gut metagenome | isolation source: stool from male and female vole | host: Microtus ochrogaster | place: USA:Florida | collected 2017
ATAAGAAACTTGGTCTTGTCAACACACGCGAGATGTTTGCNAAGGCCGTACACGGAGGCTACGCAATCCCCGCCTTCAANTTCAACAACATGGAGCAGCTCCAGGCCATCATCAAGGCAGCNGCNGAGACNAAGAGCCCGGTNATCCTACAGGTATCAAAGGGTGCTCGCAACTATGCCAACCCNGTACTTCTTCGCTACATGGCACAGGGTGCTGTGGAATACGCTAAGAGCCTCGGATGGGAAAAGCCCCAGATTGTGCTCCACCTCGACCATGGTGACACTTTCGAGACTTGCAAAGACTGTATCGACAATGGTTTCTCTTCAGTCATGATCGACGGTAGCCACCTCAGCTTCGAAGACAACTGCGAACTTACTAAGAAGGTAGTAGACTACGCTCATCAGTTTGACGTGACTGTAGAAGGTGAGCTCGGCGTTCTCGCNGGCGTNGAAGACGAAGTAAGCTCCGACCACCACACATACACNGACCCAGAGGAAGTNATNGATTTCGTNGCNCGCACTCAGTGCGANAGCCTCGCTATCTCAATCGGTACTTCTCACGGTGCCTACAAGTTCACTCNCGAACAGNGCACACGCGACCCGAAGACTGGCCGTCTCGTACCTCCTCCATTGGCATTCAACGTGCTTGAGGCTGTAGAGGCTAAGCTTCCTGACTTCCCCATCGTGCTCCACGGCTCAAGCTCTGTGCCCCAGGAATACGTCGACATCATCAACGAAAACGGTGGCAAACTTCCTGATGCTATCGGTATCCCCGAAGAGGANCTCCGCAAGGCTGCCAAGATGGATGTCTGCAAGATCAACATCGACTCTGACAGCCGTCTCGCTATGACAGCTGCTGTCCGCAAGGTCCTCAACGAAAAGCCCGGTGAATTCGACCCGCGTAAATACCTCGGCCCGGCTCGCGACGAAATGGAGAAACTCTACAAGGAGAAAATCGTCAACGTGCTTGGTTCTAACGGCAAGGCTGAATAATCAGTTGAATAAAACTTTCATATGATGACAAAGGTCCACTCCATAAAGGAGTAGGACCTTTCTTTTATATCTTATGCACTCTATAGCTTATTCACCCATAAGTCTATTATCATGCAATCCTTAAGTTGAGTTTGCAAAGTCTGATTTACCAAGTTTTCTTGAATAAATAGACATATACTGAGCCGCCAGAATCGAGCCGGAGTTCCATCTCTGAGCCGTTTAGTTTTTCCACTTTGAAGTGTATCGGCTCTCCATTCTGAGGAAAATGAAGCCAATCCGGCGCCGTATACATATTGCTTCCCGACGATGTCGGACCAATCTGAAACTTCATGGTAAGTACTTTATCCGATTGTGTGAAGTTGCCATATCTGGTCAAAGAAGAATATGGGAAATTGACAAGTCGCACTATCTTCACAATCTCGTTTTGAAAACTTACCACTGTCTCGTCCTCCGTATTAATCTCCAAAGGGACGCCATCTTGCGTCATGCGCGTAAGTGCCCATGAGCCGAAAATGGGTCCGATATGACCGTTATTTTGTGTACACCCAAGCAGCATACAGAATAAAGCCAATAGCAGTAATAAACTCCTTTGTTTTCTGTGACAAGTTTTTGTTTTCATACGCTATCCTACCATTTGTTTCATTTAAAATTCAAGCTCCCATTATAGGATATCTGTAGTTGTGCACCGAAATTATCTCCTCGCAAATCTCCTTTATCGAATGCGAGCTTCAGTGCAACTTCTAATCCGGACACTTTGCTCAAAGGTTGCATGCGTCCTTCTATCATGGCGGAAGTGGAATGCTTCTTTCTGTAAGAAGGTATCCATCCCGAACCTCCAGCCTTCGCATAGCCTACCTTCGCCCTATAACTTACATTCTTCCATGGATGCCCCTCCACAGCTGCATGAAACCCGCGAGCTCTATTATGAAGATAACTCAGCATTCCTGAAAGATTATATATAGGGGCGAGAAGGAATGGAGATCCAATGCTCATGCCATAGTTCGTATAGGCTCCATAGAATCCATTGTTGTAATAGTCATCACTGCCACTCGCATGCCCCGTCATTTCACTATCCGGATTATCGGCAGGTGCATAATGTATGGGGCCTCCCTGATTTGTAAAATCGAGATATTCCACCACGATTTTTGATACAGCTCCCTCCTGTGGAAAATCATATTGAATTCCCCATAGTCCATCCCAACCATTCATTCGTCCGATTCCTGACCCGTCTTCCCATGGCCATTCAAAATAGGCATGCAGCATTGAGTTATTCCGAAAGCTATAGGTAACCTTAAAATCCCACGAGCCAAGATGACTTCCTTCATAATAGGCCTCTCCCCCTTCTCCCGGACAAAAGGCTTGCAGAAGGTCCTTTATATGAAAACCCCTCACCTCGGTGCCAATGAGATTACCGTTGCCATACGTAAATGTGGTGCCACCAAACAATGCGGCAGCTTGCATACCTATGGTCACGTGGAATTTTTTTTGGGGATTTGTCCGGAAATGACAATACTTGTAATTATAATAGAGATTGACCGCCTCTACTCCGGAATAATAATTGAACTCATCCTTNTTGAATCNTGAATCCANCATTCGCCCATACATCAGCTCTCNGTTGATCTGTACCCATCNTTTTGTGAAAGGGATATNCTGANAGTCTATGAATCCAACTGCCACCCCTGGGATTGGGGTAGCATTATTGCTTTTTGTCAGATCCCCACTCGATAGATTATCATCTACAATCCCTGACTTAGAATTTTTCATTCCCAATGTCAGGGAAGCCCCTCTATATTTCAACTGGCCGAACAGTTGTGTGAGGCGAAATGCATTTCTTTGCGCCACATTCCTCTCCCATTCTTTCGAAGTTGAGTTCCAGCGTGCATATTCAGTCTTTTCTCCTATCCCTGCGATATAATCTACACCGACACTCCAATCAAAGCGTTTCTGCATATCCAGACGCTTGGTTATCCCGGCCTCCTGCCAGATGCCGTTGCCTTCTACATATCTGCCTTGGTTCCACGACCCAAGCATATAGGGGGCGAGCGAGCGTGAGGAGGCTTGGGCTGTCACTGAAGCCTGGTATTCCACTTCCACATCAGCCGACGCAACGAGCCCACTGCCTATCAAAAGCAGCGAGACCAGTGTAAGTCGCAGGATGGATGATGCTATAGTGGATTTCATATGATTTGGTATTAGTGCTAATCAATACAACGCGTCGAAGGCATTTTTAGTTGCGGCATATATCCATGATTATCTCTCCGGCCAGGGTCATCCCGAAGATCGCCGTTATGTGGCAGAGACTTCCATTGATTCGGGCCTTATATTCACACGTCTCATCTGTGGAGCCTTTGTTTTCCAGAAGTTCATCAGAGTAAACACATGTGAACTTTTTCGCAGGAAACTCTTTGTTTTTCTTAAATCTCTGGCGGAGCGCTCGTGCCAGCGGACAGCCCGTCACATTCCAGAACTCCCCGACCCTCACCTTGGTGGGGTCCATTTTCAGGGCAGCTCCCATGCTGCTGTAAAGTTTCCGGCCGCTTCGCGTGGCGTTGAGTATCAGTAGAGCTTTGTCCTTAAGCGAATCGATGGCGTCTACTATGTAGTCATACTGGGAGAGGTCTATTTCCGGGGCAGTCTCTGCGCTATAGAAGAGGGTAAGCGTGCGCACGTCGGCTTCTGGATTTATCTCAAGGAGTCGCCGCTGGGCAGCCTCTGTCTTTATCTCGCCCACCGTCATTGCGGTAGCAGGCATCTGGCGGTTGATGTTGGACTCTGCAACCCGGTCAGAATCTACCAGAGTGATGTGTCTTACCCCGGTTCGTACTAAGGCTTCCGCAACCCAACTTCCTACACCTCCCACTCCAAAGAGTATCACTTTGGCGTCACGGATGCGGCCCATGGCTTCCTCGCCCACAAGAAGGGCGGTTCGATCAAAAGCTTTTTCCATTCTATCCTCAGTTTATTATAAGGTCTCGGATAGAGGCAATTACTCTGTCNGCATCCTTANCGGTCACNTAGGGGCCAGAAGGNAGGNAGATGCCTCTGAGGAAAAGGCCTTCCGACACTCCGTTGACGTAGGATGGGAATTGCTCGAAGACGGGCTGCTTGTGCATTGGCTTCCAAAGAGGACGCGTCTCAATGCCTTGCTCTGCCAGCCCAAGCCTGAGAGCTTCTACATTGGAATTAGGCTCGCAATCTGTGTGTATAGATCCCCCTTGCCCAGTGACTCCTCCTGCACCTCCCACGGTAGATGTAATCGATGTGGCATATGCCTTATCCTGACCCTTGATTTTCAACCCTGGGTCAATGAGAGCAGTGCAGAGCCAAAAATTACTGTCGAAGCGGCTGTCGGGATTCTCATGAAGTGTTATTCCTTCCATATCACGCAAGTGCTCGCGATAATATGCCTGACGGTGACGGTGGTGAGCGATATATTCTTCCGCTACCATCATCTGTCCTCGCCCGATTCCAGCGGATATATTGCTCATTCGGTAGTTGTAGCCTACGTCGACATGCTGGTAATAGGCATAACCAAGTCTTGCCTGGGTGGCTAAGTACATTGCTTTTCTGGCCGCCTCCGCATCAGGACATACGAGCGCACCTCCTCCGGATGTCGTTATCATCTTGTTGCCGTTGAAAGAGAGTACTCCGAATCGGCCAAATGTGCCGCAGCGTCGTCCTCTAAATGAGGAGCCGAAAGCCTCTGCGGCATCCTCGAGCACAGGGATTCCCCATTTCTCAGCTACTTTCATCACCTTGTCATAATCCACAGGCATGCCGTATAGACAGACAATTACTATAGCCTTCGGCTTTTTGCCAGTGATCTTCACGCGGTCTTCAATAGCGTGGTCAAGGAGCTCCGGGTCTATGTTCCATGAGAAGGGTTCAGAGTCCACCATCACGGGGATAGCTCCGACATATCTTACGGGATTGACTGAGGCGCTGAATGTCATTGACTGCACCATCACTTCATCTCCTGCCGCGACTCCAAGTCCTAAGAGTCCTAAATGCAGCGCAGCTGTTCCTGACGAAAGGGCCACTATATGCTTATTTTCACCGAGAAATTTCTCAAGGTCTTCCTCAAAACCCTTTACATTCGGGCCGAGAGGCACCACCCATTCTCCTTCGAATGCTTCCTCGATGAAGCGCATCTCATGTCCCGACATCCGGCACATCCTTAGCAATATCCTGTTGTCCATAGCTTGGTTTCGAGATTTTGTATTTATCTGGAAGAATGGATCAGATCTTGTTTTTTTCATTTACGACGGAGAGAAGCATATCAAGGTGCTCCTTCTTCGAAGGATGCTCTGCGATCAATGTCACATTGCTCTTGAGGCGATGAATGTCACTTCCGACAACATCGATAAATCCATTTTTCAGCAACCATATGCTCTTCTTCTTCGCGGTCTCGCCGTAGCCCCCGACGAGCGACACATAGTTGAGCTGCATCTTTACCCCTTTGTCGTGAAGCTTGATATAATCTGCCTCATTCATATAGGTGTATCTTTCCGGATGAGCGAGCAAAGGATAGTAGCCAGCCGACATTATGGAGTCGATTATGCCGTCAAATCCCATTGGCGCAGAGAAATATGAAGTCTCCACAAGCAGATGGTCGCCATGCTCTCCTATCGGAAGGAGTTCCCGGTTGGCCAGACGCTCCTCAAAGAGTGCGTCGAGCATGTTTTCTGATGCAAGGCGTAGCTGAAGCTTGCCGTCCCAGGCTTGCTGCAGTTCCTCAAAGCGTTCACGAAGTTTGTCAGGAGTGTTAGGATAGTCCTCCATGATATGGGGTGTGAGCCAAAGAGTTTTAACCCCTTTTTCATCAAAATGCCTGAGAGCCTCTAAGGAGTCTTCCATCTTTTGGAAGCCATCGTCTACTCCGGGAAGGATATGCGAATGCCAGTCGGTAAGCCCATTGAGCATACCGCTGGCGTCCAAAGAGTCGGGTTTTCCTTTAAATAGCCACATAAATGTATCCTGATTATTTCTTGAAGAGAATTGCCGCCGACGTCAGAAGGGAGGCAACCGAGATCCAAAATCCAATATTAATCACGCTGTTAGCGTTAGCAATGGTCCCTCTTTTCCGTATATTGTTAGGTTCCACATAAATGACGTCTCCTTGCTTCAGGTAGTAGGCGGGTGATTGCACGGTGCTTTTAGCATCAGTTATGTCTACGATATAGGTCTTCACCTTATCACCCTCTTTTCTCAGCACCTTGACGTTCTGACGTTGGCCCTGAATATTCAAGTCGCCGGCAAGAGATAGCCCTTCTATTATTGTGATCACGTCTGCATTGAGGTCATATCGTCCTGGCTTGGCTACTTCACCGAGAACGGAAAATCCCAAATTAAGATATTCTACCGTTACGACTGGATCCTTTATCAATCCCCTGCCCATAATCTCCCCTTTTATGAAGGCAGACAATTCCGTACGGGTCATTCCCTCCACTTTAATCCGCCCAATAATCGGATAGTCAATCGTGCCGTCGGGAGCGACTGTGAAGCCGTCCATGCCGTCACTATAGCCAACTTGATAGTCAAGGAAATTATCACTGCCATTAAAGCCTGAACGCTGCACTGTGGAGTTTGAGAACACCTGTAAGTTGAACATCTTTGCCAGTGCCGGATCCTTGCAGGTGACGGTTATCTTTAGCTTGTCATACGGTTGTATCTTTATTTCCTTATTTCCTGCCGTCACTATCTCGAGCACCTCCGCATCGTTGACACCTTGGAAATAAGCCACATTCTTAGGGGTGCTGCAGCTGGCAGCCAGAATTACCAACACAATAGCAGATGCTACGCTGCTTAATATCGAATTTCTTTTCATTTTCCAAATCACTATATTAATCATAAAGGGTAGTGTTCAAGCGAGCCTCCTTGCGTCGGATGGCGCGGGTGATGAGGAGATTGCCACAAAGCCAGAGCAATACGTCGCCGGCAAGGAGCCAAGTGGCTGAGATATAAGGAGAGAGCGACACATTGACGAGCATGAAGACCACGGCTGATAGAAGAATAGCGCAGAGTGATGCACGCTGGTTGAGCCCAAGTGCCAATAGTTTGTGGTGTATATGGCATTTATCGGGAAGGAATGGGTTTCTACCCTGATGCAGACGGTGGAAATAGACGCGCACTACGTCGAAAGCTGGTATGATGAGGGGAGAGAAAGCCAGCACAATCTGATTATAGTCTTTCGTGACGTCAGATGCCGGAAGGTTTGTGACGCTTAGCGCTATGAAAGAGAGGAGCATGCCTACTGTAAGAGCTCCTGTGTCGCCCATGAAAATTTTCTTGCGTTTTGTAGGATTACCGAAGACGTTGTAGTAGAAAAATGGCACGAGAGTACCAAGCTGCGCCCACACCAATAGGGCGAGAATCCACTGATGAGCCTCCGCCAGCACAATTCCATAAAAGATGAGAGCTATGCCGCTGAGACCTGAGGCAAGCCCGTCGATTCCATCTATAAGATTGATTGCGTTGACGATATACACCACTATGAAGCCCGAGACAATCCATCCGAGCCAGTCGGGAATCTCTCCTATCCAGGCAAGGCCGCCAAGATTGTGGATGTAGGTTCCCGATGCGCATATGAAAATGGCGCAAAGAATCTGGCATGCGAATTTAGCCTTATATCGCACTCCGATAAGGTCATCGGCCATTCCCACAAGGAAAATCAGCATCTCGGCGCTCATCAGATACATTATCGACTCGCCGTAGCCTTCCAAAGCAGTAGCCGGATCAGTCCATCCGAGACTGATGACAAAAGCGAGCACCAAGCAGATGGAGAAGATGATTGCCGGGAGAAACGCTATGCCTCCAAGCCTGGGCACGACCCCTTTGTGGATCTTGCGTTCATCAACCTCATCGAAGAGCTTTTTGCTGAATGCAATCAGAAGAATCTGAGGTATAATAATTCCAGTCAGCAGCAATGCTACGAAAAAGACCGCGATGTCGGTATATATCCAGTATGTTGGTTCCATACGAGTAGTTTCAGTAAGTGCTTTTTTCTTAGGTTGTCCGTTTTATCCGGTCAGGAGCGACCATGTAGTTATGCAAAGTTAGTTAAAAAAATTAACAATAGCAACTATTGTGTCATCTTATTTTCAACCGCATAGCGAAGACAAATGCTCAATATCTATGCATTGCATTACAATTCAATCAATTGCGCAACGAATTGAAATAATAGTCAAGAATATCCTTAGCAGCCGTAAACGACGACTGCTCATTATTGAGCACCCTTAGCTCCTTCTGCTCCAAGAGTTCCTTAAGCCCAGGCGTGTGATAGAAACGGCTACGGAGCTGCTCCTCGATTGTCTCCGTCATCCAGTAGCGCGCCTGCTCATTGCGTTTGCGCTCGAAGAAACCTGTCTCTTCCACATATTTGAAGTAGCGGTCGATCATGTCCCACACCTTGTCGATGTCGTAGCCATAGTAGCCGCTGTAGGTCACAACCTCAGGCACCCATTTGCTTGGTGTCGGCGGGAAGAGCATCAGCGCGGTGCGGAATTGCTGCGCGGCAAGCTTGCAGCGCTCTACATTGTCGCCGTCACACTTGTTGATGGCAATTCCGTCGGCCATCTCCATGATGCCACGCTTGATACCCTGTAGCTCGTCGCCAGTGCCAGCCACCTGAATGAGGAGGAAAAAGTCTACCATCGAATGTACTGCAGTCTCGCTTTGGCCTACACCTACGGTCTCTACGAAGATGCGGTCGTAGCCGGCTGCCTCACATAGCACGATAGTCTCGCGAGTCTTGCGAGCTACTCCACCCAGCGAACCTCCGGAGGGTGAAGGGCGTATGAAAGCGTCTTTTTCAAGCGAGAGTTTCTCCATTCTGGTCTTGTCGCCGAGGATACTGCCGCGGGTGCGCTCGCTGCTCGGGTCGATGGCAAGGACTGCGAGTTTATGGCCTCGGCGGATGACGTAGGTGCCAAACTCATCGATTGATGTCGACTTGCCGGCTCCAGGCACACCCGTGATGCCGATTCTGCGTGAGTTGCCACTGTAAGGAAGACATTTTTCTATCACTTCCTGCGCTATGGACTGATGAGTGTCGGCAGTGCTTTCGATAAGCGTCACTGCGCGCCCAAGGATACTTACGTCTCCCTTGAGTATTCCATCTACATATTCCCCCGGGGTAAGGGTACGTTTCTTCTTCACCACCTTTCGGTAGGGGTTGACAGTCGGATTCGATGTCACTCCGGCATTCACGCGCAAGCCGGTATATTTAGCATCATTTTCAGGATGGTCCATGATGGAAGTCTTTGTTTTGAATAAAGGTTTCAGTTTGTCTTTAGCGAGCCGGCGACGGGGATACAAGTGATTGTGTCGCCAGACTCAGTGTTTATAATATAGGCTTTATATAGGAATTCGTTTTCTTTTTCTGGTATCAGGCGTCCCTTAAGCATTAGGGAGAGGGTCGCGATTCCAAATGGCTCTATCGTGTCGGGCATCAGGGCTGCCTCCAGTGGAGAGTGATCTGTCTCTGTGGAGAGAGCTATCGCCGTGTCGCTATCGTTGTATATACCTACGAAGAGAGGCTTTGCATCTTGCCTTGACATCTCGCCCGCATTCAGGATAATTGAGGAGAATCTGAGATTGCCTGCCTTGTCGGGATATGATCTGTCGAGATTGCGACGACTTGGGATTACTGTGCCTTGAAGTTTAATGGGGTTGCTGATTCGNTCCTCACCAGTGAAGAACTTTGCGGTCTTGAGGAATNTGCCAGGACGGTNGNGAGGATCGTAAGTGACGGAGACCTCAGNCGTGTCGCCGGGAGCAAGCACTTCGGTAGTGTAGTCGGCTGCTGAGCAACCACAGCTGGTACGCGCCGATATTATAAAGGTGGAGTCGGAAGAGATATTGATGGCCTTGACAGTCCGCGTCTCCCTGCCATCTTCCTCCCGGATGATTCCAAAGTCGATAGTATCAGGAATAAACTTAAGCGACCGCTCCATCTGGGCATATGCAGTAGGCATCACTGCCGAGAGCAGGATGCTGCATATGAAAGCCAGCGGGGCGATCTTCCTCTTTAAATGCGAATGTCTCATCATACAGTCGCATCACAGTTAATCTACCACCTCACCTTTGATAAGGAGCCGTACTTTGCGGGGACTGCCGTTGGTGACGATAGTCACTTTCTTTGAGAAATGTCCTTTGGCAGCCGGAGCGAATGTGACTTTTACTGTGCCGGTCTTCCCGGGAGCAATCGGAGCATCACTGTATTCAGGACGGGTGCACCCGCAGTCGGCGCGGGCATCCGTAATGACAAGATTCTTTCCTCCATCGTTGGAGAATGTGAATTCGTGGCTCACTTTTCCATTTTTAAGTGAAATCTGTCCGAAATCATAAGTCGATTCCTTGAAGTTTATCTTGGCATTATCCTTGGCAAAAGTCGGAACAGCCATAAAGAGCGCCGCAAAGAGCAGCACAATGGTGAATATGGATGTAGTTTTAATTGTCTTCATACTATTTTAACGATTCTCCATTGAAAATGTTATCTGATTTTGCCTCTAATATAGGCTAATTCACCCTATTCGGCATAAAAACATAAAAAAAAATCATAAATTTCTTGCACAGGTCATAAAAAACTATTAACTTTGCAGTGCTAAAAGGGNAAGNCNCCCTTAAGGCCATCGGGGCGTAGCGCAGTCCGGTAGCGCACCTGGTTTGGGACCAGGTGGTCGCAGGTTCGAATCCTGTCACCCCGACGAAAAAGAGACACAACTCAAAAGGTTGTGTCTTTTTTATTCTATCAAGCTAATCATTCGCTTAGCTACGGATTCGGAGCCGAACTTCTCCACCACTGAGGTGCGCATTCTTTCAAGCATGGTCGCATCTCCAACTTTATGGCATGCCCAGAGTATTCCTTCTGCAAGGCGATACGCTCTTTTCGATGCATCATCGTCCCAAGGAGCCAGCCATCCGGTCTCTTCATGGTCGATGATGTCACGCTGGCCGCCGTGGTCGAAGGCCACAGGGATGCAACCGTAGGCCTGGCCTTCAATCAGTGTGCCAGGGAGGGTCTCAAAGTCGGATGAGGACACCACTATGTCGCATTCCTCATATGCATTTCTGATTGCCTCCTCGCCTGAGAGGACTCCCAAATGTCGGTGTGGGATGGCAAATCCCTCTCCACTCTCTGAATTCTTGAAGGTGCCGAATGTGACGAGTTCCATTGCTCCGGCTTCCTTGGGATGGTCGTCACGGAGTATCCTCAATGCTTCTTTTAATACGGGCAATCCCTTGATTGGGTCATCAAGACGTGCGGCGCCGAATATTATACGGATGGTTGGGTATGGGTTGCGGTCTATCCTGTCATGATCACGGACGCACGGGCCGTGCCTCCCCACCCCAGGGAATGGATTGGGGATTACTGTCACTTCTTTATTTTGTAGAAGGGAGCTCTCCTTGGCTTTGCTTGCCAACCAACTGCTGACCGCCACAAACTTGATGCTGACCGAATCGTAGAGTTCTTTCTTTCGCAGCCAAGTGGAGTGCGACATGTCGTCAGCAGCCTTTTTCTTTCCTAAGAATGGACAGTCGCCACACTCAGCCATGTATCTTCCGCAGTCGCCGGCATGATGGCAGATGCCAGTCATGNTCCACATATCATGCATCACCCACACCAAAGGAACTTGACCCTTGACTCTTGACCCTTGNNTCTTGACCCTTGACCCTTGGTTCTTGGTTCTTGGTTCTTGACTCTTCGCCAAAGCGTCGATTCCTCTCAGGCTAAGCATTCCTTGATTGACCCAGCCAAGGAAGATACCGTCCGCCTCCTTCACCCAAGGATGATTCCAGACGGGAAGTCCTTCCGTAGCAGGATCCACCTTGAAAAGAGTCGAGCGGTTGAGTCCATTCTTAATAAAGACCTCCAGACGCTCTTTAAGGAAGGAATATTGTATACGCCATTTTGGAGCACAGTAATCTACATATGGGGAGTCACTGAGTTTCTCGCATACGAGCATGCGGGCATCGATACCCTGCTCTCGCATCGCCATCATCAACCTGTAGGTGACGATTGCCGCTCCACCCCGCAAATCGCTGCGGCTAAGGAATATCACTTTCTTGTCCATGTCTCTATCCTATAGCTCACTCTGTGGCGATGCGGTCAGACGCTCACCTCCCCTTTTATGGCTGGCCATGGGTCGTAGTCTTCCAGCTTGAAGTCTTCATAATTGAAACCGAAGATGTCTTTCACCTCAGGATTGATCTTCATCTTGGGGAGTTTTCGGGGTTCTCGAGTCAACTGCAGGTCTACCTGCTCAAGATGATTTAGATATATGTGAGCGTCTCCTATGGTGTGGATGAACTCTCCTGGTTGCAGACCGCACACTTGCGCCAACATCATGGTGAGAAGAGCATAGGAAGCGATGTTGAAGGGGATGCCGAGGAAGCAGTCTCCACTCCGCTGATAAAGCTGGAGGGAGAGTTTGCCATCGCAGACATACATCTGGAAGAAAGCGTGACAAGGAGGCAGGTTCATATTGTCCAGGTCTGCTACATTCCATGCGCTGACGATGATGCGGCGCGAGTCAGGATTGTTCTTCAGAGTCTCCACAGCCTCCTTTATCTGGTCGATGTGCCCACCGTTGTAGTCGGGCCATGAGCGCCATTGATAACCGTAGATATGTCCGAGCGACCCATCCGGGTCGGCCCACTCGTTCCATATCCGCACTCCGTGGTCCTGCAGAAATTTCACGTTGGTGTCGCCGTTCAGAAACCACAGGAGCTCATAAATGATGCTCTTGAGATGGGTTTTCTTGGTGGTGACGAGAGGGAAACCCTCAGAGAGGTCGAAACGCATCTGGTAGCCAAAAGTGGAGATAGTGCCAGTGCCGGTNCGGTCATCCTTTCGGTGGCCATGTTCGCGTATATGTCGTAAAAGGTCTAAATATTGTTTCATTCTCAATTCTCCATTAAAAGGGGTGTTTGTCTATTGCGTCCTTTATTGAGTTGGAGGCGGATGGCGTCGTTGGGGCACACCGCAGTGCAGTCAAAGCAACGCACACATCTGGAATTATCCACCAGACGCTCCGATACTTTTATGCACCTGCTGGGACATAGATCCTCACACTTCATGCAACTGATGCATTTGTCAGGGTCGATGGCGATATGCATCAAGGTCTGGGAATGCACGCAACCTAAGGCAGTGCCTATCGGGCAGACTGAGGTGCAGAAGACTCTCCCCCACTTCCATGCCGAAAAAAGAATTGCGACCAAGACTACAATCCCGCATGAAAACCCCACTCCCACCGAGGCTCCGATGGCTTGCCATGTGGTCTCAGTATCAGCCGGACGCACCATCGAGGCGGCATTGCAAAGGATATTCCAAGGCTCAATGACGTATGCTACCATCATAATGCCTGCCACGAGCGACGCCACATAGGCTAAGAGAATGAATATCCATATCTTATTTGGCTTCTGGTAGTGGAAGGTATGCTTGGGGTCGAGTTTTCGCCTGCTCCAGATTACGAGATCTTGCAGAGTTCCTATCGGACAGGCTGTGGCGCAATAGATGCGTCCGAAGAGCAGCGTCGCGATGAGCCATGCGATCGTCACTCCGAAACAGGACTGAATTGCCGAGGGGATAATCTGCGACTCTTCCGAGATAAGCGCGTAGACCGGAGCTCTGGAGCCAAGCAGGACCCAGAGCAGTGACACAAAGAGCATCACCAAGGCCAGCATGATCCGGAATTGTCTCATTATTCCCTTCTGCAGGTTATAAGTTTTAAGTCATGAGGCAAATTGACAAATTGACATGTTGACATGTTGACAACTTGCGACTTACAATTTA
>WFLX010251471.1_pt1 | contig 13788 bp, 7 predicted proteins | sample 4967041 | NCBI WGS metagenome assembly WFLX01 (sample SAMN12857096, study PRJNA449069) | gut metagenome | isolation source: stool from male and female vole | host: Microtus ochrogaster | place: USA:Florida | collected 2017
GTGCAGGCAACATCATATGTCTTCACCGGTCTTGATCCATACAGTGATTATTACTATGATGTGACAGCCCGTAATCCTGAACTTGGTTTGGATTCAGGCGATCCTATAGCATGCACATATGCATTCGGTGTGTCAGCCCCTGTCGCTCTGGCTGCTTCTGACGTTGACCCAAGCACTGGTGAGTATACTGCCAATTGGGAATCTACTCCTAAGGCACAGGAATATGTAGTCAACACATTCCTTGCTTATACAGCTCCGGAGGATGTAGATAACTACACTGTGCTCAAAGAGACATTTGAGAAGGTGGATTACGGTTTTTCTGTAAATGACCCAATGGTATTTGACAATTTTGAGTTCATTAGCCTCGATGAATTCTGCGACAATCCCGGTTGGGTGGGCTATCTATGCGCCCTTGCCCAGAAGGCNATCGGTGGTGTAGGCATGCCATTCTGGGGATATGGCGGTGAGCTGCAGACTCCATGGTTGTCGCTTGCTAATAATGACGGCAAATTCAGCCTGTTGGTATCGGCTTGCAGTCCCGAAGGTGACTATCTTTGCGTGGTGAACTCCAAGGGCGAAGGCTATTCAGCTCCTCTGACGGATGAATATCAGGATTATGAGTTTGAGTTCACATCAGGCACAGACTTTGACTTCATCGCTTTCTATACTTTGGGCAAGAATGATTTCTTCATCGATTATGTCGAGATCACTCAGAATCTGAAGAAGGGTGACAAGGTGCTCTCTCAGCGTGATTCCTATAACACTGATGCCACTTCCTATCGCCTTAAGAGCACTGAGGCTCTGGCTCCCAACTGCTCAGCAGCATATTCAATCACAGCTGTTCACTCAAATGACACTGATATAGCTTATTCCGATTTCTCTCCGGCTGCTTATGTCGATTTCANCACTACAGCNGTNGATATGGCTAATGTGTCAAGCGCTGTCAGCGCAAGAGGTGAGAATGGCGAGATCAAGGTCAATGCTCCCGATGATGCAAAGGTAAGCATCGTAGCAGCAAATGGCGTGAAGATGGCAGCCTTCGCAGGGTCCAAGAATGTCAAAGTGCCTGCCGGAATGTATATCGTGAAAGTGGCCGACAAGACATTCAAGCTTATGGTGAAATAAGTGATATAGAACGCAGAATATTTTTCCGAAGTATTATATGAAGCCGGGGCGGCACTGTAGAAGTGCTGCCCCGGCTTATGCTTTATGGAGACGGCAATTATTAGGCTGTAGCATGCGTATGAGTCTTAGACGCTATTTTCTGGATGAAGAAGACCATTGTGATGATTGATACAGCTGCCAGAGCTGTGCCATAGAGAGAGGCAGTGGCCGGGAAACCGGTCTTTGAGAGGGCGATGCCTCCGACTGTGGCGCCGATGGCATTGCCAAGGTTGAATGCTATCTGAACGGCCGCTCCTCCCATAAGTTCGCCGCCGGGAGAATACTTCAGAAGAAGAAGTTGCATAGGTGATGACATTGCAAATAGGCAAGCTGTAGCAATCAATACCGATATTGCTGTCAGAATCATGCTTGATGATTCAAAGTAGATGGATAGAAGTACACCCGTCATAATTATTGCGACCACAAGGGTAATCTTCCCTGGAGTGAATTTGTCGGAAAGTACACCGGCCACGTAATTGCCGATACTCATGGAGGCTCCTACCAATATCATAAAGATAGGGATGTATTTTTGAGCGAGTCCGGCCTTGCCCATGATGGGAGTGACGTAGGAATACATTGAGAAGCAACCGCCTTGGCAAAGGATAGTGAAAAGAATCAGAATCCAAGGAGCTGGGCTTTTGAGAAATTTGAATTCTCCGGCTACGCTTGTGCGTGGCAGGCTGCCGACGCTTTTCACTCCAAACATGAACATGAGCATTGTCACTAAGGCCCAAGCGGCGTTGAACATGAATATCCATCTCCAGTTGAGGGTGTTGGCGATGAAGCTTCCCAGCGGGATGCCGACCAAGTTGGCGGTGGTCATTCCGAGAGTCATGAGAGACACAGCGGTAGTCTGCTTGTCGGGCATCAGGCGGCTTGCCACAATCGACCCGGTGCCGAAAAATGCACCGTGTGACAGTCCGGAAATGAAACGGCTTGCAAGTCCCATCTCGAATGTCTGGCTCATGGCAAAAAGTATATTGCCGACTGCCAATATAGCCATAAGCACTATAAGTATTTTTCGAAGCTCCCAATTGCGCAGGAAAATAGCGCAGAGAGGAGCGCCGACACATACCCCTATGGCATAGGATGAGATGAGGTGGCCGGCATTTGAGATGCTTGTATGAAATGTATTGGCCAAATCGGGGAGAATACTCATCATCACATATTCAGTCATGCCGAGAGCAAAAGTCCCGAAAGCCAAAGTCAATATTCCTTTCTTCATAATCCTACTATTTGATGAGTTCGAGACCGATACGTTTTCTGGGACGGTCTATGTCGATGACCTTGACCTCTATGCGCTGTCCGAGTTTCAGGACTTCCCCTACGGATGAGATGCGCTTTTTCGATATGCGTGAGATGTGGAGGNGACCGTTTTCNTTGATGCNGAGNTTCACGAAGGCTCCGANGGNGGTGATGTNGTTGACGATGCCCGGAAGCACCATCCCTTCCTCCAAATGGTCGAAGTCTTCCACCCCTGGGGTGAACGCCTCGTTGTCATCATCGGTGCGTGGGTCGCGACCTGGCTTCTTAAGCTCAGCGATGATATCGGTCATAGTCTCGATGCCTCCGACTCCCTTCTCAGCAAGAGCCTTTATGTCGATGCTGTCGAGGAGGTCAGCTTTTGCTGGAAGCTCCGACACGTCGCGTCGGATACTTTTTGCCATTTCCTTTACGAGACCGTAGCTCTCAGGNTGGATACCGGTGTTGTCAAGAGGTTCGTCGCCTCCCGGAATACGAAGGAACCCGGCNCTCAGCTCAAACGCCTTNTCGCCAAGACGAGGCACTTTCTTCAGCTCCTTGCGGGTGCGGAAATCACCATTTGCAGCACGATACGCCACGATATTTTTGGCAAGAGCAGGACCGATGCCTGAGACATACGANANGAGTTGCTCGCTGGCAGTGTTGACATCCACTCCTACGGCATTCACGCAGCTCATCACAGTGTAGTCAAGCATGTCCTTCAGCTTAGATTGGTCTACATCATGCTGATACTGACCTACGCCTATTGCCTTGGGATCAATCTTGACGAGTTCTGCGAGGGGGTCAATGAGGCGGCGCCCTATCGAGACGGCTCCTCGCACCGTAACATCTTTATCCGGAAACTCCTTGCGTGCAACCTCCGATGCTGAATAGACCGACGCNCCATTNTCNCTNACNACATAAACTGNNTTNTCCGGCANAAGTCCGCTCCCTTTGACGAATCGCTCAGTCTCACGCGAAGCTGTGCCGTTGCCTATCGCCACGGTGTCGAGATGGTGCTTGTTGATAAGCCTTTCGATAGTCTTATGCGCTCCATCGAAGTCATTGCGCGGTGGCACCGGATATATCACCGAGTCATCCAGAAGATTTCCCTGCTGGTCGAGAGCTACCACCTTGCAGCCGGTGCGATAGCCGGGGTCGATGGCAAGAATGCGATGTCCCTTCAGTGGGGCTCCAAGAAGAAGCTGGCGCAGATTTCCTGCAAATATGTCGATTGCCACCTTATCTGCATCCTCTTTCAGAGAGGATGAGACCTCAGTCTCCACCGACGGGCATAGCAGACGCTTTGCCGCGTCTTCCACTGCGGCATCGATGAGGTCGGAACATTCCCGTGATGCGTAACGTGGACCAAAGTTGTCCATAAGTTTTTCCCGCAATTCCGCTCCCTTCTCAGGCAACTCATATTTCACTTTGATGAGCCCCTCTGTCTCAGCCCGGCGGAGTGCCAGGTATTGATGGGAAGGCATACGACGTACGCTCTGGGAGAAATCGGCATATTGGGCGAAGGGTGATGCTTTAAGTTCGTCATCTTTGCCCTTGGCTACCGTGCAAGCTAACGATGCAACTCGCTGATAATGATTGCGTGTGATATTCCGGAGCCGGGGAGATTCGGAAGCCCATTCGGCAATAATGTCGGAAGCGCCGGCAAGAGCCTCGTCCACATCTTTGACGTCATGCTTGCCTACGAATCTTCGGGCAGCTTCAGTGCAGTCTTTTGTTTGCCCCGACATCAGCATCTTTGCGAGTGGCTCGAGCCCTTTCTCGCGTGCGATTGTGGCGCGTGTGCGTTTTTTAGGTTTGTATGGAGCGTAGATATCTTCCAATTCGGTCATAGAAGAAGCCTTGTCGAGAGCATCCTTCATTTTTGCATCGAGAGCTCCGGCATTCTCAATCGCTTCGCGGATGAAATCTCGTCGGGCTTCAAGTTCGCGTTGCGCCTTGAGGGCCGCTTCCACAGCACGCACGGCCACTTCGTCCATGCTTCCCGTGAGTTCCTTGCGATAGCGGCTTATGAATGGGACGGTGGCCCCTTCATCAAGCAACTTAACGACGGCTGCCACCCCTTTCAGTGGCAATCCGGTCTTGGCAGCGACGCCCTTTAATATTATATCTTCTTTCTCCATAGTCGATTGCTTNTNNGATGACATAATATGAGCCCACCTCAAACGCTATGAGAAGGGCTCACATATATTATTATTTATGGTTTTCGCAGTGATTCTTACACTTGTGNTCNTTGGCGTTTTCGCAACTGTTCTTACACTTNTGNTCNTTGGTGTTCTCACATTTGCCTTCGCATTTCTGCTCTTTCTGGGAGCCTTGGCAGCATTGCTTGGTAGCAGAGGATTTGCCATCAGCTGCGACAGCGGTGTAACCGACTTTCTTGAAACCAGCTACGATTTTATCGGAATCTGTCTTAGTGTCATCGTAAGTCACTGTGACGGTCTGGTCTTTAAGTGAGGTCTCGATTTTCTTGATTCCTTTCTCAAAACGGAGGTTAGACTTGATCTTGTTCTCGCAGTTCTGGCAGCTCATCTGCGGATTGACGGTGTAGACTGCTTCTTTTGTCTCGGCCAAAGCGCTGGAGGCAAAAAGGGCTGCGAGGGCAGCGGCGTATATTAGTTTCTTCATATTCAAAAAAGTATAATATTGTTGATGTTAATTTAACGTTTAATATTTCGTGATATTGTATCTGAAACCCACGTAGATCATGGCTCCTTCGATAGGTCCATACACCATGGTGGCATCGAAGTTGTTGCCCCACGGGTCGCCTGCTCCAACCACCGGCATTTTCTGGCGGTAGCCGGTGAGGTTCTCTCCTCCGGCATAGACGCTCCAGTGGCGGAAATTGCGTGTGATTTGTGCGTTAAGCTGTGGAAATGCCTTATAAGTCCGGGTCCATGCCGGCTGTCCGTCCTTATCGGCATATGATGCCGGCATCTTCCCACCGCCATTGATGGCGAGCGACACATCGAATTGCCACAGACCCATCATCGGGGCATAGGAGGCGGTGAAGAGCCCTTTCCAGCGCGAATGGAGTGGCTTTTCTTCCACCCCTCGGCCGAAATCGATGCGCACATCATCCATCTTTCCAGCCAAAGTGAGTGTGAGCTCACTTATTGGAGTCACTGAGAGTTCGGCAAGTGCAGAATGAGAGTATGATTTTCCTGTTAGGTCCATTATATGGGCTGCATGAGGATTCATGTTAAGGTCGACGACTGTCTGATGAATGAAGTTTGTGTAGTAATACTCTGCGTTCCAGTCAAAAGCCACTGAACCGATATTGAACTTGCCACTCAGTCCCCCTCCGAAATTCCATGCTTCCTCCTGATGCAGGTCCGCATCTATGATTATGCTTCTTGCGGAGGCAAGTAGCCAGGTGTTGTCGGCATAAGCGTGAGGGGAGCGGTAGCCCTTGCCGGCAGAAGCATGGAGCGACAGGGCATCCATTGGGTTCCATCGCAGGTGAAGGCGGGGAGTGACCATTGACCCATATAGCGAACTATGGTCATATCTCAAGCCGGCCATACCGGTAAACTTAGGAGAAGGCGTGAATGTGTATTGGGCATACACGCCTGGAGTTGTCTCNTTTTCCTTAATGTGTCGCACTCCTGGAAGTTGGCGGCTGATATCCATGGTCTGCCCGTAATAGTCGCCGTTAAGGCTTATTCCGGTCGATAGGGCATGNGTCTCACTCCAAGTCTTTTCAAACATCAATGATGCATATANGTTCTTTTGGTCTACGTTGTAGAACTGTCTGCCATATCTTGAGTCCTGATTATGAAGCGAGCCGGAAAGGATGAGGGCAACGTTGCCGGAGTTCTCTCGGTCGAAAATATATGCGTTTTTTGTGAAAGCCTCCCATCGGCGTGTGTCGATGCTGATGGTATAGGGATCTTTGATGTGAGAGGAATGATGGCCGATCTGTCCGCTTTCTCTGAGTTCGTCGAGAAACTTCACGCCTGCTTGCATCACGTATCTGTCGCCTTGGTAAATCCATCGGGTCATACCTGACAGCTGACGGATTTTAGGGGCATCTATGAATGAATCTCCGTTGCCGTCATGGGTTGCGAATGAGTTCTCGGCATGAAGTAGCAGTCCACCTTTCCATCGTTCACCGAAGTGTAGGTTTCCAGTGGCGTTGATTTCCCCTTTCCCCATATGGTTGGCATATGCGTTGAGGGAGAGTGACTGGTCGTTTTGCGGCTTAAGCATCTCGATATTTATTTGCCCAGTGACAGATTCGTAGCCGTTTTTGACGCTGCTGGCCCCCTTTGAAACCTGTATTGAGCTCATCCAAGGACCGGGCATATATCCAAGGCCATAAGCTGAGGCTGCTCCTCGGAAGTTGGGGTAGTTTTCCGTGAGCATCTGCACGTATTGTCCCCCGAGTCCGAGAAGCTTTATCTGGCGTGCGCCGGTGGCTGCGTCGGTGTATGACACATCTACCGAGGGATTGGTAGTGAAACTCTCGCCAAGATTGCAGCAGGCAGCTTTCTTCAGTTCTGCAGAGGTGATAATCTCCGAGTTGGTAACCCCCCTGAGTTTTTTCCTCCCTTTCTGAGATGCATTGACTACCACTTCATTCAATTCCGCTGTCGATTGGGGAAGTGAATCATTCAGTTCCTCGGAGGATATCTTTTCTGCATATATGGGAGAGGAAAGTGTTGCAGTGAGGAGTATGTATATCAGCCGTTTAAGTATCATATGGGTAAATCCTTGAAATCGTGGATCATGTAGTCGGGATTGGCCGCTTTAAGAGATGTTATTGATCCGTTGCCATAAGTTACAGCGCAAGTTTTGCAGCCAGCTGCATTTCCCATCATTATGTCTACATCGGCATCTCCGACCACGAGAGTGTCGTCGGCATTCCAATTAAGAGCATTGAGTATTGTGAGAACGGGTTCAGGGTCCGGCTTCCCTTTAGTTACGCTATCAGCACCCAATATCATGTCAAACCAATCCGTTATACCCAATTTGTCGAGGTAGTCGGTCAGCGAAGCAAGCCGACGGCTGGATGCGACTGCCAGCCGATGTCCATCGTTTTTAAGGGTCTTGAGTGTTTCGATAACTCCTGGGAATGTTTTCTCTTTTGCATCTTTCTGGAGTTGGTCGTAGTTGGCACGAAATACCTTGGCGAATTCGGCATTTGAAATGTCAAGGTCAGGGTAAAGGTATCGTCCCGCCTCATCGGTTCGTATACCGATTATAGAGCGGCATTCCTCCTCTGTTTTCTCGGGTAGACCCATTTCTTTGATGGTGGCTTTTATGGTAGACAAAATGACGGATGATGTGTCCATCAGTGTGCCGTCGAAATCAAATATATAGTTCATTACNCTTAGTCTTAATTGGATAATCTATCGCCTTCTCAACGATGGAGTTGATATTTTTTACAAATATAGCATTATTTTTGCATCCAATCAAGAGGTCTCATTACTGCTATAACTGAAATTGACGATAGAATCGCTGAAAATCAATGATATATGAAATGTATTTTTATGGATTTTTAATAGAATGTATAGGCTTGACGTTCATCAAAAAGACCCGTTCAATGAAGAGGATAACTGACTTATGTCATAAAATGTTTATTTTTAAATAATTAATAGACTTTTCAGAAAAATCAAGAGGAATAACTGACACTTTTCGGAAAATCAAGAGGAATAATTAATGAAAAGGATGCCTCGAATCTTGGGAGACGAGGCATCCTGGAAAATGTAATATAGGGGAATGGGAATTACATGTCTTGATTACAGTCTTACTTTGGAGGTGCGCATTGAGCCGTCAGAGAGAATTTCAGTCCGTATATATATGCCTCCTTTCTCCGGCTGCAGCACTCGTATGCCCTGGAGGTTGTGGTATTCCTCCGCCACAACTTCTGCAGGAGCATCGTTAATCTGATCTATCCCAGCCGAAGCATCATACAGCAAGGAATTGGACTTGTTGCAGTTTACTGCCTTGNCGGTCTTCTTGTCAAGAACGATGGCCACCGCCTTGAGTGTGCATCCATCGCAGAGGAAGTCTGCGCCGTAGATGGTCTTGACCTTGTCCATCTCCACCTCATAGTGATACGAAATGGGTTCCCCGCGCTTCACGCTTTCTGGAATTGATCCCTCAATGCCATGGATATCCTCGTAGTAGGCCACTACATCGTTGAATACCAATCCCGGCACTTTGGAAGGACCGTTCAAGAAAACGTCCCAGAGTTCGCTATCCATGCCGTCGCCTTCTTTCTGTCCGGAATAATAGTTGGTCTGCAACCATTTCTCATCATGGAGACCATCAGCTACGAGAGCCATGGAGAGTGTGTAGTCTGAAGTGTCCATGTCTTTTACAAATGTTATCTCAGCATCCGCCTTCAATACAGACTTGTCATCCGACCATTCAGCCGTCACATCCACTGCCATAGGCACAATTACAGCCGCAGCTTCCGGCCAATAATCAGGTAGGGTGCTTGGGTCGACAATCGAACCACGGTTGATGTCGCCGGCGGGGAAACCTCCGGGTACGACTGGGAAATCTGCGTCACGGACAGTGACCATGTTCACCTCGTAGGTCTGGGTATGGAAAGCCATTCCCACAAAGAGGTCGCCATACATCTTGCTCATCTCCTCCATCGCCACGTAGCCACGCGGGCAATAACCGCAACGCAGGCCGGTGTATTCCTCCACCAACGGACGGGTGACTGGAATCACGGGCCAAACATTCATCGTGCCGCTTGAAGTCTTGTAGGGGTCCGAGTTGACCTCTCCGTTGGATGTCTCCAGAGTGACAGTAAAGGGGAATTCACCCATCTCGGGGTATGCCTCAATCGGAAGGCTGACTGTGGCGCTCTTTCCCAGGGCTTCCAGCGGCTCGTCGAGATGCAGGCTTCCTTTCCCAGACATTTCCCCGAGGGTATATGAATAAGTCAGAGACTCGAGGGGGACCTGTCCGTGGTTGGTGAGTTTCACCGGAACGGATGTGGCCTCATTCACCACCATGTAGGAGTCTGCCGGCACTCCGACGGCCACGTCGTAGGCACCGAAATCAGTAGAAAGATGCACGATCATCGTGCTTACGGCCTTGAGTGTGGCTCCTGAATTGGTCCATTGCAGGCGAGAGCGGCTTGAGTGGAGCCAAAGGCCATTATCAAGGTTTTGCTCGCTTTCAATGCAGGCGATGGGTTTTGCACCCCAACCGAACTCCTCGCTGATGTCGGTGATATTGAAGGAATATCCTACCCATACTCCTTCGGCCGGAATCTTGTAAGGCTCATCAAAGGTGACGTTGAGCCAATCTTCCACCACTTCGCCCTTCTTTGAGCATATGTCGGGGGCATTCACCTTGTTTTCAAGCTTCAGTTCAGTTGACAACCATGCCGAGATATCGCTGACTGCTTCCGGGTCAACGGGCAGACCTACGGTGATGCCAGTCACTTTTGCCCCAACATAGCCCGGGTCGTCGATTTTGATCGCCACGTCGTAGGCCTCCTTCTTTTGGAAACCATAGACCTTATACTCCTCATTATTGAGATTGTAGGTGAAGTCAATCTCGCTTGCGAAAGCGGCGATAGACCCGAAGGTCATCGCCGCTCCTAAAAACAGTGCTTTTTTCATATCTATCATCTAAGATGAAATTGCTCTGAAAGGTGGGGTTTACTTTCTGACCACCTTCTGAGTCTTGCTTGTGCCATCGGAGAAGATGGTCTGCTTCACGTATACACCCTTGCCCGGACGCTCGGATACACGGCCGTTGAGGTCGATGTAGCGGACAGCAGATACGGCCTTGTCGGCAGCCATGTCAGCAACAGAAGAGCCTGTCTGGTCTTCATAGCCGGGAGCGTAGAGAATGTCGGAGTAAATTTCAGTGCCATCCTCATTGATGTAGACTTCGCGGACACCAAAGCTTACAAATCCGCGGGCATGGAGTTTGACGGTGTGCTCGCTTCCCCAAGCGTCCAAATCATAGGCATTGTTGTAGAAGCCATATGGGATCATAGTGGTCTCGGTGACACCCTTTGGCAGCTCATACTCGTCATCATAGAATGTGAAGAGGTCGCCATCTACGAATATCTGATAGTAGATGTGGGAAGTGTTGAGGATCTGATAGTCAGGGTCAACTGTAGGAAGATTGAAGCTGAACTCGGCGTCATAATCGTAGTCCTCGTCAACGTCGTAGAATGCCGCGAGGGTAGGGGTATAGAGACGGCCTACCACTACATTGTCGGTAGGCTGTGCGAAGACAGGCTTGTTTGTGAGCATGTACCAAAGGATTGTCGTGGGTGAAGAGGAGATGCAGATTGCGCCCTCAGACATGATACGCTTGTTTTCTCGATCCCATTTGAATGTGGCATTATCCTTTATCACAAAAGTGCCGTCCTGCACCTCACCGGTTACGAAGTAAGCCACTGTGTAGTTGGTCCAATATACTCCAAGATACTGAGCATTGTCGAAAATGACGTTGTCGCCATCGATTTTGCCAACGACAACTTTGTCTTTCATGCCGGTCTTGTTGAACAGGCCTTTGATATACATGTTTTCATCATCAACTGCAATGCTGACATTAGTGTAGGAGATGCCGTTGATAAATTTCCAGGTCTCATATTTCAGACCCTTAGGCACTTCTCTCTCTTCAGCTCTGTTGGGAGTCATAGAGAATACTATGTCGCCAGTGCCCTGCCATGAGAAATGCCCCTCGGGATTCTCATCGTTAGCCTCAATCCAGTAGCAATAACCCATCATAGTGTCCTCATCTTCAAGAGAAGTGAGGGTGCCGTCTTCCTCGATACGGAATTTGTATTCCTGGCTCTCTGTAGGATAGTACCATCCAGACTGTTCGGCCTCATCTTCCACTTTAAATCTGACTTTAACGCAGTAGCCGAATATGTTATATTCCGGTTCTTCATCGTCGATGTCTTCATCTACAAGCTGAGGGAAAGTGAAAGTGACAATGTCGCCCTCTACATCACCCTCAATCCAGCTTTCTTCCGTATAGTAGTCGAGGAAGAATGGTGTCTGCGCGTAGATTTTTTTGCCATCTTCTGAATATACAACATTGGATACAGCACCGTCGCATGATTGTGAAGTGATTCCATAGAAGTAGGAGTTGACATAAGAGTAGCCGGATTTAACGTATACCTCTTCATCGCCATCAGCAGGCTCAATAAGCTGGTAGTCGCCGGGGGCTTGGGCCGCTTTCTTGGGAGCATTTGCCACTCGTTTCGGACCTTTGGCAGGAGCCTGCTCTTTAGGAGCACGAAGGTCGGTCAATTCTACAGGAGAGTTAGAGTTGCTTTGGATAGCAGGTCTACTCACTTTCTGGGCAGCCGCTCCTGAACAAAATAAAGTAGTCAGGATTAATGAAGTAGTAAATTTCCTCATTTTGATGTGGTTTTAGTTAATACTATAGAAACTCTTGAGAAAAATCGTCATGATAATATACGTTTTGTCTCGATTTCGCGTCTAAAGTTACAAATTTTGTTTTTTACTCACAAGAGGAATTTTTTTGCGCAATTGCACCCCAAAATGATAGTATTGGGAATATCTTTATGGTCTAATTTTGAAAGTGAAATGATGCTTAACATTTTTTAAGATTTTAATATTAGGAGTTGTCAGCGAAAAAGTTAAAGGTGGTAAGCTAATTTTGTGAATACGAAATAAAATTGTAACTTTACGGTAGTTTTTAATTTAACCACATAATGACTGATATTACCATGAAACTAAGAACCCTGCTGCCATGCCTTCTTATGGCATTCGCTTTCTCAGCATTTGCTGTGGAACCTACTGAANAAATCAGGAGCATGGCGAGCAACTATTATGCCTATCCGTATCCTTCGAATGCATTGCCTACGCTAACATCTACTCCTGAAGGATACACTCCGTTTCATATGGAGCACTATGGTCGCCACGGATCACGATGGCACATAGGAAAGAATGCTTACAACAAGCCCGTGGAGTTGCTCCTCCCAGCCGAAAGAAACGACAAACTTACCCCACGCGGTAAGGAACTTCTGGCTCAGCTTAGGAAAATCCAAAGCGATGCGCAAGGGCGAGATGGAGAACTCACTCAGGTAGGTGCCGACCAACATAGGGGGATAGCAAAGAGAATGTACAGCAATTTCCCGGAGATTTTTGCAGATTCCGCACGAGTAGACGCAAGGTCGAGTGTCGTGATACGGTGCATTCTCTCTATGGACAATGAGCTTCAAGAACTGTATGCGGCAAATCCATCTCTGAGAATCACCTCTGACGCATCTGAAAAAGATATGGTCTATATAGCAGAGGAGGCTTTGGCTGGGATTGATACGGCATATTTCAATGCCTACAAAAATTATAGAAAGGAAGTCTTGAGTGACTTCCATAGCAATCATCCCGATTCCTATGATTTCCTGAAGGTAATTGTAAATGATGAGCAGTTTGCCAAAGATTCATTAAATACTTCCAGTTTGCTGCATTATCTCTTTAATATTGCGGCCAATGCACAGAGTCATTACGATATGCCGGCTCCTTACGATATTTTTACAGAAGAGGAGATTACAAACCGTTGGCTTTACAACAATGCTCGTTGGTTTCTTTCCGACGGCAACANNCGATATAANGGNANCCTTGAGCCNTNNACNCANCAAAATCTCCTNCGNAATNTNATAGANAGTGCCGANACNGCNATCAANAATGGNGGCAANGGAGCNAATCTNCGTTTNGGACATGAAGTCATAGTGCTCCCCTTCACTGNCCTTCTCGAACTTGATGATTTCGGCAAAGAAATCAACGACCTTGAGGAAGTGGCATCGCAATGGAAAAACTCCGACGTGTTCCCGATGGGATGCAATATCCAGATGATATTCTATCGCCCTGAGAATGAGGAGGCAACTGCCGATAACGTGCTGGTAAAGGTGCTTCTCAATGAAAAGGAATGCAGATTGCCTGTGGCTACTGACAAAGCTCCATATTATAAATGGTCACACCTGAGGCAATATTATGTCGACAAACTTGCGGCTATGCCAGACGGCCGACCGAATGCACCGATATATACTGTAGGATCGAAGGTGCAAGATGTATTGGGTAAGGATATCAATGGCAAGCCAGTAAGATTGAAAGATTTGAAAGGAAAGAAAGTTGCAGTGGTCTTCTATCCCAGTGTCCACGCTGAAAAGGATGCTGAGGAGATGGGCCGCATAAGAGACAGTTGGCGCCAACTGAAGAAAGCGGGATATGCAGTGGTGGGTGTAAGTCCAAGCAGCAATGCTACCCTTAGAAGAGTGGCAGAAGAAAACCAGCTTCCACAAATTCTTATCTCGGATACAGACCACAGCTTGGCAGAGAAGTTTGGAGTGTGGGGGATAGTGCCAGGAGAAACTCCCAAAATGGGAGTCACTCCCGCAGCATT
>WFLX010118930.1_pt1 | contig 13787 bp, 15 predicted proteins | sample 4967041 | NCBI WGS metagenome assembly WFLX01 (sample SAMN12857096, study PRJNA449069) | gut metagenome | isolation source: stool from male and female vole | host: Microtus ochrogaster | place: USA:Florida | collected 2017
ATATGGCCTACAGCGATCATTCATTTTTGGTATGACTTTATCCATGTACTGCTCATTGGATGAAAAAGAGATAGCAGGAGCAAGATAATATTATGAACATAAATGGATACGATGTCCTCTCTTTACTGTCCGAAATGCAAACAGGAAAGTTTGATTTGGNATCGGTATTTTAANAAATCGCAACTTTTCAAATCGGGGTTAATATGTTATACTGTANCCGTTAANAATGATTTGCAGGTGTAAGCCGGTGACTTACACNGGCAGATAGGAGATGGAGAAATTTATGACATTTAAATCACGGCTTATATTTTTGGCAATTATTTTAGGGGCAACATTATCATTTTTGGGTATTAAAGACCTGCTGGTACTCTGGAAAGAACCGGTAGATGTTTTGAATGAGGATCCTGCCACATTAACAAATGGGATGCATGTACATACTACAGTAGATCTGGTTTTGGATCAGTTTATCGAGGAGACTTCCTATGATACCGTTAATGGGATCAAGGTATCTGCTGAAAAAGAGTCGGCAAGATATTATGCGCTTCCTTATCTGAAAGTGGAAGGCGACTGGATCATGATAGATAAAATGGTCGCGATCCGGGTATCTGTAGGTAATTCTGCTTGTGGTACTTTGGAAAAAATATCGGAAGAAACGTGGGAGTGGTGGTCTGATGATACCGGTAAGGTGGATTACGGCTACACGACTCTGGAAGTGGATGGACGGCTTCGCAAGATGACAGCGGAAGAAAAGGACTACATGATTGATTACATTACTGTGGTCATGGATTGTAATCGTTCGGAAGCAGAGAAATACGTGGTGCCTTATGTGATCCTGATAGAGAACTTGAATGCAGCATATCCTATGACTTTGATTGGATTGGTTCTTCTGGCTATTCCCATATTGATCTTTGTGATAACCAAAAGCAGAGAGAAAAGGAATGCATCCATGATATACCAGCGCCCCCGCGATCTGTCAAAGCCGGAGGGAACATATTATCAGCCGGAGGATAGTACGACGGCGCCGACCGCTTATGGCAGTACGACCTACGGAACTAACACTTACGGTCTGAATACATACGGCAGTACGGAAAGTGCGCAGAATACATATCCTTCCTATGGAGGTGCGGGCACGGCGCAGAATGCGAATCCGATCTATGGAAATGCAGGCACGGCGCAGAATGCCAATCCGATCTATGGAGGCGCAGGCACGGCGCAGAATGCGAACCCGATCTATGGAAATGCAGGCACGGCGCAGAATGCGAACCCGATCTATGGAAATGCAGGCACGGCGCAGAATGCGAACCCGATCTATGGAAATGCAGGCACGGCGCAGAATGCAAATCCGATTTTGGATAATGCGGAGGAGGATCCCAGCGGACTGAGCCTTGAATTTTTGATGCGGTCAGATGAGGAAAGATGGCGTCGTGAGCATGGCGGCAATTAAAGGATTAATATAAAAAATAAAAAAAGTCCTTGACTTATAGTGATCGGTATGGTAATCTAATGTAGCTGAAGCAGAGTATCCACTCTCACCCTGCGACAAATGAGTTTCAGGTGTTAATAGTTTTCATTTTGCATTGTATTGTCAGACCGGTATCAAAAGCGGAAAATTGTTTTGTTAACAGTTTCGGTGAATGAACAAGATGGTCAGTCGGTAGAAAGCGATAGGGAAGATTTAGGTGGATAGTTATGCTATCCACTATTTTATTATGTGAGCGGGGTGTGATATTATTAGCGATTTACTTATCAACGGACAAATCAGAGAGAAAGAAGTACGAGTGATCGGAGAAAACGGTGAGCAGCTTGGCGTGATGNCNATTCAGGAGGCACAGGCATTGGCAGATCAGGCAGANGTCGATCTGGTTTTGATTGCACCGATGGCGAAGCCGCCCGTATGCAGGGTAGTAGATTNCGGGAAATACCGTTATGAGATGATGNGTAAGGNAAAGGAAGNNNAGAANAAGCANAAGACNGTTGAGATCAAGGAGATTAGATTGTCTCCCAATATTGATACCAATGATCTGAATACAAAGATCAATGCCGCTAGAAAATTCCTTTCCAAAGGTGATAAGGTAAAGATTACGCTGCGCTTTAGAGGACGTGAAATGGCGCATATGGCGAACAGTAAGCATATTCTGGATGATTTTGCTGAAAGCCTGTCCGACATAGCGGTAGTGGAAAAGCCTGCTAAAGTAGAAGGCAGGAGTATGACCATGTTTTTAGCTGAGAAACATTAAGCGGGTAATCAGTTAAAATAGAAAGATTAAGAATCAGGAGGAACAAAGTTATGCCTAAAATGAAGACAAACAGATCGGCAGCAAAACGTTTTAAAAAGACAGGAACCGGTAAGCTGGTTAGAAATAAAGCTTATAAGAGACATATCCTGACAAAGAAATCTACCAAGAGAAAGAGAGCTTTGAGACAGGATGTTGTTGTAGATGCGACAAATGTAAAGAATATGAAGAAGATATTACCATATGTATAAGCGGTAAGGAGGAGAATAGACATGGCAAGAATCAAAGGCGGTATGAACGCTAAAAAGAAACATAATAGAGTGTTAAAGCTTGCAAAGGGATACAGGGGAGCCAGATCAAAGCAGTATCGTGTGGCAAAGCAGTCAGTCATGAGAGCGCTTGCATCCTCTTATGCCGGCAGGAAAGAGAAAAAGCGTCAGTTCAGACAGCTCTGGATCGCGCGTATCAATGCAGCTGCAAGGATGAACGGACTTTCCTACAGCAAGTTTATGTATGGCTTGAAGCTGGCTGAGGTTGACATCAACCGTAAGATGCTGGCTGAAATGGCAGTTAATGACGCAGAAGGATTTGCATCTCTGGCAGAACTGGCTAAAAGCAAGATCGCATAATTTACTTGTAATATTTCAGAAGCTATAACATGATAAATCAATTAAAAATGTGATAAAAAGAGAAAAGGTCATATTGTAATGGCCTTTTCTTTTTATTTCATAAGAAATCCTGCAGTTAATATAGTATTTCGTGCAGAAAATCTATTATTTTGAGATGGAGATATAAAATAATAGAGATATTTAGCCGACAAAATTAATGTAATATTATAAAAATTGACAAGGAGGTTGATTAATTATGAATGTATCTGGCGTTAGCAATATGGACACGGTTGTCACAAATCAGGGGAATCAAACCCCGACGATGGAAATTGCAGGGGAAACCGGGGAAAAGGAAACTGCAGGGGTAACTACGGAACTCAAGTTTCTGGAATTAGACAAGCCGGTAGAATTTACGGTATCCAAAGAGGCGCAAGAGAAGTACCGGGAAATGCTGAAATCTACTACGGCAGATTCCAATAAGCAGCTGAAGGAGTTAGAACTCATCAGAAGCGGACAACTTTTGACTGGTTTCGGCTTTGATCCGGCATTAAATGCTGCAGCCGGGAGAGGGGTAAAGATTGAGGAGAAAGCGGAAAATCTCCTTGGGGCATATGCGAAACTGTATGACGAGATCAGCCAAGGGTATGATAACGGCACAAGGGCGTTATATGCCTACAAAAATGAAAATGGGAAGCTGAAGCTGGCCGAACTGACAAAGGAAGAAGCCATTGCCGAACTGGACAGATNCTANGGAAAAATATCTGAGNAGATGNAAGCANGGGAAAAGATCCGTCGGAGGGAGGCTGATTGGNATGATCATTTCGTTAAATCGCAGATGGAGATATTTGATGTAAAAGAAAGCAGTGGCAGAGATGTGGCTGCGGAAAGAGAAGCTTATCTCCGAGGGGTTGAACTTGATAAGAAACGAATGGAAAATGAGTCTTCTGATATTGAAATTGAAGGATTTAGTAAAAAGATGACAGATGTTATCAATGGTTTTAAGGAGCAGTATGGAAAAGATGATATCCATACAATATTATCAGAAATAATATCAGAGATCGGGTTGTTTGAAAAATTAAAATAGAATATTTCACTCAAATCCCAGCAGCGTAAAGCTTGCTGGGATTTGACGGAAAAAAGCATGTTATTGTCGCCATTGCTCAAACATGGACTGTAATACGTGTTCCGCATACAGGGAGAAGCCGGAGCGGCTTTGTTTAAAATCATCGGTCAATTCAAAGAAAAATTCTTTTGCGCGGTATTCCCGTTTGAAGAAAGGCGTAAATAGGACGTCCCATTCCGGCAGATACATGGACTGCTTTCTGGTATAGCAGTTGGCGGCAGTGGCTTGTACGCGGTGGGACTTATCAACGAAAGAAGCCACAGATTTGTGCATCGCCATATCTTCTGCGGGAAGATAGTAATAATCTTTATAATTGGAGTAGAAAAATTTCATTTCTTCTTCATAAATGGGCACTTTTAAGGTGCCGTCCATTCCCTCTGCACTGAAATAACATCCCAATGCCCTGAAAGAAAACGGCACAGGAATAGCAGACTGGAAGCGAAGCCGCATGACGATTTCCTGACAGCGTTTTTTACTGCTGTCATGGTAATAGCTTGCCTGCGCTTTCATAACGCGTACCGGCAGATGAAACAGGTCGGAATAAGAAAGGATAGAAATAACCCTTAACATACCCTTCAAGTCGTCTTCATTGTGCAGCAGCAGCTCATTTAACAGGGTTTCATCCTGCGTGCAGACATAATCATGATATTTGCTGATCATATCGTGCCCGGAGCAGGTGTCTTCCCTGACAAGACCCAGAAAATCTTCTACTGTCTTCTGCTTTAAGTCCGGAAGTGACAAAATATCGCGGTAAGGCACAGATCTTCGATAAATATCAATGCCTTCGCAGTTATCAAAATTGTAATCCAGAGAAAACTGCTGACATTTCTGCAGAAGATATGGAATGTCAAACTGGTTGCCGTTGTAATGGATCAAATAGCGGTAATTTTTTAACAGGTCAAAAAATGCAGTCAGAACCTGCAGTTCTTCTTCATATTTTTCCGCAAGCCACTGGATGGCATGCCATTCACGGTTTTCGTAATATACGCATCCGATCAGAAATAGATTGGAATTCTTGGCGGTCAGCCCCGTTGTCTCGATATCCAGAAAAAGCACGTCGGAAGGCGTGATGTCATGCTCCGAAGATAAATATTCGATCGGGTAGTCCGGTACAAGCTGGCGTAGATTTGTGGTAATTGTTTTCATTGCGCTCCTGCCTTTATCCTATTTTATTGCCGGCGGCTCCTGCAGCCGTCCGATGATGTATCTGTTTTTACATCCCTTATTGGTCTGTTTCTATCATAACACAATAATGGAAATAGATGTAGCATTTTTTTGAAATATACAGATATTTGTATTATCTTATATCCTGATAAATTTGTTGTAGAACTTTTCACCAAAAAGGAGTATATTATAATATAAAGGTTTATAATGTTTTGAAAAGGGCATTATGAATAAGCTAAGAGCAATAAAAGGAGTGGGGATTGATACATGGCAAAACGGACATTTCGGGGAGGCGTGCATCCTTATGACGGAAAGGCGCTTTCCAAAGATAAACCGATCAGGGACATCCTTCCGAAAGGGGAATTGGTGTATCCTTTGTCTCAGCATATTGGAGCGCCGGCAAAACCGATTGTGGAAAAGGGGCAGAGGGTGCTGGCCGGCGAGAAGATTGCGGAGGCCGGCGGATTTGTATCTTCGCCGGTGTATGCGTCGGTATCCGGTACGGTTAAGTGCATCGAACCCCGCCGCACCGTGACCGGTGACAACATCAACTGTATTGTAATAGAGAATGATATGCAGTATGAATCTGCGCCGCCGATCCATACCATGAACTATAAAGATATGAATCGAGAAGATATCATACATATTATAGGAGAAGCGGGCATCGTAGGCATGGGCGGCGCCGGTTTTCCGACCCAGGTAAAACTTTCGCCTAAGGAGCCGGACAAGATCGACTATGTGATTGTTAACTGCGCGGAGTGCGAACCTTATCTGACTTCGGATTATCGTAAGATGCTGGAGGAGCCGGACAAGCTGGTGCGAGGACTGCAGATCATGTTAAGCCTGTTTCCGGGAGCGCAGGGTATCCTTGCGGTGGAAGACAATAAACCGGATTGTATCGAGAAGCTCAGAAAACAGACGGAAAATCTGGATCATATCTTTGTGCGTGCCCTGATGACAAAATATCCACAGGGGTCGGAAAGGCAGCTGATCTATGCTGTGACGGGAAGAACGATCAATTCCAAAATGCTTCCTGCTGATCAGGGTTGTGTGGTCAATAATGTGGATACGGTCATTGCCATATGTAATGCGATAGATGAGGGACAGCCGCTGATGCACAGGATCGTGACGGTGACAGGGGATGCAGTCAGGGAACCGCAGAATTTCCGGGTGAAGACAGGAACGCTGTATTCAGAATTGATTGAGGAGGCCGGAGGCTTTGTTACAGAACCGGAGAAGATCATTTCCGGCGGTCCGATGATGGGGTTTGCTATTTTTGATATTGATGTGCCGGTGACAAAGACGTCTTCCGCATTGCTGTGTATGACAAAGGATGAAGTGTCTATGTGGGAGATCGGACCATGTATCAATTGTGGCAGATGTGTGGAGGTATGTCCTTCCAGACTGATCCCTACCCGGCTGGCGGAGCATGCAGATCATTTTAATACGGAAGGATTTTTAGAATTGAATGGCATGGAGTGTGTTGAATGCGGCTCCTGCACTTATATCTGTCCGGCAAAACGTCAGCTTGCGCAGTCAATTAAATCCATGCGCAAGACCGTATTGGCAAACAGAAGGAAAGGGTAGATTGAAAAATAGGTTACTAAAAAATAGCGAGGTTTGGGAAATGAGTGAATTGATGAAGGTATCATCTACGCCGCATGTCAGGGCGAAAGATTCAACAGCGCGTATCATGATGACTGTAGCGTTGGCGCTGCTTCCCGCGGCAGGATTTGGGGTGTGGCATTTTGGAGCAAAAGCGATCCTGCTGATTCTGATTACCGTGGCATCCTGCGTGCTTTCGGAATGGCTGTTTTGTCTGATTGCCAAAAAGAAGAATACCATCGGTGATTTCTCAGCAGTTGTAACAGGGATGCTGTTGGCGATGAATCTGCCGGTAAGCGCGCCATGGTGGATTGGCGTGATTGGCGGTATGTTTGCGGTCATTGTTGTGAAGATGCTGTTTGGCGGACTGGGGCAGAATTTTATGAATCCGGCGCTGGGTGCAAGATGTTTTCTTTTGATTTCCTTTTCTAAGATCATGACGGATTTTTCCTATGCCGTTCCCGGCGGCGCGGATGTGGTCAGTGGGGCGACGCCGCTGGCATGCCTGAAAAATGGAGATCCGGTCATTGTCAGGGACATGATCCTTGGTACGATTCCGGGGACGATCGGGGAAACTTCTATGCTCGCCATCGTTTTTGGTGGATGTATATTGATCATGGCAGGTGTGATCGATATGGTAGTGACGGGAACTTACCTGTTGTCCTTTGCCGTCTTTATCCTGCTTTTTGCGGGAAGGGGGCTGGACTGGTATTACCTTTCCGCGCATATGTCGGGCGGCGGGTTGATGCTGGGTGCATTCTTTATGGCGACGGACTATGTGACCAGACCGATCACCCAGAAAGGACAGGTGATCTACGGCGTTTTGCTGGGCGTTCTGACCGGCATCTTCCGTCTCTTTGGACCTTCCGCAGAAGGCGTGTCCTATGCGATTATCATAGGCAATCTTTTGGTTCCTTTGATTGAGAAGATCTCTGTGCCTGCCTATTTTGGCAAGGGGAAGGCGGAGAGTAAAAAGTAGTAAAATCGTAGATGGAGGCTGTACATGAAACAGATAATCAAAGATGCATTGATATTATTTGCCATAACAGCGGTTGCGGGGGTTCTTCTGGCTTTCGTCAATGAGATCACAAAAGAACCGATCGCAGCGCAGGAGCAGCAGAAAAAGACGGAGGCGTTTCAGGCTGTGTTTGCGGATGCGGCATCCTTTGAGGCAGTGGCGCTGCCGGATATGGCGGCACCGGAATATGCACAATTTTTGGAAGCACATCCGTTAAGCGAGATCAATGAGATCAACACTGCATATGATGCGGCGGGACAGCCGGTGGGATATGTCCTGACGGTGACCAATAAGGAAGGCTATGGCGGCAATATCCAGTTTGTTATGGGAATTAAGATGGACGGTACGTTAAACGGCATTTCCATTCTGGAAACCAGTGAGACGGTGGGACTGGGACTGGAGGCACAGACCGTATTGGCGCCGCAGTTTGCCGGCAAGAATGTTGCTTCCTTTACATATACGAAGACCGGGGCGATGGCGGAGAGTGAAGTAGATGCGATCAGTTCGGCAACGATCACCACCAATGCCGTAGTCAACGGAGTAAACGCCGGCCTTGACTATTTTCATGGATATCTGATGGNNGGAGNGATGCGCAATGGACAATGAGAATAANATGACAGCCGGGANGGTNTNTTTCAATGGACTGATNAAANAAAATCNTNCGTTTNTCNTGATGCTTGGCATGTGTCCGACGCTGGCGGTCACGACTTCTGCAATTAATGGTTTCGGTATGGGGATGACTACGATGGTTGTTTTAACCATGAGCAATGTCATCATTTCCCTGCTGCGGGGTATCATTCCGGATAAAGTGCGGATCCCGGCATTTATCGTCATTATTGCATCATTTGTAACGATCGTGGGACAGTTTCTGGAGGCATATATCCCTGCTTTAAATGATGCATTAGGTATGTTTATTCCGTTGATCGTCGTAAACTGTATTATTCTGGGGCGTGCGGAAGCATTTGCCTCTAAGAATAATTTTATTTTATCCATGTTTGACGGGATTGGCATGGGGCTTGGTTTTACGGTTGCGCTGACTTGTATCAGACTGGTCAGGGAAATGCTGGGCGCGCATAAGATCTTTGGCGTTTCTTTTGCACAGCTGGCAGCGATGATCGGTGCGGGAGAGGGTGTGACGGGATGGCTGCAGAGTCAGAGCCCGATTACGATTTTCGTCATGGCGCCGGGGGCATTTTTTGTGCTTGCGGCATTGACGGCGGTCCAGAACGTAGTGCGGAGTAAAAAGGAACAGCGGGGTGAGAAAACCAAGATCCAGAGCGGATGCAGCCATGACTGTATGAATTGCGGGGATTCTTCCTGTGAGCATCGGTTTTATGATCCGGATGGGAAGGATTGCGCAGTAGGCAGATGAGAATCCGCCTGCAAATTGGTGCCTGCGGCCCCAATCCGCAGGCTGTGGAAAGGCATGGTTTTTGGTGTGAATAAATGAGTTGAGGTGGAAGATATGGGAGAAACATTGAGAGAATTATTAATCATAGCGATCGGTTCCGCACTGGTCAGCAATGTAGTTTTAAGTCAGTTCTATGGACTCTGCCCGTTTCTGGGTGTGTCAAAACAGCTCAAAACGGCGAGTGGTATGGGAATCGCAGTTATCTTTGTCATTACGCTGGCATCGCTGGTTTCCGGGGCAATCTATCAATTTATATTGCAAAGATTTCATGTTGAATATTTAAGGACGATCGTGTTTATCTTAGTGATTGCTGCGCTTGTGCAGTTTGTGGAGATGTTCTTAAAGAAAAAGATTCCTGCACTGTATCAGTCCCTGGGCGTATTCCTGCCGTTGATCACGACAAACTGTGCGGTGTTAGGAACGGCGCTAACCAATGTGCAGAAGGAATATAATATTCTTTATGGTGTGGTGAACGGATTTGCAACTGCCGGAGGATTTGCTATTGCCATCTGCATCCTTGCGGGCATCCGGGAGAAAATGCAGTATAATGACATTCCAAAGCCATTTCAGGGAATGCCGATTGTGCTTGTTACAGCGGGATTGATGGCGATCGCATTTTGCGGGTTTTCCGGACTGTTATAGAGGACGGGACTTTTTCACGGAAGGATGCTGCCAATACAGGATTCCTTATCGGAATAAGAGAAAGGTATGGTTATTGATATGNATTTTGGAGCNATTTTNACAGCTGTTCTGATCATCAGTCTGGTTGGTATTCTGATCNGATTATTTCTTGGANNNGCNGGATTAAAATTAAAAGTNGANGNTGATCCNAANGAAGAACAGGTNGTAAACACGCTTCCCGGCAANAACTGTGNCGGCTNCGGTTATGCGGGNTGTTCTGCGCTTGCGGCTGCCATTGTGAAAGGGGAAGCAGCGGTCAATGCCTGTCCGGTGGGCGGTGACAAGGTTGCCAAAGAGATTGCAAAGATCATGGGGGTAGAAGCCGGAGAAAGCATACGTATGACCGCATATGTCAAATGTGCCGGAGACTGTGATAAGGCGGCGACAGACTATGAATACAGTGGTGTGCAGGACTGCCGGATGCTGCAGTTTGTGCCGAACGGCGGTCCAAAGGCCTGCAATTACGGTTGTCTTGGATATGGCTCCTGCGTAAAGGAATGTCCCTTTGACGCTATCCATCTGGAAAATGGGATAGCAGTCGTAGATAAGAATAAATGTAAGGCATGCGGTAAATGTGTTACCGTATGTCCGAAGCATATTATTGAGATGATTCCGTATGATGCNGANTATGTTGTGGCNTGTTCNTCCAATGAAAAAGGNCCTGTCGTGATGAANGAATGTCAGGTGGGATGTATNGGCTGCGGGATCTGNAGGAAGAATTGTCCAAGNGATGCGATTGATGTGACGGATTTTCTGGCAAAGATCGATCCGGAGAAATGCACTGCTTGCGGAACATGTAAGGAAAAATGTCCGAAAAAGACGATTCATAAACACTAACAGATATAGATGTCATTCTTATGCTGTTTCAATGATATAAATACTTAAAAATTCGAGTTGTGTGGAAGTATCAATGGATATAGATTTATATTATCAGGAAAAAGGAAATCAAGAGCCCTTTATCCTTTTGCACGGAAACGGAGAGGATGGCTCATATTTTGAGCATCAAATAGATTATTTCAGCGACAGATACAGAGTGATTGCGTTAGACACACGAGGTCACGGGAAATCGCCAAGAGGTACAAAACCTTTTACTATTGAGCAGTTTTCCTGTGACTTATACGATTTTATGGCAGGTCTTGAAATTTCAGATGCAGTTATTTTGGGGTTTTCGGATGGAGCAAATATAGCAATGAAATTTGCAATGAAATATCCAAACAAGGTAAAGGCATTGATCTTAAACGGGGGCAATCTGAATCCGAAAGGAGTAAAAAGAACGACACAAATTCCAATTGAAATAGGTTACAAAATAGCAAGGCAATTTGCTTTAAAATCACCTGATGCAAAAAAGAATGCTGAAATGCTTGGGTTAATGGTGAATGAGCCAAATATTGAACCAAACGAATTATCAAAAATAACAGCCCCTACGCTGGTAATCTGTGGAAGAAATGATATGATTAAGGAATCCCATACAAAAGAGATTGCAGAAAATATACCCAATGCAAAATTATCGATTATGAAAGGGAATCACTTTATTGCAAATAAGAGATACGTAACATTTAATAAAGAGATCGAAGCTTTTTTACAAACAATTCAGTAAATTCCGGTTTTTGCAGATTGGAAAAGAGGAGAAAAATGGCTGCTGTTACATCATTAGGACTTGGTAAAACAATGGAAAAGAAACTCCATACNGTTGGNATACATTCNGCTGAAGANTTAAANAATATTGGAAGCAAACAAGCCGTNTTTCGNTTAAAAGAACAATATCCAAATACTTGTGTTGTCATTCTTTATCATTTAGANGCGGCAATACAAGGCGTTGAAATGAAGCAACTGGACACTGTTTGCAAATCAGAATTAAAAGCATANTTCAAGCAGATATAAATTCCAATTTAATATNCGGANAGGGGTTCCGGAAATCCGCNGGAATANCGTATGNTNTCATCGTCCATGATNAACATGGCNTCNACNCCNTCTAAAGTTTCGATGAGTTTCATNCCNTCTTCCGGACCCAGGACAAAACANGTTGTGCTTAANGCATCGCAGGTAAGGGAGCTTTCCCCCAGAATACTGACGCTGTAAAGATGATTTTCCACGGGATAGCCGGTGGNNGTGTCTAANATATGGTGATACAGGGTATCCCCATCATAAAAACAGCGGTGATAGACNCCGGAAGTNACNAGNGNACAGTCNGTCAGGGCAAAGCAGGCTATGGGGGNGCCNTCCCCGAAGGGTTTTTCNACGCCTACCGTAAAAGGTTCATTGTTCGGTTTGGAACCCAGCACAACAGTGTTGCCGCCAAGATTGATGATAGCATTTTGGATGCCGTTGGCGAGAAGATATTCTTTGAGCTTGTCGGCGATATAGCCTTTGGCGAGAAAAGCAAGGTCAAGGGAACTTTCGGGATCGGTCAAAGTGACTGTGGAGTCGGTGATCACAATGTTGCGATAGTCAACGTGCGTCAGAGCACTTGCAATCTCTGTTTCATCAGGAAGCCTCGGCGTTTCGGACGGATGGAAGTCCCAGAGAGAAACTACTGTTTCGATCGTGGGATCGATCTTTCCGCCGGTCAGTTCGGCGTACCGGACAGCTTCTGATAAAAGGAAAACGGTATCTTCCGATACTGTGACCGGCGTATCGGCAGCTTGGTTGATCCTGTAGATATCGCTTGCCGGAATAGATTTGGAGAACAGATTGTCATAATAGCTGCAAAGTTCGATGCATCCGTCAGTTATGTCGCTGCTGCAGGGATCGTAGATCACGATGCTGACGAAGGTATCGAAGAAAAATCCTTCGACAGTGGTGACTTTTACAGCAGGGGTGCAGGACGATATCATAAATGACAGGAATATTAGGGATATTGCGATTGGAATTTTATGGAGTATGCAGGGTGTGAATTCGGGCATGATGCACGTTCCTTTCGGGCTGTGTAATGATCCTTTCAGCGTTTCAATTCTTTGCAGATGCTTGTTTTTTTCCTGCGGATATTATATCATATATTTACGGTTTTGAACAATGGAGTAATTTAGCAATGAGATTAGATGACGATTTTGAAGAAGATTATGATTATGATGATTATTACGATCATGAATTGACACGCCGCAACAGCGCTGTCACGATTCGTTATGCAGTGATCATCGGCAGCGTTTCTGTTTTAGGGATACTGCTTATTGTATTGCTGCTCAACAGCGGAAATGGACGGGGAGGCGGCGCGCAGGTGTCTTCCCAATACTCAGGTACGCTGACGGCGGCGGAGCAGGAACATTTACAGAATGCCCAGATGGAGAATAGTGTGGAAGATCTGCTGAGTGGCAGTACGTTGACTGCAGATGATCTGGATATCTGGGATGAGCGGCCGGGGAATACGGTATCGGAAGATGAACCGGAGGTTTCTTCTTCGGTTGTGGAAAAGAATGATCCGGCTACGGATGGACTGCATACGTTAATTATACATGATAACGGCACGGAAGAATGGGTAAGCATTAATCAGTATCTTGCAAGAAATAATTATGATTATTCGGGACTGGTGTATCAGAGACCGTTGATGAAATATTATGAAAATAATACAAGGGTCTCCTATGTGGGAGTGGATATCTCTAAGACCCAGGATTATGTTGATTTTCTGGAATTGAAGCGTGCTGGAATAGAGTTTGTGATGCTGCGGCTTGGACAGAGGGGCTACAGTTCCGGTGAGATCACAATGGATGAGTATTTTATGGATAACTTGAAACGTGCTTCGGAAGCCGGACTGGACGTCGGAGTTTATTTTTTCTCGCAGGCGGTCACTGTGGAGGAAGCGGAGGAGGAAGCGCAGTTTGTCATTGACACGCTCTCTGAAAATAAGATACAGTATCCGGTTGTTTTTGCTATGGATACCATACCCAATGAAGTTTCAAGGATAGACTCGCTGGATAAAATGGAACGGACCAATATTGCCCTTGCGTTT
>WFLX010096360.1_pt1 | contig 13783 bp, 10 predicted proteins | sample 4967041 | NCBI WGS metagenome assembly WFLX01 (sample SAMN12857096, study PRJNA449069) | gut metagenome | isolation source: stool from male and female vole | host: Microtus ochrogaster | place: USA:Florida | collected 2017
AAAGCACAAATTCGTCCACGATCATTGTCTTTTTATCCGATGTAATAACATCCGACTCAGGAATATCATATAATATGATTTCCCTTGGAAGTACTGTCACCGTATCAATAAAGGGCACCTTAAAATAAATCCCCGCCTCCTGCACGATACGGTTGATCCTTCCAAAACGAAGGATCAGATGATACTCATTCTGTTTTGCAACGCGCATGCTGTTCATGCCCACGACCACGATCGCAAATGCCGCAATCAAGAGTGCGATATTTGTTTTTAATTTATTCTTCATCTGTTTTATCCCCATTAGTAACGTTATTTTCTGTATTGGCATTGCCTGTACCGGCATTATTGCCATAAACGGTCGTACGGGAAAAAGTCTCCAGCGGATAAATGGTCTGCACCTGCCCATCAGCGCTGTTGATTACGATCTTCATCTCCGGCAGGATCTCCTCCATCGCCTCATAAAACATCCTAAGCCTTGTTACATCGGGATTTCTCTCATATTCTTCATACATGGCGTTAAACATGGCAACTTCTTCATTACCTTCATTGATACGCTCTGCCTTCGCAGCCTCCGCCTCCTGCAGGATCCTGTNGNTCTCAGCCTCGGCTAATGGGATCTGTTCATTTTCATATTTGNCCGCATTGTTAATGGAAGTTTCCATCCCCTGCTTCGCTGTTTCCACCANNTNGAACGCAATCATGNCTTCATTAGTAGGCGGTTCTGCATCCTGTATGGTGATATTGACCAGCTGTATGCCGATGTCCATCTCTTCCAGTTCCTCAATGATCCTTTCCTTGATCGCCGCCTGGATCTCTGACTTTCCGGTTGTCAGTACAGCATCCACTCCGTAAGTGCCTATCGTATCCCTGATCCAGCTCTGGCTGATGTTTTTCAGGATTTCCGTAGGTTCCATGGAAGCATACAGGTATTTCACCGGATCTACCGCACGGTATTCGATATAAAAATCGATATTTACAAAGTTATAGTCACTGGTGATCATCAGGGATTCCTCATCCACTGCTACCGTTCCGGAATCATTGGAACGATACCCCATCTGCAGACCGTTGATTGTTGTGCCTACTTTCGTAACCTCCTGCACAAATGGTATCTTAAAGTGAAGTCCCGTTTCCATCACAGCTTCCGGAACGCCAAAGGTTGTAACAACCGCCGCCTCCTGCTCGGCAATGGTATAAAAGCTGCTTCCGCCGACAATCAGGACCATAATGACCGACAATACAATCGTCGTTATCATCCTGGTCTTTTCCTTCATCCTGAGATCATTGCCTCTTCCCATCTGTTCATCCTTTTTCATGGATTCGCCCAAGACCAGACGCGTACCGATCAATACAACGAGGCAGATTATAAATATAGTAAACATATCTTTCTCCTAACTTATGTATAATGTCCGTCAGACAGCATACCTGCTATCCATTGCTCCGATGCATCGAAAATTTCAGATCACCCTGTGCCGCAATGCTTCCCTCTATCGTCCTCGCATCGACCTTCGCCAGTTCCTTACTACAGTCCGCCTTACTCTGTGCCAGAGGTTTCACGCTTCCCGGTCCATTGACACAGCCTCCGGTACAGATCATACCCTCTATGAAGTTCTCCGGCAGTCTGTCCGCCTTCAGCAGCAACAACGCCTTTTTACACTCTGCTGCACCATTACAAGTCAGCACCTTATAATCATCATGATCGCCCAGCTCCGACATTGCCTCTAAAACAGCCTTTGTCACACCGCCGGACTTTGAAAAATTCTTACCGTAGATACTTCCCTGCTGCTCCTTNANCTCTTGNGGNTTTAANACNATCTCCTTNGCCTGAAGCATCGCCTGNAGTTCCTCNAANGTAAGCACAAGATCCGCATTTTCTCCATGNAGATGCTGGTACTGTCCGGCTTCACTCTTTTTGGCAATACACGGNCCGATGAAAATGCAGACCGCTTCTGGGTCCATAGCGCGTATCAGACGTGATGTGGCCGCCATGGGAGATACCGTAGTGGAAATATTCTTTGCCAAGTCCGGAAAATGCCTGTTGATCATATGTACAAACGCCGGACAGCAGGACGTCGTCATCTTCTTTCCCTCGATATACGCCTCGTTCCACTCCTGTGCTTCCGACATTGCCACATAGTCTGCGCCCAAAGATACTTCCACCATATCCTTAAATCCCAATTCTTTTAATCCACTCCGCAAAGATTCCATGGTAATACCGGTTCCAAACTGTCCTTCGCCCGCCGGCGCAACCATTGCATAAACCGATTTATCGGAGAGAAGGCAATCAATAACCTCAGTCATTCTGGAGCTGTCAGAGATTGCACCAAATGGGCAGCCCATGATGCATGCACCGCAGCGGATACATTTTTCATCATCGATTCTTACATGCATATTTTCATCCATGCCGATGGCATCCACCGGGCAGGCCTTTTTACAAGGGCGCAACAGATCTGCTATGGCATTGTACGGGCAGGCGTCATGACACCTTCCGCACTCCCGGCACTTCTGGGAATCTATGTACGCTTTATCCTTAAACATGCTGATGGCTCCAAAGTTGCAGGATGACTGACACTTCTTAACCATACATTTCTGACAGTTATCCGTCACCACATATCTGGTGATGGGACATCCCTCACATGCCGCCGGAAGGATCTGCACTGTATTGTGGCAGGGCTCACCGGTAATCGGATCCCTATTCTTCGCAAGGCTGATACGCTCCCTTACTACTTCACGTTCCTTATAGATGCAGCAACGGAAGCTTGGATTGGGTCCGGGGATAATCTCATATGGAATCCGATCCTCGGCCTTATCCAACTCTCCTTCAAAAGCTGCTTTGGCAACCTTGTATAATACCTCATGCTTGACATCCACTAATGTAGCATTCTCATGCAGCATAATATTCACCATGCCTTTCCATTTGTATGACAGACTCCGCGGCGCAGAATCCTAATCTGCTCTGCGTACCGTCCGTTACCGTTTCGTATATTATATCAAATATTATGCCGTTTCACAACCTATTCCTAAAGAAGCGCTGATTAAATCACCGCTTCCTTAGGGCCTCCGGCGGATGCACACAGATTTGCAAAGGAATATGCTGCTTCGCAGCAAAAATCATTCTTCAAAACTTCCGTTCGCCATCTGCCGCAGATGATCTTCCTGTTCTGCCGTCATACGGTTGATATCGCTTTCATCTATTCCGTCAGCTTCCGGATTCTGCTTTGCCTTTATCTTATTTGTCTCAAATTCTTCCATTTTCCTTTGTTGTTCCAGATCCTTGCCGATGACCACGCTATTGAACATATTGAGCATTTCGCTTTCCATGACATTACCTCACAATTTGTTTTTTGATTTTTCTAATTGCAAAAGCTTCGATTTTCAAACTCAGCTGTGCAATTACCTGTTTTTCTAAATTTTAGGGAAACGCAGATTTCATCAGTGCTTCCTAAGATATTGTAAGTATGTCCGAAAATCCCAAAAATGATACGTTTTTATCCGTTCTCCTTCTCTTTCAAAAATTGAAATCCCAAAAAATCAAAGCTGCTGCCCGGCAGAAAGATAAACTCCAATGTTCCCCTGCCGCACAGGGATTCGATGGTAAATATCCGTTCTTCATATTCCTCTGCATGTTCAAACCCAATCATCTGTATACATTGCGCATGTGTTTGCTCCGCCGGCTGATCCGGGTCCGGCAGCCCTGCATCTGCCGTCCAACGGATCTGGATGGACTGTACAGGAAGGGGAGACCTTCCTGTGACCGCGATACGCTCTGCCCCTTCAGTCCCAAGATCAAGATGCCCAAAAACGATCCCTACATTATTGCCTATCCTTTCCACGGCCGTATCCGTCTTTTGAAAGGAATCCCCATATATCCTGTCGCAGTCTGCTGCGTAAATTCTTTCATATGCCTTCATGATCTTCGTAAATACAAAGCTTTTAAACTGATATGCATCCGCCGTCTCAAAATACAGCCGTGCCTCTCCGGTAAGTCTTTCCGTCAGCTGATACTTCTCTGGCTGGAATACCATCCACTCAGGCTTCTTATGATAGTTTCCATCCACAAGCAGCCGGCTTCCTTCCTTTCCCGGATAACCATCCCAGATCCGCAGAGACACCGCATGGTTGGTATTTGCAAACAGATAAACCGTCACTTCCTCTGTGCCGCAGCTGCCAAAATCCACCCGTTCAAACCCGAATACTGCATGTCTTCCCTCTTCCGGTTCTCCCAGACAGTTGATACCATGTTCGATCCCTTCCACCGCATAGGGATTCCGGTCTGTAGACAACGCTGCCAGAACCTCCTGATAAGGATCAATGGCGCCTTCCCCAAATCCTGAAGCTTCCATTTCCAGATGCGACATTACATCTGCCGAACGCTTTCCGTTTCGTGCCGTCACCCGCAGCCGGAATGTTCCGTCATGATGGGCGGATACGAGCAATCCTTCCGCCGCCCTCCTGATCTCCGCAAAGGGGAACTCTATCCCTGCATCATTGACTGCTTTCCACTCCAGCAGATCACACCCTTGGGAATTCAATATTTCCGGGAACAACTTCACACGGACGGTTGCCTGTGGATGCTCCGGCGTCAGATGGGTGCTTTCCAGCGCTGTTAATTCGATCTTGCGTATGGGAAGTTCATTTCCGTTTTGGTTTACATAACTCAGCCTTTCATCGTCAATGACATTTTTCTCCGAACCTAGGAATAACTCGCAGCCTTCCAGACCATAGGACGAGATCTTCACACTACAATTTTTCGTGGAAGTCCCTTCTACCACTGCCAGAAGTTTTCCGGAAAATAACCTTCTGTCCTGATTTTGGTAATTTTCAAAATCCGTGCTGTCGCCATTGTCCAGCCCCAGCAGCCTGCCGCCTCCCGTTACCTGCACAAAGATCCGGTTGTTGGCATTTTCCACCGGATACCCTTCTGCATCCCGCACACTGATCAGGATAAACTGCAGCCTGCCCACATCCTCCACTTCCGCATGGATTTTTACTGCATCCCCGAAAGAATGCCTTACCTCTCTGGCAATGACATGACCCTCCCCATCATAAGCCACCGCCTCGATGCTCCCAGGCTCATAGGCTGCCTGATAGCATTGCACCAGTTTCTTTCCATACTGATGATCGATCTCCTTTCTCCCCATGCTCCTTCCATTGACAAAAAGCTCTACACAGGGGGCATTGGAACATACCTGAATATCGATCATCTGACCCGGATTAAAATCCCAATAGGGAAACACATGAACCATCGGCGCAGTCTTATCATCAGTCCATTCCGCCTGAAAAATATAATAGGAATCCTTCGGAAATCCTGCCGTATCCAGCTGGCCAAAATAACTGTTCTTGGTCTGGTACGGTGTGGACTCCCCGATATAGTCAAATCCCGTCCATAGGAACTGTCCCAGAGAATACGGGGCATCACGGTCATCTATGATACAGCTTTCATAACTGGCGGCGCCCCATCCGGTGATGCTGTTGCCGAGTGCAGAACACTGTTCATCCTCCTCTGTCAGGATATGACGCGACTTCGGGAAATGGTAGATCCCGCGGCTTGCCAGCACTGACGCCGTCTCGCTGCCATAAATTACCCAATCGGGATGCTCTTTATGGTGTTTTTCATAAAGATATTCTGAATAATTATATCCGGCAAGCTCTAAAAGCTCTGTACAGGCGATGGCATGATCCCATTTCAGATAATTGGATGCGATCGTCACCGGCGCATGTTCTTTCGGGTCATGCCTTTTCACTTCTTTCAGCAGATCAGCAGTGATCTCCTGTCCGTGTGTGCTTTCTACCGTATCAGGGATCTCATTTCCGATGCTCCACATGATCACGCTGGGATGGTTCCGGTCCCTCCTGATCCAGCTTGCTGCGTCCTTCGCATACCATTCTTTAAAAAACCTTCCGTAATCATAGGGCGTCTTTGATTTCTCCCACATATCAAATGCATCGGAGTCGATCAGGAATCCCATCTCGTCTGCAAGCTCCATCACTTCCGGAGCGGGCATATTGTGGGAAGTCCTGATGGCATTAACCCCCATGGCACGCAGTTTCTGAAATTTCCGCCGCATGGCGTCCTTATAAAATGCCGCCCCAAGACAGCCAAGATCATGATGCTCACACACGCCCTTGATCTTCTCATGCCGTCCGTTAATAAAAAATCCCTTGTCAGGAATAAACTCTATGGTGCGGAAACCGAAGCTCTGTTCCTCCGTTTCCAGCAGCGTATCCCCGCAATACAGTTCTGTCACCAGCCGGTAGAGCCTGCCCTGTCCGATATCCCATAATACCGGGTCTCTGACTTCTACCGTCTGCGATACCACATACCTGTCCGCAGAATCTTCCTGACCATCCGGGAAGCAGTGGAAATTCCCCTCTGTCTCCCCGCCTCCGCATATATCCCCAGTTCCCACAAGCGTTGCATCCTGCGCCACCATCACGCCGTCAGGCGAAAGTATTGTCTGCTTCAGGATATATTTTTGATCCATATCATCTTGTTTCCGCTCTATTTTCTCCTTTACTCCAAGACTTAATTCTGTATCGATCTCCACCTTCCACAGCCCATCCTGTACCTTCTTAGGCGTAATATAGATCCCGTCCGAGACGATATGATCCCGGCATCGTTCTTTCCACCAGACATTCCGATAGATCCCGGCTCCGGAATACCATCTGGTATTCAGATACTGGTTCACTGCCCGGACAACGATCCGGTTCTCCCCCTCCGCAAGATACGGCGTCAGATCCGCCTCAAAGGTGGAATACCCATATTTCCACTCCATAACCAGCTTCCCATTAACATAGNCGGCGCTGTCCATGTAAACTCCGTCAAANCGGACCAGGTNTTCCCTATCCGGCTTCGGATGCACCGTAAAAGTTTTTNGATACCAGCCGATACTGTCCCTGTACAGATTCNTTGCATNTTCGATCAGCCAGTCNTGCGGAAGTGTAATCCTGCGAANCCCCTCCTGCGGCATCTCCCGATCGTCAGGCATGACGGATATTTTAATACCCCCGGCAATAGGAATCTCCAAAAATTCCCAATGGTCATTCCACAAAATCTTCTCTGCCATGTGCGCCTTCCCCTTTCACAATATCAACTGATATTTCTGCCTGAATTATATCATTGCCTACTTTAAGATACAACTTCCATATGCGGACCTGCGCATAAAAAACAGCTTCGGAACCAATATTCCAAAGCTGTCTTAAACCCTGCATCCAAAATTTTACTTACCTTTTTTCTTTTTGCCCTGCTCTTCCTGTTTTTTCTTTTTTTCAATGATCTCCTTCAAATGAAGCGCCTTCTCTATGCTGCCGTCCACTTTCAGCTGTCCTAAGGTAAATGCCATCACCGGGTCCAGCTTACCGGCAACGAGCTTATTCAGAGTTTCAGGCTTACAGGTAAACGCTGCATCCCTGTCATAATACTCATACGGCTCGATATAAAGTTTACCCTCTTTCACTTCCACATAGAAGCTTCCGCCCGCTTCCTTATCCTCAATGTTAAACTGGTATGCCAGATGCTCTGAAATATCGCTTACATCCGTCCCGTCAAACTTCTGTTTAAATTCATTAAAAAACTCTTGATATGTCATTTTCTACCTCCTTTTTGACCATCAGTCAACAACAAAATAATACAATTTTTTATTATTTTCGACCATCGGTCATATCTATGGATATTATAAAAGTTTTTTGATTGCCGGTCAACCTAAAATTTTATATATGATTTTTAGAAAAAAATATAAAATTGTAACGAATGGATTCCAAATGTGATATAAGTAATGAGTATCGGCAAAGCGCTTTGTTATGATTTCATTCATTTACAGGAGGTGAGAAAGTGCAGAAATTCTGCAAAAATATTGATATGGACTCTGCCTATCAAGAGTATGCGGACTTAGTTTATCGTTTTTTATATTCCTATACGCATGACGCAGAATGGTCTCAGGAGCTTATGCAGGAAACATTTTTGCGTGCGGTTGCTTCCATTACGCGATATGACGGCTCCTGCAAGCTGTCTACATGGCTTTGTCAAATAGCAAAACATATTTTGTATCAGGAATTACGTAAAAAGAAACACATAGAAGCCGTAGAACTGGCAGATTATCTGCCGGATAATCACGCGCCGAGCGGAGAAACCGAAGTGATCCGGCAGGAAAGGAAAGCCGAATTTTACCGTGCAATACACCATCTTCCGGAACCGGAACGGGAAGTTGTTTTATACCGGATCACCGGAGAACTCTCCTTTCGGGAGATCGGAGAGATATTAGGCAGAAGTGAAAATTGGAGCAGAACCGTCTTTTATCGGGCAAAACAAAAAATCAGGAAGGAGCTAAATAAATATGATTAAAATTGATTCATGCGAAATTATCAGGGATCTGCTTCCCGGATATACAGACGAAATATTGAGCGAAACAAGCACAAACGCAGTCAGCGGGCATTTGGAAACATGTAAAGAATGCCGTCAGATTTACTTAAATATGAAAGAAAATCCTGATACGGAAATAACGCCAAAGGAAAAAATCGCTGTTGACGGATTGAAAAAGGTAAGGCAGCGCACTATGCGGTTAAAACTGATTACCGGCTCAGTCATAGGACTACTCACCCTTAGTCTGTTATCTCTCTTTATCGTGTTTTTTGTAATGGGCTCGCCTGTCGCTACCCACGCAATCACTGCAGATGAAATCTTATATGATGAAGAAACCGGGTGTCTTGTAATAGATGGCACTGTCAATTTTGCTTCCTGCCGTGTCAGCGGCGTAGTCTGGGAACAGAGCGAAGAAGACAGCAACGCCGTAAACATCATTGTTTATGCGGCCGAAACCCTGCCTTTTCAGCAGGAACAACAAACTTTCACAATTTCAATTCCCGATATGGCAGGAAAGAGGGCTTACTTTGCCTGCCCCGATTATGACCGGTTTGAAATCTATAATTGGAAACATTACCACTGGGAAACACTGGCGGAACTGGAAAATGAAATCTATGAAAATTTCCCGGAACTGGACAGGACAAAGGACGCATTAAACTATACCGGTGGAATAGAATCTGTCAATGGAACCGACGGAATCCGTTATTGTGTTGATTCCGTCGTCGGTGCAAATGCGACCTATTGGCGCGTTAATGACACTCTGATCACCGACGGAGAACTTGAAAGTCATCCTTTTGAAATTTGGATTTCTTTAGAAGAACCCCGCCAAATCTATATTTATGATTATCAGACAGGGAAATACACCGAAGACCATTCCGTCATTACCAACAACTAACTACGAGGGCTATGATCCACTTTCAAAAATCTCCTTTGCATTACGATAGCGAAGGAGATTTTTGACATTTCCTATGTATTCTTTTTCCCAGGTATCCAAGGGGCAGCATAAATTGGCAGTTTCCGTGTGATGTATTTTTATTTGCAGGGTTTCTTGGCACCGTTTTGACAACGCTTCTTCCTTGCCTGCCATAGCTGCATGGTGCTATCCAAATAATTCTCCTGCCGTATCTCTATAATACTCCGCCTGAGCCGACCATAGTTTACTGTAATTACCGCCGGCCGTGATCAAATCATCATGACTTCCACGCTCCACGATTTCACCATGATCCATCACCGTGATCTCATCACAGAAGCGACAGCTTGAAAGCCTGTGCGAAATATAGATCGCTGTCCTCGTGCCTACAATGCTGTTAAACTTTGTGTAAATTTCATGCTCTGATATCGGGTCAAGTGCAGCCGTAGGCTCATCTAAGACGACAAAGGCCGAACCTTTATATACCGCCCTTGCAAGACATATCTTCTGCGCCTCGCCGCCGGAGATTTCCACGCCGTCTTCATCAAAATCCTTATATAGATAAGTCCTGATACCATCCGGCATACTATCAAGGCGCTCGGACAGTCCACTTCTGCGGACACAATCCTCCACACGTTCTGCGTTAAATTCCGTACTCGATGCTACATTCTCGGCAACGCTGAAAGAGAACAGCTTTGAATCCTGAAACACTACGGAAAACAGCGCCATATATTCTTCATAATCATATTTGCGGATATCCACGCCGTTGAGCGTTATCTCGCCCTTTGTGGGATCATAGAGCCTGCACAGCAGCTTGACAAGCGTTGATTTGCCGCAGCCGTTGCGCCCCACAAGAGCCATTTTCTCGCCAATCCTCCATTTCAAATTGATGTCACGGAGAACATATTGTTCGCTGCCTGGATATTTGAACCACACATGGCGGAACTCAAATTCGTACTCGTTGTCAGTGCGTTTTTCTGTGGGGATAGTGCCCTTGTACTTCTTGTCGGAGATATCCAGGAAGTCAAAAACATCCTTGCAGTGTTCAGCCGACAGCCTAAAATTGGTCAGCTCGTTCGATATTCCTGTTATCCCGCGCAAGATCCTTGTGAACAACATAACAAACGCAATGACTTCTCCCGCAGAAAGCGTACCACAGATCGCCCTAAGAATAGCATAACCGTACATAACGCCTCCTGAGATAAGGTTCATCATCTCAAAGCCTATGCCGTATTTTTGATATTTGAAAAAAGCTGCCCGCCACAGTTTATGGTTTACATCCACGCAACGCTGCATCTCTCCCAATATCAGCTCCTGCTCGGCATATAATCGTATCTCCTTGCCGTTACGATAATTGTGCACAACATAATTCATATATGCCGAATAGGTACGATTGCCCAACAGATGCCGTTTATCACGTCTGACATCTTCATAGGTATTAAGGGTTTTTCTGTTGAAATACAGGTTTTTGATAAACTCCGAAACAGTGACAACAGCAACGACAGACAAAAATCCCAGTGGGGAAGTTATGAAACCCACAAAGCCGGATCTGCCGCTGCTGCGTATTACTGTTGGGATGATCAGTGCCACACCTATGATGATCCTGAAGATATCTACCGCAATATCTCCCGTGAATGTCGACACAAACGATACTCCCTGCCAGCCAAACAGGTAATCCAAACACATATTATAACGGTTCTGCATATCAGGGTCTTCGAGGTGTACGTAATCCATATTCATCAATTTTTCGTTCAGTATACTGCGAAGCCGCATATCGTGCTTTGCTTTATGGCTGGTTTCACGACGCTTTATAAATTTAACAGCGATCTGTGCTGCAAGGCATATAGCTACAATCACTGCCGTCGAGGCAAGCAGATCGTTAAGCTCTTTTCCGTCTGCTATTCCATTTGTTACAAAGCTTATTAGTAATATGAACAGGTACTCATTTGCAAGTGACAGGATCTCACATATAACAATTCTTAAAGTAAAGCCCCGGTCCGCCTGTTCATTGAGCTTTAACGCCTGCAGTATGATGCTGCGCCGTTCCTTGGCGGTCAGCTTTACGTCCTTGGTATCACTCATTTTCATTCACCGCCTTNTCGNTGTAATANGAGCTTTGCANNTCANAAAGCTCCGCATATTTGCCGCCNGCCTTCATAAGCTGACTGTGCGTNCCTGTTTCCGCTATCNCGCCGTTTTCAAGCATGATNATCCTGTCGCAGAANCGTGTTGATGCAAGCCTGTGGGATATAAAAACGCTTGCCTTGCCCTTNGAAAAGTTCGCATAGTTCANATACATTTCCTGCTCTGCTATGGGGTCNAGTGCGGCNGTAGGCTCNTCNAGCANNAGTATGGGNGCGTCCTTGTAAAGCGCCTTTNCCAGAGCCATTTTCTGTTTCTGCCCTCCCGANAGTTCGATTGCATCATCATAGAGNCTCCNCACAAGATGCGTCTTTTCTTTTTCGGGCAGGCTTATGACCTTTTCATACAGTCCCGCCTGCTTCATGCATCGGGTGAGCTTTTCTTTATCAGTACGTTCGTAGCTTTCGCCCGAAATATTCTCCGCAATGCTGACAGGAAGTTCGTTGATATCCTGAAATACAGCAGAAAAGAGAGTAAAGTATTCGTCACGGTTATATGCGTTTACGGGCTTGCCGTTCAACAATATCTCGCCCTCGGTGGGGTCGTAGAGTCCGCACATCAGCTTGATAATGGTAGTCTTGCCTGCACCGTTCAGACCAACAAGCGCAAGCCGTTCACCCTTATGGAGCGTAAACGAAAGGTTTTTGATGGTGGGTCCATCAGCTTTATAATATGTGTAGCTGACATTTCTAAACTCGATCTCATAATCGTTTTCCGGCAAAGGCTCACCCTTGCCTCTGTTGGTTTTGTCGGGCAGACCGCAATATTCTCTTGCGTATGAAATATTATCGCTCTGCCACTGAAACCCACCGTAGCTGCCTACAAGTTTATATACGGTATTGGACAGCAACGATATGGCATTGAAATACAGCACGCAATTCCCTGCGCTGATATTTCCTGTGAACACCTTGTACACAACATATCCGTAAGAGCAAAGATAACCTGTCCACAAAACGATCTGCTCCGCCACATCATGCCTGAATGACCATTCATCCTGCTGTTCATACCAGTCGAGCCGGCTGGCAAAGGAACGGTCAAGCACCTGTTTGAAAAATCTTGGCAGATTGAATATCCGCATATCTTTGGCGTAGGAGATATCCGAAGACGCTGAGTGGATATATTCAAGCTGTCGGTCATAGTTTTGCCAGTTATCAGCCATGTTCCATATCCACATCATCTTACGCCGATTGATCTTATAGCTTATAAAGCTCGGAACAGCCACAAGTAACACCATGACCGGACTGAGAAATGATAATATACCGCCTAATGCAACGAACGCAAATATGTTTCCCAACAGCTCCCTCACATTGTACAGCGTATCATATGCAACGTTTTCCGAGGCGTAATGTGCCTTGCTCAGGGCGTCGTTTACCGTTGTTTTTTCGTTGTTCTCGTAGTCGGTATAAACGTTCTTCTTTACAAGAATACTCTGCATATGCCTGCGGAAACGGAAGCTGCCGACCCACCAATTGTAGGTATATGTGATGTTGCTAAGCTGCGCAAGAATCCGTCCTCCTATAAGCAGACCTATGACGATCGCTATAAGCATGTGCCTGCTCCGTTCGCCAAGTACAAGCTCTACCACATATTTATCCGTAAACATGGCCACTATCTCCCAGCCCTTATCAAACAAAAAGCCCGTGAATACCATCAGTACCATGTTCTTATCGACTGCCCACGCCTGCGAAAAGATATACCAAAGATTTTCCCATAAGCCGTATTTTCTTGCGGCTCTTTCTGCATTGAATTTTGCCCATGCAGCTTTATTTTTCTCTTTGGTNTATTTNGCTATNTTAACACGNTTCACCATCCCNACCTCCAACCTTAGTATACCATGTCAGCAGGAAATCAAGCGCGAACGCAGTGAGCATTTGATTTCACCTGACATGGTAACGAAAGAATCTAATCTGCAAAGCAGATTTTNAAGCGCGGCAGCGCGACAGACGCGTAGCGGCTGGATTCTTGAGTATTATTATGNCAAAAAAAGAACCGNTCGTGCAAAATTNGGAACGAACGGTCAAAATACGGAATGAATGGCANGAATNATCCATTTAATGGAACAAGAAGCTCNGTGGCAAATATCCCTTCCTCATACTGACGNTTGACATATCCGCCGTATTTCTTTGCAATACGGTCGATACGGAACAGCCCGAATCCGTGAGCGCCTGCTTTTGTGGTACGGTAAGTCCCTCTGTCACGCCTGACGGGTGGAGAGGAATTCTGCACGGAAAGATAAAATTGCCCCTTAAATTCATCAATATATACACGCATAAAGCGCTGATCGTTTGACAATTTTCCGCAAGCCTCCATGGCATTATCAATCAGGTTTCCCAAGATCGAGCACAGCTCCACATCGGTCATAGCCACGCCCTGCGGAA
>WFLX010031300.1_pt1 | contig 13777 bp, 8 predicted proteins | sample 4967041 | NCBI WGS metagenome assembly WFLX01 (sample SAMN12857096, study PRJNA449069) | gut metagenome | isolation source: stool from male and female vole | host: Microtus ochrogaster | place: USA:Florida | collected 2017
ATCGTATGGGATGAACGTTTGGATTCCGTCAATCGTAACTATACGCCGACGGCTTATAAGATTTCTCCCGAGGGCGAAATGCTTTGGGGAAAAGAAGGGGTCAATCTGTGCGATGGCGAAAGTTTGCGTTCGGGGCTCTGTATGAAGTTGATAACGTTGGAAGACAATAGCACGGTCTTTGTTTATAGCGGCAGTTTGAGAAAAGAGGACAAGACGCGCGAAGGCATCTTCATGCAGCGGGTGTCGGCCGACGGAGAAGTGCTTTGGGGCGGCAGGGATTTGACGGTATCGGGCAACTATCCCTTTCTGGCCAATGCCGGCAACAATGAGTTCTATATGGTGTATTGCACGGGTTCCGGGCCGGAAGTCTACGTGCAGAAATACGATTTCGACGGCAATGCCGTTTGGGCGCGGCCGACTTTGGTGTATGGCAAGGGTAATTTCGGTACGGGCGGCGCCATGCATACGGTGCTGAGCGTGGAGCCGGCCAAAGACGGCCTGTTGGTAGGGTGGTATGACGACCGCGACGAGACCTGGGCGGAATCCGTCTACCTGGCCTATATCGACCGCAACGGGAAGCACGTGTTCAGCACCGGTGACGCCGGTCTTAAAATCGGGTATTCGGAAAACCGTCAGCTTTATGTGCAATGTGTTTATAATGAAGCCGATGATGCCATCTATGCCATTTGGCGCGAGATGGAGATAGAGGAAACGATGCAGCAGATGAAAGGGCAGAAAATCAGCACTTCCGGCGAACTGATGTGGCGTCCGGAAGGGGTGGAACTCTGTTATCTGGAAGAACGGCAGGCCGGTCAGGGGTCGGTACAGGCCAACAAGGACGGCGGCGCGGCTTTCTTCTTTATGACTCAGGCGCCGCAAGANTACAACCACACGATGGCCTATGCCTTGCTGTATACGTCTGACGGCACGCCGGCGTTGGAACAGCGGGAAGTGGCCCTGTTGGACGGACGGCATGCCGCTTCGGATTTGAAATCGATGCCGCTCCGTCATAACCAGTGGGTGGTTAAAATCAGAGACGGCCGCAATTATGAGGGTCAAAGCGGTGCCTTCGATAATTTCGACATTTTCGCGCAGAATGTTTTGACAGACGGCAAGTTGGGGAGCGATGCCCATCTGCTGGCCAATGAAGACGGCATTGCGGCGGTCACGCTGTTTGGCGTGTCGCCCAACCCGGTGCGCGAAACCTTGAACGTGCAGATTGAAACCGCCCGTCCGTCCGCTTTGCGGCTTACGCTCTGCAATCTGTTCGGCATGGAGGTGGCCACGCTGTACGAAGGCCGTGTGGAAGGCTCGGAAATGCTGAACCTGCCCCGTCCCGCCGGCCTGAAAGCCGGACTCTATGTCGTAAAGGCGGTGCTGAACGGCAAGGAAAGCGGTGTAAAGGTTGTGCTGCAGTAGTTTAAGTTCAACGGAAATGTTCAAGTATTTAAAAATAAGCATAGCGGCTTTGGGTNNGGGGCTATTCTCAGTCTTCTCACTATACGGGCAGGCAAGGGTGCCCGTTCAGCCCCGCCCAAAGGCCGTTCTTTTGGAAGAATATACCGGCTGGGGTTGCGGCAATTGTCCCGACGGCGCGGCCAGGGCTTCGTGGTTGAAAGCTTTGCGCGGCGACAACTTCCACGTGATTGCCATACACGCCGGGTATTACGCTGAACCGGGCTCCAGAGGCCTCGACCTGCGGATTGATTATGCCGACAGCCTGTTGATGCAGGCCGGCGAATACGGCTACCCGCAGGGCACGATAGACCGCGTGCTGTTTGACAGCAAGGACATGATGGCCATGGGGCGCGGCGATTGGACGAAAGCCGTCAAGGCGCGTTCGTTCGATACGGCCACCGTCAACCTTTGGGTCGACGCCACCGTGGATGTTGAGACGCGGACGCTGACGGTCAACGTGGAGGGCTATTATTACCGTGCCGCGGCATTGTCCGAAAACCGCCTCAACGTGGCTTTGGTGCAGAACCATATCGATGGCCCGCAGAACTCGGCGCCGGCCGGTTATCAACACGAACACGTGTTGCGTGACCTGCTGACCGGGCAATGGGGCGAACTGCTGACGGCTACGGCGGCCGGTACCACGTTTAAACGGACCTACACCTATGCGGTTCCCGCCGACTACCGCGGCGTTAAGGTCAATCTGAAAAATTTGGAAATCATAGCGTTCGTATGTGAGGATACCAAAACCGTGTTGCAGGTCACGTCCTGCCATCCTGCGGTGCAGGGGCTGGACGAACCGGCCGGCGCCGTACTCACGTTGAGTGCGGTGGACAACCGTTCGGTAACGCAGGTTTTTGAGGCTACCGTGGAGAATACGGGCAACGATACGATACGGACGTTGGGTTATGAAGCGGTCGTCAACGACCAGGCCGGCCAGTATGAAACGGACGTCTGCATTCCGCCTTACGAGAAGCGGACGGTTAAGCTGTCGGTTGCGGCCTACGAACCGCTTGACCGCAATCGGGTCGATATGCGCGTGACCCATATCAACGGCCAATCGGCCAAGAGTAATGCGGAGACCGTGGCATTCAACGGCCCGGTCGATTGTGTCGCGCCCCTGTCGGTGGATGTCTGCACCGACCTCCGTCCCGATGAGGTCTATTGGTATGTGACCGACGCGGCGGGCAACCGTATCCTCGACTACGGTCCCTATGCGGGTTCGGAAGCCGTAGCGGTAACGGAAACGCTGGATTTGGAACCGGGGCTGTATATGCTCTGTATGGCCGATGCGTGGTGGGATGGCTGGCAGGAGAAGCCGAAAGGCTATTACAAAGTCAAGGATGCCACCGGCCTGTTGTTGGGGCAGAACTACGATGTGCAGAACAAAGGGGCGGTCATGGCCTTGCGTGTCCTGTCGTCCATGACGGCGGGCGTGGAAGCGCAGACCTTGGCGGTAGAGGGGCTGTGCCTGTATCCGAATCCGGCCGTAGAGACCGCTGCCCTAAGCGGTACGGCCATGGCAACCGGCCTATGGACGTGGCGGCTCAGCGATATGCAGGGGCGTGTCCGTTTGCAGGGCAACCTGTCGGTGCGGGCGGGTGAGGCTTTCTCGGTCGTCTTGCCCGTAGCGGCCTTGAACGATGGGCTGTATCTAATCACCATCGGAAACGGCAGACAAACAAACAGTATGAAATTCGCTAAAAAACAAATATTATGAAAAGATCAATCATTATAGCCATCGTTCTGGCTTTGTGTACCGTATCGTTGCGGGCGCAATATGCGGCGTATTATGTATTCGAGGCCACGAACGGGACGGCAGAGAGTGTATATACCTCATTGACCGGGGCAACGGAGTTGACAGGCGCGAGCGGATTGCCGGGTGTGGATTTCGACAACTATGCGTTTATCTCCACCACAGCCGTCAAGGCCTTTGATGACATGATGAGCGATGAGACCCAGGCGGGTTTTCCGATAGGATTCACGTTCAATTACGGCAACAAGGACTTCGACCGCTTTATGCCGACGTCCGAGGGTTATATCGCGTTGGCGAACGGTCAGTTCAAACGTTCGGACATCTTGCCGGTGGGTAACCATTTCGCCCCTTACGCCATAGGGTTGAGGGGTACCGGGACGACGTATCACGGTAACGGTACGGAAGTAGCCTACCAGTTGGAGGGCGAGGCCGGCCATCGTATCCTGTCGGTGGAATTCCGGAATTTCTATTACGAAAAAACGGGGGCCAATGTGTTGCAAGGCGGGTTGAATTATACGATACGGCTCTATGAGGAAGGCGGTAAGATTGAATTCTATTTCGGTTCGATGGTGGGGTCAAACGGCATGAGTGCACTTAGCAAGGTATTGTTTGCCATAGGGTTGAATGTGGCGACCGATGCCAATCCCACGGCCCAAAACCATACGTTGCATTATCGTCAGCCGGGAGGCCGGAACGGGGATCTCGATTGGAATGAGACGACGCAGGTCAACTATTTCCCGACCGCGGCTCAATTGATGACCAACGCAACGATAGCGGAAGGTACGGTTTGGGCCTTTACCAAACCGGCGCCTTGTTCGGCGCCGGTGGCGGCCAAGCCTTATATCTCCGTCATGCGTCCCGAAGGTTTCCGCATCGATTACGATTTGACGGATGTGGAAGCGGATGGTTTTGTAACCTTTATCTCCGAACAGCCCTTGGCCGACGACGCGCAGCTTGAGGATGGTTCGATTTATAATGTGTTGGATTGGTGGGGGCCGGCTATGTGTGTCGGCACGGAACCCATGGATGCAGAGGAATTGTATTCGGAAACGCCGAAAATATCGTCAGGTACCGAATATCATGTATATACATGGCTTTATAACGAACGTTGTGCGGGTGTCCGTGCCTATGGGCCGCGCGGCGAGGCCTTGCGTCTTACCGCTCCGGAACTGTCCATGACCTANAAGGATGATCAAATCGCGTTGTTCCCGAAAGGCGAAGACACGCTGGCGGTCTTGGTCACGTCGGTCTATGGCGCCAAGGACATGAACAATGTTATGGCCAACGTGGGGCGTTTCGGCATCCCGACGGCGTCGCAGCAAGTGGGCGATACGGTTTGGACGGTGGATGGCGAATTCGGCGGCATATTGGTTTACAAGAACTTACAACCGGCAGCGGCTTTCACGTATGCCGAACCTTTGAAATCCTATACCAACTATCATTTCGCTGCTTTCCGTCGCAATGCCGACGGCTTGTATGCTTCCGCTTTCGCACAGGCCGACACGCTGACGGCTCCCGTCATACCGTTTGTGGATGATTTCAGCAACACCATTCCGTCGCAGACGCCGGTGCTGTATATAGGAGAAGAATTCGTCAAAAACAAACAGAGCGGCTGTCTGGAAGCGAGCATAGCGTCAAAATCCGTAGGAACAGGCACCGTATTGAATCTGGAAACGCCTGAACTGTTATTCCCTGCGGCGTCGGATGCCCGTTTGATATTGGATTATAATTATACGGTGGCACGCGGGGTCAATATGCAGACACCGAGTCTGAAAGCCGAGGATTATGCCGGTAATAACGGTATCCGTTTCAGTATCAGTGCCGATGGCGTTGAGTGGACGCAAGTGGATTCCATTACCAAAACGAATCCGGATTTGTTTGCCAGTGATGATGAATGGAAACAGCGCTATATTACGTTGCCGGGATTCCGTGGACAGCGTTGCCGTGTCCGTATAGAGGTAACGGGTGAAGAACTTGAGAATGTGGGTACCATCAAANTCCGCACGCNGTCGATAGTGGNGAAGCCGGATTGCGATNCGCCGCTTTCNGTNTCGCTGACGGCGGGCACCGTGATTGCCGACAGCGCGTCTTTGGCGTGGGTTCCTTTCGATGCGGAACAAACGCAGGGCACGGTGGCTTATCGTCTTGCCACGGGCAATGATTGGGTCTTGCTGTGCGAAACCGACCAAACGGCGTTGCGGGTAGGCGGCTTGCCGAACCGTACCGATGTCGTGTTGGGTGTCAAGACCCGTTGCACGGGCGGTGCGGAAAGTGTATATACTACNTCGGAAGCATTCCTGACGGGTTATCAAATGCCGTTTGAGGAAGATTTTTCAAAACCGGATACCCGTCAGCAAAAGGATGGCGCTATAGTTTATGTCTTGCCTGAGGGTTGGGCCACCAGCACGGATGGAATTTCAGCCAACGGTTCGTTGGATTTGGCCACCGATGCGAGAATGTGGTTCGACGCGCCGATTGTGGATTGGGAAACCCATTTGGCCTACAATCCGGAGGTGGCCGGCAACAATGCCGTTCGTTTGGGTTCGGCCCTTTATACGCCGGAATCCTGGATAGTCCTGCCGCCTTTCATATTGCCCGAAACGCATACGGCTGCCGTTGGTTTCGACGCGGCCCTGTTGCACAGCGAGACCTTTGCCGCCGCCACGGCCGCCACCATCGCCGCCGATGCCAAACTCATCGTTTACGCCACGGAAATGACGGGGGCCGACAAACTGACGTCCCAAACGTTTACGGCCAACGACATCATCTTGACGGTGGATGCGGCCGGCTTGGCGGAAATAGGCAGCCTGAAACGCCTTGAAGCTTCTTTGGGGCAGCTGAGCGGTAAAGTCCGTGTGGGCATTTGCTATATGTTCGGCACGTTGGGTGGCGACCAAACCAAATTCAACCAATTGTATATCGATAATGTATCGGTAGCCGAACCTTGCGGCGCGGTGGCCGATCTGCACCTGACGGCTTTGGACGAAACGACNGCGGNCGCGGCCTGGCGCGTTTATCCGAATGTAACGGCCTATAAGGTCACGGTGGTTGCGGCGGACGACGCGGCCGCCGAACCTGTCGTCGTCAATGTGCAGGCGCCGGAGGTGGAAATATCCGGCCTGACGGAGCAGACGGCTTATAANCTGGCGGTAACCTATGTCTGCGGCGATGACGAGTCGGCCAAGGCGGAAATCACGTTTACGACCGGCGGGGCGCCCTGCGATATNCCGACNGATTTGGACGCCACGGAAATAACCCAGACGTCGGCCGTGCTTACGTGGTCGGGTGCCGCCGAAAACTATCAGCTCGAATTCAAGGAAGTTTCCGCTACGGCCTACACGTTGCGCGAGGTAACGGGNACGACTTGCCGGTTGACGAATCTCAATGCCGGTTCGTCCTATGTGTTCCGTGTACGGGCCGCGTGCAACGCTTTGGCCGGCGATATGTCCAACTGGAGCGAGACGGCCGCGTTCAGCACNCAATCCCTCACGTGTATCGCGCCCACCGGCATCGAAGTCAACCCGTCCTTCTCTTTGGCGGAAGTGACTTGGCNAGGCGACGCCGACAACTATCAGATAGCCTGGCGTCGGGCGGGAGAAACCTCCATGCCTTGGACAACGGNTTTTGTGGCCGGACAAGCTTTCACGATACGCGGGCTGCGGGCCGAAACGATTTATCATGTGCGGCTGCGCAGCATCTGTGCGGTGGGCGATACGAGCGCCTATAGCGATGTCGTGGCGTTTACGACGATAGCGGAACCCGTATGCCCGTTGCCCACGCAGTTGCGCGTGGAAGACACGACGCTTACGTCGGCCAAGATGGTTTGGAACGGCAACGAACAGCANGAAGGNTATCTGTTCCGTTNCCGNGAAACNNCGGTCACGGCTTGGGACAGCGTCAAGAATCTGACCGCCACCACCTATACGCTCGATAACCTGAAGGCCCGTACCGCCTATATCTGGTCGGTAAACGCCATGTGCAGCGAGGGNCGGACGAGCGGTTGGGCGGCGGCCAACGAGTTCAGCACGNTTGGCGGCGCGGCCAANGAAGACGTGTTGCGCGCAGGCTTTGATTTGTATGCCGTCAACGGTCATATCAGCGTTCTGAACCGAAACGGCCTGTATGTATATACAATTGAAGTGTATGCGGTGGATGGCCGCAAGGTTGACGGTTATACGGTCAATACGAACGAGAACGTGTTGCTGCCGGTATCGTTGAGCGGCACGCCGGCGGTGGTGGTTCTGCAGACCGAAGCCGGCCGCGTAGCGTATAAGATACTCCTGCCGTAACTGACGGACGGAAGCGGCCGTTAAGCAGAAGGGGGAACCGCTTGGCGGTTCCCCCTTCCTTTTTGCCGTCGGTCTGCAACGTGCTTACAGCACCTTGTGGAACTGGCTTGAGTTGGCCTGCGCCGTGGGCATGATGACCATGTCGTTGATGTTGACGTGGGCCGGCAAAAGCACGCAGTAGGCGATGGCGTCGGCGATATCGGCGGCCGTAAGCGGCGTAAAGCCTTGATAAACCTTGTCGGCACGTTCGGCGTCCCCCTTGAAGCGCACGAGCGAGAATTCGGTTTCCACCGCGCCCGGACAGATTTGCGTCACCTTGATGCCGTAGGGCAGCAAGTCCTGCCGCATCCCCTTGCTCAACGCGTCCACGCCGTGTTTGGTGGCGCAATAGACATTGCCGTTCAGATAGGCTTCCTTGCCGGCAATCGAGCCGAGGTTGACCACATGGCCCTTGCGGCGCGCCGTCATCCACGGCAATACGACGCGGCTCACGTAGAGCAACCCCTTGATGTTGGTGTCTATCATGCGTTCCCAGTCGTCCACGACGCCCTCCTGCAACGGGTTCAAGCCCACGGCGAGGCCGGCGTTGTTCACGAGCACGTCTATGGCTTTCCAGGCCTCCGGCAGGCCGTTCAGCGCCGTTTCCACGGCCTGTTTGTCGCGCACGTCGAAGCAGAGCGGCAAAACCTCCGTCTTGGCTTTCAGCGCTTCGGCCACCGCTTTCAGCTTGTCTTCGCGGCGACCCGTCACGATGAGTTTGTAACCTTCGGCGGCCAGCCGTTCGGCCGTCGCCCGTCCGATGCCCGACGTTACGCCGGTAATCAATGCAATCTTTTCCATAATCGATGTTTATGCTATACCGCCACGTCCGCCTTGATGTGCGGGTGCGCCTGATAGTTCAGGATGCGGATGTCTTCGTAAGTGAAATCGTCCAGGTTGCGCACGTCGGGGTTCAGTTCCAAGGTCGGCAGCGGGAACGGCGTCCGCGTCAGCTGCAGCCGCGCCTGCTCCAAGTGGTTCGAATACAGGTGCGCGTCGCCGAGCGTATGGACGAACGTGCCCGGCTTGAGGCCGCATACCTGCGCCACCATCGCCGTCAGGAGCGCGTATGACGCAATGTTGAACGGCACGCCCAAAAAGACGTCGCCGCTCCGTTGGTATAGCTGGCACGAGAGCCGTCCCTCCGTTACGTAGAACTGAAAGAACGCATGGCAGGGCGGCAACGCCATCTTGTCCACCTCCGCGGGGTTCCAGGCCGACACCATGAGCCGGCGCGAATCGGGCGTTTCGCGGATTTGCCGCACCACCTCTTTGATTTGGTCTATCGTGTGGCCGTCGGGCCCTGCCCAGCTGCGCCACTGCTTGCCGTACACCGGGCCGAGGTCGCCGTTTGCGTCGGCCCACTCGTCCCAAATCGTCACGCCGTGGTCGTGCAGATAGCGGATGTTCGTGTCGCCCTTGAGCATCCACAGCAGTTCGTAGAAGATGGAGCGCGTATGCAGTTTCTTGGTCGTCAGCAGCGGAAAGCCCTCCGAGAGGTCAAACCGCATCTGATAGCCGAAGTAGCTGAGCGTGCCGGTACCCGTCCGGTCCGTTTTCCGAACGCCTTGTTCGAGAATCGTGCGCAGTAAATCCAGATATGCTTTCATAATGTCAATTGTAGTGTCAGTCCGTCGTAAGCCGGCCTTATGTTTTCGGGCAGTTCGCGGCACAGCGCCTCGTGTTCCAGTGCATGGCTGATATGGGTCAGGTAGGCCTGTTCCGGTTGGATGTCGTTGATGAATGCCATGGCCTGATCCAACGTGAAATGCGAGGGNTGNGCCTCCCGCCGCAGCGCGTTCACCACCAGGATGCGGCAGCCGCGGATGAGGTCGGCCGATTCGGCGCTGATTTCNCTCGCGTCCGTGATGTAGCANAAGTCGCCGATGCGGAAGGCCGCGATGTCCATCAGGTAGTGGCGNATGGCAATCGCCTGCACCGACAGCCCCTCCACGNGGAAAGGCGCGGCGTTGGTCTCAATCTCGTTCATCACGAACTGCGGGGCGCCGGGGTAGGGATGCGCCTCAAACGCATAGGGAAAGTTCTCCCTTACGCCTTGCAGCGTGTGCGCCGTGCCGTAGAGCGGCATCGGACGCGGCGGCGCGTAGCGGGCGTAATAATTGTAGGGGCGCACGTCGTCCAGGCCGCCGATATGGTCGCGGTGGGGATGGGTCAGCAGGATGGCGTCCAAGCGGTCCACGCCCGCGCCCAGCATCTGTTCGCGGAAGTTGGGCCCCGCGTCTATGGCCACGGCCTTGTCCCCGTAGCGGATGAGGCCGGCCGTGCGCAGCCGTTTGTTCTTGGGGTTGGTTGAGTNGCAGACTTCACAATGGCATCCGATAATCGGCACGCCTTGCGAGGTGCCCGTTCCGAGAAACGTGAATTCGGCCGTTTTCATCGTGTTGAACGCATTAAAAATGTTTTTCGGTGCATTCCCCTTGCAGTTGCAGGGTCTGTCCGTCGTAAACGCCGTAAGAGAAATATTGCAGCCAGTCGCCCGCGTTCAGATANTGNCAGTCGGTTGGCGTATTTTCGTCCAAGGCCTTTATCGGNACCAATTGCGGCCAGTGGCGGTGGGCGAAGATAAAATAGCGGATGTCGGGCTCCTCGTCNANCGTTTCCCGCATGAAATAGGTCAGGTTCTCGTTTTTCTTGGTCTCGTAGGCCTTGCGGTCGGTCTTGAGTTCGTCGGCCTTGCGGCTGCGGCGCGAAAAGCCGCTGGCCAGCACATAGCCCGTCCACGGGTGCAGCATGGCAAACAGGCTGCGGCTCCAACGGGCGGTAAACAGCCGTTTGATGAACTTGTAGCCCTTGTCGTCGGGCCCCAAGCCGTCGCCGTGGCCGAGATAGAACTTAACGCCGTCCACCCACAGCCGCGCGTTCCGTTCGCACACGCGCAGGCCGAGTTCCTGCTGGAAGTAGTTGCGCACCCACGTGTCGTGGTTGCCGCAGAAGAAAAAGACGGGGATGCCCTTGTCGGTCAGCCGCGCCAGCGTTCCGAACAGACGGACGAAGCCTTTGGGCACCACATGGCGGTATTCGAACCAGTAGTCGAAAACGTCGCCGAGCAGGAACAGGGCGCCCATCTCCGCCTCGTGCGCCTCTATCCACGCGATNACCTTGCGTTCGCGTTCGCGGCTCTTGTCGTAAGCGGGCGAGCCGAGGTGNAAGTCGGAAGCGAAGAACAGTTTTTTGCCCGCTTCCAGTTTAAGGTCGATATGNTCTACTTGTATCTCTTTCATGGTTGCGTTTGCGTTGCGGCCTGTAGCCGTTGCAGTTGTTCCAAGCGTTCTATGTTGTTCGAAAAACGGTTTACGTGCGCGTTGTCCGGCAGGGCACACCGCATGGCGGAAGCCCAATCGGAGAGGATGCGGAGGTCGGCCGTGTCCCGCGCGTCGAACAGCGGACGGTTGCCGAACGGCAGCTGGGCCAGATAAACCGGTATCAGCGTGTTCGGGTAGCGTGCCGCCANCCGGATGCTTTCGGCCTTGTGCGNGCGGTAGTGGTCGTCAAGGCTCTCCACAAGCGAGTCGTATATATGGCGGGCGTCGGCCCCGTAGCGCACGCTGAGCCAGTAGTCGGCCGCCTCGCGGTTCAGCCGTTCGGCCGCCTGTTGCGCCCGCTGGAACGGCAGGATATGCAGGCTGTCGGCCGCGCCCGCCGCGTCGGTCACGTGCGCGCTGCCCACCAAGTCGGCGTAGTCGGCCTCCACCTTCAGCGCGCCGCCCACGGCGGGAAACAGCACCAAAGGCGCGGGCGTGCCCGCCGTGTCGGCCTCCGTCTGCAACGCAAACAGGCTCAGGCTGTCGTTCCCGAAGCGGAACCGCCCTTGGCCGCGCTTATCCAAGCGGATGGCCGCTATCGTCACCGTGCCCGTATTGGCGCGCAGTTCGTAGAGGGTCAGCATCCGTTCCGCGCCCCCGTGCAGACAGACTTCCACCGTCGTCCGCTCCGGAGCCGCGCGCCGGCATCCCATGCCGAGGCCGCATAGCCATGCGGCCGCGAAGGCCGCCATGCCCCAGGCCGAGCACCGCTTTATCGCTTGCACAAAGCGTTTCATGCCTTTGCGTTCTCTTTCGCCCACGTGTCTTTAAGCCCCACGGTCTTGTTGAAAATCAGGCGGCCTTCGCGCGCGGCGTCCGGGTCCACGTTGAAGTAGCCCAGACGTTCGAACTGGAAGTGGTCCAGCGGGCGGGCGTCGGCGAGGAAAGCCTCCACCTTGCAGTGGTTCTTGATTTCCAACGAGTCGGGGTTGAGGTTATCGAGAAACGTCTTGCCCTCTTCCACCTCGTCGGGCGTGGGCGTGTTGAACAGCCGGTCAAAGACGCGCACTTCGGCGTCCAAGGCGTGCGCGGCCGACACCCAGTGCAGCGTGCCTTTCACCTTGCGGCCGTCGGGCGAGTTGCCGCCCTTGGAGGCCGGGTCATACGTGCAGTGGATTTCCGTGATGTTGCCGGCGGCGTCTTTCACCACGTCGGTGCAACGCACGAAATAGGCGTAGCGCAACCGCACCTCCGTNCCCGGCGAGAGNCGGAAATATTTTTTGGGCGGGTTCTCCATAAAGTCCTCGCGTTCGATATACAGCTCGCGCGAGAACGTCACCTTGCGCGTGCCCATCGTCGGGTCTTCGGGGTTGTTGACGGCTTCCAGCTCCTCGGTCTGTCCTTCGGGGTAGTTCGTAATGACCACCTTGACCGGGTCAAGCACCGCCATCACGCGTTGCGCCTTCTTGTTGAGGTCTTCGCGCACGCACCATNCCNGCAGCGATACGTCAATCGTGTTGTCGCGCTTGGCCACGCCGATTTTGTCGGCGAACAGGCGGATGGAGGCCGGCGTGTAGCCGCGTCGCCTTAAGCCCGAAATCGTCGGCATACGCGGGTCGTCCCAACCCATGACGTGTTTCTCCTGCACGAGTTGCAGCAGCTTGCGCTTGCTCATGACCGTATAGCTGAGGTTGAGCCGCGCGAACTCAATCTGTTGGGGCGCGTGGATTTTCAGCGTGGCGATGAACCAGTCGTAAAGCGGGCGGTGCACTTCAAATTCGAGCGTGCAGATCGAGTGCGTGATGCCCTCTATCGAGTCGCTTTCGCCGTGGGCGTAGTCGTACATCGGGTAGATGCACCATTTGTTGCCCGTGCGGTGGTGGTCCTGATGGATGATGCGGTACATGATGGGGTCGCGCATATGCATATTGGGCGAGGCCAAGTCTATTTTGGCGCGCAGCGTCTTGGCGCCGTTCGGGAATTCGCCCTTGCGCATCCGTTCAAACAGGTCGAGGTTCTCTTCCACGGAGCGGTCNCGGTAGGGGCTGGGACGTCCCGGCTGCGTCGTCGTGCCGCGGTATTCGGAGGCCTCCTCCTGGCTCAGGTCGCAGACGTAGGCTTTGCCCTCCTTGATGAGTTGCACGGCCCATTCGTACAGCTGTTCGAAATAGTCGGACGCATAGTATTCCGCATCCCACTTGAAGCCGAGCCATTTGATGTCTTCCTTGATGGAGTCCACGTATTCGGTGTCTTCCTTCGTGGGGTTCGTGTCGTCGAAACGGAGGTTCGTCTTGCCGCCGTATTTCTGCGCGATGCCGAAGTTGAGGCAGATGGATTTGGCGTGCCCGATGTGCAGGTAGCCGTTGGGTTCCGGCGGAAAGCGCGTATGCACGCGGCTGCCGTTCTTGCCGGAGGCCAGATCCTTTTCAATGATTTCTTCGATGAAGTTCAGCGAACGTTCGGCCACTACCGGCGTTTCGTTCTTCAAGCTTTCGTTATCCATAATTGCAACTGTTACGGTTGGCGGTCGGATTGTCCGGCCGCCGTCAGCGGATGTGGGGCGAGCCAACGCCCCGCATCCTTAGGCAGTGCCATAAAGGTCAATCTGCTTCNTTATCATCNGGNTGNAGTANCACNCTCAATGCCTTGCATATTGACCTTTCTGACATGCCTAAAAGATTTAAAAGGCCAATCGCCTATTTTANTATTTCTTNATGTTGGGCTCTTCCANNCCGTAGTGNTTGCGGCGGTCTTCCATCTTGAGCCAGAAGCCNANAATCAACGCCAGNACCCCCAGCGAAGCGAACACGANCATNGGNNCCTGGTAGTTGTATTTGAGCGGNTCGTCCACGCCCGGNTTGGNGTTNTTNAGCACCGANCCNATAATCATCGGGAAGGCGTAGAGGCCGATGTTCTGAATCCAGAAGATAACGGCGTAGGCCGAACCCANCAGTNCGGTTGTCCACGAGTTTGGG